>ENA-OOZQ01001988-OOZQ01001988.1-human-gut-metagenome-genome-assembly--contig:-NODE-1988-length-11275-cov-1.738859_pt1 | contig 11275 bp, 10 predicted proteins | sample MGYA00241188_ERZ501399 | MGnify/ENA primary metagenome ERZ501399 (study PRJEB25962, sample SAMEA2042658) | human gut metagenome | biome: human gut; feature: human-associated habitat; material: faeces... | reverse complement strand
CCGACAGATCTTATGTCGGTAGAGATATTATTAAAGAAGACAATTATGCACTTGGATTAAGTCGATTACTTGGTGATCAATACAACTGGAACTATATTCCAGTTAAAGTAGGTTATGACAAGTTTGATGAAGGTGTAGCCATCCTCTCTAAGTATCCAATTGTGAATAGTGAAAATACTTTATTGACGCAAACCGATGATTATACGTTCTGGAAGAAACGTAATTCTCTTGGAGTAGAAATAGTAAAAGAGAACACGCATTTCTGGGTTTATACAGCCCATTTAGGATGGTGGAAGGATGATGAGGAACCTTTCATCAACCAATGGCATAAGCTCAATGTTGTGGCAAATAAAGAAGTACCTGTTTACTTAGCAGGAGATTTCAATGCACCTGATATTATTCCAAACCAAAGCTATGAGACTATTAAAGAAGATGGATGGTTTGATACACGTGACGAGGCGGATGATGTCCAAGGTCGTTTTACTGCTCAGGGTAAAATAGACGGATGGGATGAAGCAGTAGATGGTATGCGTATTGATTATATCTGGTGTAATAAAAAAGAACATGTAAAAAGCCATCATGTTGTATTTGATGGTACACATGAAGATGTAGTTTCTGATCATTTTGGATTATTTATGGAGGATAGTTTATGAGAAAAAGTGGTGTGTTATTATCCGTATCATCTTTACCTAGTAAGTATGGTATTGGTTGTTTTGATGAAGCTGCTTATAAGTTTGTAGATGATCTCGTAGAAGCTAAACAAACATATTGGCAGATTCTCCCTTTAGGTATTACTGGTTATGGTGATTCACCTTATCAGTCATTCTCTACTTTTGCAGGTAACCCATATTTTATTTCTTTAGATGAGTTTGTGAAATGTGGTTATTTAAAGGAAGAAGATTTACCAGAGGCAGATATAAACAGTGATTATGTTGATTATTCTTATCTTTATGAAAATAGATATGCATTATTAAAGAAAGCTTATGAGAATTCACATATTACTGATAATGAAGATTTTAAAGCTTACTGTAAGGACAATGCATGGTGGCTAGAAGATTATGCATTATTTATGGCAATAAAAGCATCTTATGATAATCAAAGCTGGGAAAATTGGCCTTTAGAATTACGTTTAAGAAATGATGCGTTTCTTACTGAAAAACGTAACGAACTAAGTGATGACATTAATTACCATAAGTTCTTACAGTACTATGTATGGAAACAATGGTATGCATTAAAGGATTATGCGAATAGTAAAGGGGTAGAAATCATTGGTGATATTCCTATCTATGTCGCATATGATTCATCTGATGTATGGGGACAGCCAGAATTATTCCAGCTAGATCCTGAAGTAAAACCAACTGCAGTTGCAGGTGTACCACCTGATGGTTTTTCTGCTGATGGACAGCTTTGGGGTAATCCACTTTATGATTGGAAGAAACATAAAGAAACAGGTTATGCATGGTGGATTCAGAGAATTGCATATTGTAAGAAAGCTTACGATGTTGTACGTATTGACCATTTTAGAGGTTTTGATGAATATTTCTCAATTCCATATGGTGATACAACTGCAAGAAATGGACATTGGGAAAAAGGTCCAGGCTATGACTTATTTAAGACAGTTGAAGAGTCTTTAGGAAAACTCAATGTAATTGCAGAAGACTTAGGTTATTTGACTGATACAGTTAAACAGATGGTCGCTGATTGTGGTTATCCAGGTATGAAGGTCTTTGAATTCGCATTTGATTCACGTGATTCTTCTGGTACAAGCAACTACCTCCCTCATAACTATACAGAAAATTCAGTTGTTTATACTGGAACTCATGACAATGAAACAATGTTCGGATGGCTTAAGAATATTCTGCCTGAAGAAAGACAGATGTTGAAGGACTATCTACACTATGATGGTGATGATGACACTGTATTAGTGGATATGAGTATTGATTGTATTATGGCAAGTGTAAGTGATAAGTGCATTGTACCAATGCAGGATTACTTAAAACTTGATAATACAGCACGTATGAATAAACCTAATACTTTAGGTAATAACTGGATGTGGCGTTTAGATAAGAATGCCTTTAATGATTCATTAAAGGAACGAATGCGTAACATTACAGTAAAAACAAACCGTATTTAAAGGAGATTTTAAGAATGGATGTTAAGACGTTAATTAATACAAGAGTTCAGGAGTTATTTAATTTATCATTAAAAGATTGTTCTAATGAACAAGCTTATATCGCATTATTAAGTGTTGTAAAAGACTTGCTTGATGATAAAAAGACAATCGAAGGAGTCGAGGCCGTTATGACCACTTCGATACGCTTCCACATATTTCTCTGCTGAATTCTTAATTGGTAAACTCATGAGTAATAACTTAATCAACTTAGGTATTCGTAAGGAAGTAAAGGAATTATTCAAAGAAAACGGAAAGAGTTTAGAAGAAATTGAAGAAATAGAAGCTGAACCTTCACTCGGTAATGGTGGGTTAGGTCGATTAGCTGCTTGTTTCTTAGATTCAATCGCAACTTTAGACCTACCTGGTGATGGTGTTGGTCTTAATTATCATTTAGGTTTATTCAAACAGGTATTTGAATACAACAAACAGTGCGAAACACCAAACCCTTGGATTAATGATCACTCTTGGCTCATTCCTACAAACAAACATTATACTGTAGAATTTAAGGACTTTTCTTTAAAGTCTCAATTATATGATTTAGACGTATTAGGCTATAAAGGAAATAAGAATAAATTACACTTATTTGATATTGCATCTGTTGATGAATCAATGGTACATGATGGTATTTCATTTGATAAATCAAATATTGTGCGTAACTTAACTTTATTCCTCTATCCAGATGATAGTGATGAAGCAGGTCGTAAATTACGTATTTACCAGCAGTATTTCATGGTATCTAATGGGGCACAGATGATTCTTGAAGATATCAAGAGTAAAGGAATCAGCTTAACTGATTTAGATAAGCATGTATGTATCCAGATCAATGATACACATCCATCAATGGTTATTCCTGAATTGATTCGTCTTCTTATGAAAGAAGGACTTACAATGAAGCAGGCTATTGATATTACATCTAAAACATGTGCTTATACAAACCATACTATTCTTGCAGAAGCACTTGAAAAATGGCCATTGTCTTATCTAGAAGAAATCGTGCCTCAATTAGTACCTATTATTGAAGCATTAGATGCTGTTGCGAAAGAAAGATCTACAAATGAAAAAGTCGCAATCATTGATAATAATAAATTAGTTCATATGGCACATATGGATATCCACTTTGGTTTCTCTATCAATGGTGTGGCTTCTATTCATACAGATATTTTAAAGAATACTGAATTACATGACTTCTATGAACTTTACCCAACACATTTCAACAACAAAACAAACGGTATTACATTTAGAAGATGGTTATTATCATGTAATGAAGAATTAACTGATTTGATTGATAGCTTAATTGGTGAAGGCTACAAACAAGATGCAAGTGAATTAGAGAAATTACAGAAATATTTAGATGATGAAGTAGTTCTTAATAAACTACTTACAATCAAACAGGAAAAGAAAACACAGCTTGCGAACGTAATCAAAGAAAAAGAAGGTATTGAGTTAGATCCTTCCTCTATCTTCGATGTTCAGGTTAAGAGATTACATGAATATAAACGTCAGCAGATGAATGTGTTATATATCATCTACCAGTACTTACAGATTAAAGCCGGTCATAAGCCTGCACATACTATTACATGTATCTTTGGCGCAAAAGCAGCTCCTGCTTATATCCTCGCAAAAGATATCGTCCATACACTCCTTTGTCTGCAGCAGCTTATTGACAATGACCCAGAAGTATCTCCTTACTTAAAAGTAGTCATGGTAGAAAACTATAATGTCACTTATGCAGAATCTATTATTCCTGCAGCTGATTTCTCTGAACAGATTTCCCTTGCTTCAAAAGAAGCATCTGGTACATCTAATATGAAATTCATGTTGAACGGTGCAGTCACATTAGGTACTGACGATGGTGCCAATGTCGAAATACATGAATTTGTAGGTGACGATAATATTTATATCTTTGGCGCAAAAGCTGATACAGTTATTGACCATTATGCGAAAGGTGATTATCATCCTCAGGATATCTTAAATAATGATCCTGAATTAAGAACACTTGTTGATTTTATTGTCAGTGATGAAATGAAATCAGTCGGTGATGTGGAATTACTTGAAAGATTACATAATGATATGTCATACAAGGATTGGTTTATGGCCTTACTTGATGCAAGAGACTATATTGAGACTAAAGTACGTGCTATCAACGATTATAAAGATAGAAAAGCATGGGCTAAGAAGATGTTAGTTAATATCTCTAAAGCTGGTTTCTTCTCTAGTGATAGAACTATTGCACAGTATAATGAAGATATCTGGAAATTAAAATAATCTCCTCAATCAGGGTTCTTAATGAACTCTGATTTTTTTGTTGATTTTATTTCATATATACTTTATTTTATTTACGAGGTGTAGAAAATGAAAAGAAATTATCCAAGTATTATTATTACTCCTGAAGGAGAAAAATGGCTCGATAAAGGGCAGATGTGGATGTATAAGAATAATCTAGGTAGTCTAGATGATTCTATTGAGAATGGTTCTTTAGTAGATATTATGACGACTCAAGGACGTTATTTAGGTACAGGTTTTCTTTCTAAAGAAAGTCATATTACAGTACGTATCTTAACTAAAAATCAAAATGAAGTGATTGATAGAGAATTCTTTAAAAAGAAAATTCAGTTTGCCTATGATTTTAGAAAGACAGTAGAAAAAGATAACTTAACTAATTGTCGTCTTGTATTTGGTGAAGCTGATGGCTTACCAGGCTTAACTGCAGACCGTTATAATGAAATCATTGTGACTCAGATTACATCTTATGGTTTAGATTTAATCAAGGATATGATTTATGAATTATTATTAGAAGTATTAAAAGAAGATGGTCAGAATGTATCTGCCATCTATGAAAGAAATGATGTTAAAGTACGTGCGAAGGAAGGTTTAGAACTCTATAAAGGATTCTGGAAACCAAGCACATTACCTACTACAACAGTTATTAATGAAAATGGTTTGAAACTTAATGTAGATGTAGAAAATGGTCAGAAGACTGGTTACTTCTTAGATCAGAAATCTAATAGAGTATTACTTAGAAACATGTCTGCAGGTAAGACAGTATTAGACTGTTTTAGTCATACAGGTGGTTTCGCATTAAATGCAGCTTTTGGAGGGGCTAAATATGTCACTGCTGTAGATGTTTCTCAGACAGCTTTAGATCAAGGTCTTGCGAATGCAAAGATGAACCACTTAGAAGAAAGAATGTCTTTTGTACAGGATGATGTCTTTGATTACTTAGATAAATGTCATCAGGGACAGTATGATATTATTGTCTTAGATCCACCTGCATTTACTAAATCAAGAAGAACTGTCAACCATGCTTATAATGGCTATAAAAATATTAATATGAAAGCTATGAAGCTTTTAAGACAGGGTGGATATTTAATTACATGTAGCTGTTCACGTTTTATGGAAACTGCACTCTTTGAACAGATGTTAAGAGAATCCGCAAAAGAATGTGGAGTGACTCTAAAGCAAGTATCAGTGACTCAACAGAATGCCGATCATCCAATTCTTTGGACTATGGAAGAAACATCTTACTTAAAATTCTATATCTTCCAGATTATTTAGAAGTCTTCGGACTTCTTTTTTAATGCTTCATAAAATTTATTTTTATATTTATAGCTTAGCTTAAATATCTCTAGATTAAGATAGATATCTAATTGATTAATTTTAGTAATATAACGTGTATTTACACATGTATTCTTATTAATTTGTACAATCTGTTTAGAACCAATCTCTTTTAATATCACCTTTAAAGGTTTATAGAGATGATAGTTCTTTTCTTTTGTATATATTGTAGTGAGATGTTCATGTGTATGTATGTAGATAATATGATTAATAGGAATAGAAATATCCTGGTAATTATACTTGAAATGATAATAATCACGAGAATGAAAGAATGTGCATAATATGAAAGGAATATCTTTTTCTAGACTATTTTCAAATATATAGTAAAAAGGCTGATAGATGACAGTTTCAGGACCTAATGGGTGATTGGTAACTATCACAATAAAAGCCTTTTTATTTATATTTCTTATTCTTGGTATATCTTCAAGTGTATCAGTAAAACACAAATCTGCAGGAATAAGAGTGTTAGATATTGTATAAGGATGATGTAGATGATAATCAAGTATATTGGTTATTGTTTCTGTTATATGAGAATTTGAATGTACTATAGAAATAATCATGAGATCCCACCACCTATTAAATAAAAAAAGGACTACTAATAGTCCTTGAGCGTGTAAACACACTGTTATAGCTTCCGTGAACACAATACATGAATAACTCACTATATGACATAACATGTATCATGAAACGAAAAATAATGTCATGAAAGATAGTAAAATGAGAATTTTACGCTCATGAGCGCCATACGCTCATATTTATTTCTATGCTTAAGGCATAGAGGTAAATAGATATGTCAATGGGAGAAAGATTAAGAGAAGCAAGAAATAAAATAGGATATTCACAGGAAGAAGTGGCAAGACGTATTGATTTAGATCGTACAACTATAGGAAAGTATGAAAATGATGCATGTGTACCATCTTCAACTACTCTTGCAAGACTAGTAGAAATCTATTGTACAGATGCGAATTATATTTTATATGGTAAAGAGATGAAGGTGATGAATATATCGCGTGTACCAAAGAACTGTATGAGAGATATCTATATGTTGCTTTCAGAATATCTTATAGAAGATTATGCACATAATGAAAACATCCACGAGTAGTGGATGTTTTTAAATCTGTGGTTTGATTAATACTCTTCCTGTACCACGATAAACATTAACTAAACCTTCACCACTCATAGCTGAACCAATGAGTGTTTTACCGCTTCTTTCTACTGTAAAGTCAAGGTTTTCACTCCAGGCAATGGCGAATGAACCGTCAATCTTTAACGTATCGTTATGTAAATCTATTGTAATAAGTTCTTCTTGTGGTACATCACATTTTAAGACTACTTTACCAGAACCCTTAAGACATAGATTAAATAATCCTTCTTCACCAATAGTTTGTCCTGATACACTTTTAATCATAGATGCACTTAAGCTGACTTTGGTTTCAGATGCACAATATAAACCATCCTCTACACACATCGCTCCATTCCAATCATCTAGATCTTCAATAATATAATGTTTATAACTTGGTTCTGTGACTATTACACCTGTACCAACATATTGTGGCTTAATAGTGGATTCACCAGTGACCTGTGCATTAAAGAACTTTTTAATTGTATCTCCAATACCCTTTAAACCTGTTGTCTGATGTACATTACCCACATACCATTGCATTCCCCCTGGCTGTATATTGACACTTTCATCATTTAAAGTAATCATTAGTTGTCTTTTCTTTACATTCATCTGACTCATATAGAACTTAGTTTGTGCATCCTCTGCAGTACAGCTTAAATCCTTATCATATTGAATGACTTTAAAAATCCCTTTACGACTTACTACAGAAACATTACTATTATCTTCAAAATTAAAAATTTGGAATCCCATAAAAAAACCTCCTTGACACTATTATATACGAAAAAAAGGTCTTATGACCTTTTTAAATCTTAATAATACCATCTACAGCTTTTTTCTTTAATTCTTCAATAATAGAGACTCCTGCACTCGTACCAATACGTGTTGCTCCATTTTGAATCATTTTAATAAAAGTATTTGCATCTCTAATACCACCTGCAGCTTTTACTTCTACTTCATCACCCACATATTTCTTCATTAATGCGACATCTTCAAATGTTGCACCACCTGTTCCAAAACCAGTAGAAGTTTTAATAAAATTAGGTTTAACTTCTTTCGCAATTTCACATAGCATAATTTTTTCTTCATCAGTAAGATAACAGTTTTCAAAGATTACTTTACAAGGAATATTGTGAGCATGACATGCAGCTACAATCTGTGTCATTTCATCTTTAATATAATCCCAGTTCTTATTCTTAACTTCTGTTTGATTAATCACATAATCAATCTCAGTTGCGCCTTCTTCAATCGCATTATTTGTATCAAATACCTTTGAGGCAATAGTAGTTTGTCCTAAAGGAAATGAGATGGCAGCTCCTACATGAATATCAGTACCCTTTAGTAGTTCTGCACATAAATGAGACTGTACCTGATTGATGGCAACCATTTTAAAATGATAATCCTTAGCCTCATTACATAGTTTTTCCATATCTTTACTAGAAGCATCAGTATGAAGATTAGTATGATCAATCATCTGTGCTAAATCATCAATAGTATATTCTTTCATAATCATCTCTCCTTTACATATATGCTAACATTATAACTTTATTATGTCAACATTATGTAAATATATCACTTGTGTTTTTTGTGTGATAAAATAGTATATATAGAGAGGAGGGACTCTTATGAGCGCTTTATATTTAGATGTAAAGAAAGACTTATTAGATAAAATTACATCGGGTGAATATTCAGAAGGAACTATTATTCCTACAGAACATGAACTTTCTGATTTATACAATGTGAGTCGTCCAACGATTAGAAAAGCTGTGCAAATCTTAGTAGATGCAGGTTATTTAGAAAAGAAAAAGAAACGTGGTACGATTGTATGTGCACCTAAAGTAATTCAAGATTTTACTCAATCAATATCAAGCTTTGATACACAGATGAAAAGACATGGTGTTGTATCTAAAACACAGGTGATTACATTTAAAATGGAAGAAGCATCTAAAGAGATTGCGAAATCTTTACAGATTCATGAAAAAGATTTAGTCTATAAGCTTGTTCGTTTACGTTATACAGATTATAATCCAAATGTCTTTATTACAACCTATATTCCTGTTTCTTTATTTCCGGGTTTACTCGATACTGACTTTACGCATATTAGGCTCTATGATGTTTTTGAGAAACAGGGGCATAGTATTAATACAATTGATCGTACATTAGAAATAGCTCTCGCAGATGATACTATTGCGGATATGTTAGATATAGATGAGGGAGACTCACTATTCTATTTCCGCTCTATTGGTTATGATACACAAAAGAATCCAATAGAATATTCTATTGCCCGTTATAGAGGAGATATTAATACGTTCACATTACATCTTAATCAGCACAAAGGAGATTAATATGACATATCGTTTAAAATACCATGTATGTCCTGAACATGGCTGGATCAATGATCCAAATGGTTTTTCTTATTTTCAGGGATATTATCACTTATTCTATCAATACTACCCAGATGAACCTATATGGGGACCTATGCATTGGGGCCATGTAAGAAGTAAGGATTTAGTTCACTGGGAGAACTTACCTATTGCCTTAATTCCAGGAGATAAAGAAGATCTTCATGGTTGTTTTTCAGGAAGTGCAGTAGAATACAACAATCGTTTATATTTGATTTATACAGGTAATATATATGATGATCCTGAACATATTACATTCCATCAGAATGTGAATATTGCCTGGAGTGAAGATGGTATTCATTTTTATAAATATGAAAATAATCCAGTGATTAGTGAACCACCTGTAGATAATACATATCATTTCCGTGATCCTAAAGTATGGCGAGAAGATGATCATTTTAAGATGATTATTGGTGGTCAGAAGGAAGATGGAAGAGGACATGTACTCATTTATCAATCAGATGATTTAATCAATTGGGATTATTTAGGTGAATATGGTCATGCTTCTACCATTGATCATGAAGGGAAGATGTGGGAATGTCCTGATTTATTTAGACTTAATGGAGTGAATGTATTACTTATGTCACCACAAGGTATTAAAGAAGATGGTGAAAAATACAGAAACTACCATCAAACAGGCTATAAGATCAAAGATACATTTATTGAATTAGATCATGGTCATGACTTCTATGCAGCGACTACAATGCTTGCACCAGATGGTAGACGTATACTAATGGCTTGGATGGATATGTGGCATAGTGAATTCCCTGAAAAAGAAGAAGGGTGGTCTGGGGCTATGACCTTCCCTAGAGAACTTACTATTCATGATAATCATCTCTATATGATGCCGGTAGAAGAACTTGCATTATTAAGATATGAATCTAAAAAAGTAGAAGTCACAGACTATCTACTTCCTTCTAGACAAGTAGAAATAGATTTAGATATTTGTGATGGTTTATCTCTCAATCTAAGTAATCTCTATACACTTACAGTAAATAATCATAAAGTAACTGTAATGAATCAGACAGAACATGTAGGGACTATTAAAGAATATCAGTCTATGAAGCTATTGATTGATTCTAGTAGTGTAGAAGTATTTATAAATGGTGGAGAACTTGTCTTTACAGATAGAGTTTATTTTAAAGACACACCAGTGCTTTCACTTAATAAAAAGATGACTTGTAGAATCACAACATTAAGCGAATGATATTTCCAAGGGGGAAAAATATATATGAAAAAAATAGAATTTAAGTCTATGTTGGTGTCTATTATTCTTGTATTACTAATTTATTATTTTTATACACCAGCATTAAATATTCATGCGATAGAATTCTGGATATTTATTATTGTCGCATTATGTATTTATGGTGCTTCCACTTCTTATAGCACATTACTTAGTAAGAAATTTAAGCCTGAAAAGGTAGGTTATTTAGGTGCTGCAGTGGCATTGATTGTGGCAGGTGTTTTAGTGACTGATTTATTCACAAGTAAGATTTTCCACGCATCACGTTATGCAAGTCGTATAGAAGTAGAAAATGTAAAGTTTAATAATAAGACATTACATGAAGTAGACTTCTCTAAGACACCTATTATTGACCGTAAGAGTACTGTAAAGCTTGGAGACAAGGTCATGGGTGAGATTCCAGAATATGTGTCTCAGTTTGAAGTAAGTGATGATTATACACAGATTTCTTATAAGAATAGTGTTTATCGTGTCACTCCACTTGAATATGCAAGTTTCTTTAAATATCTTACTAATAGTAAGAATGGTATTCCTGCTTATATTACAGTGAATTCTACTAATGGTAAGGCAGAAATCGTTAAGTTAAAGGATTTAGGTTTAAATGGTATGAAATATGTACCTTCTGCCATTCTTAATCATAATTTAAATCGTAAACTACAATTATCTTACCCTACATCCATCTTTGGTTCTCCTTCATTTGAAGTAGATGAAAAAGGACATCC
>ENA-OOZQ01001983-OOZQ01001983.1-human-gut-metagenome-genome-assembly--contig:-NODE-1983-length-11290-cov-4.105029_pt1 | contig 11290 bp, 12 predicted proteins | sample MGYA00241188_ERZ501399 | MGnify/ENA primary metagenome ERZ501399 (study PRJEB25962, sample SAMEA2042658) | human gut metagenome | biome: human gut; feature: human-associated habitat; material: faeces... | reverse complement strand
CCACATTGGCTGCTTGCTTCACTAAATATAGAAAAAATAAAAATGCTGATAAAACCGCCGATGAAATCACGGCTGATAATGAAAATGATGACATTGATACTATAGACTTTGAATCTCTGACTAATGATACCCCACGCGAATATGTATCAATAAGTATCAATACTCACAAAGAGAAAGAATAAAACAGTTCTGTATTTATTAAATCATTTAATAAAAGCCCACGAAACACCATCAGTTCAGTGCTCCGTGGGTTTTAATTTACTTTTTCTTCTTTTCTTCTTCAGGAAGAACAGAAGCTGTTTTTATCATTGCTCTTGTAAGCGAATCTTTTGCATTTTTCCAAGGTTCATCAGCATATTTATGGTCAAATTTGTTGATAAACCATTCAACATCATCACGGACACGCTTCATGTTTTCAAGATATAACCTATTGGTCTGTTCAACAAAATCATTAAGAATCTGACCACTCATTTTTGATGATGCCTCTTCTATGAGAACTCCGTAATGCTGCGTACAGAATCCTTTGCATTCATTGTATTTTTTCCTAAATGATTCATCCTGTTTGTAAAGATAAATTATTGTATCTATATATCTTTTAAATGTATCTTCTATCCTCTCACATACAAAACATTTTGTATTAAGTTCTTTCGTATAATCAGATATGCCATTAGACTGCACTTTTGAAAACAGCTTTTTACCTTTTACAGGCTCCTGTGCCTTTTTTGATATATCTGCTATAACCCTATCCATATGAGTTTTCATTACAAGTGCAAAACCAAGCCTGTTTTCACAATTGTACACATCTTTGATATGTTTTTCACAAAATCCAAGCTCATCTGTCTTTGCTCTTATATCATCCTCCATATAGCTGGGACCCATCGTATATTCAACCGCTGCATTTTCAAGCTCACGCTTCATATAACATACCGGGCACTCACATCCACTGTCAAAAGCATCGTTAACCGGTATTGTAAATATTTTCTCTTTCATCTGCATGCAAATTCCTTTCAATTAATCCACATCATTATTGACATGTATTATTGCTATTATCTGATTATTTGCAGCCTTTGTCAAACTCAGGATTAAATGCATAGAAATTCTTTGAGTTGAGACTATCCTGAATCATTGAAAGTGCTTCGCCAAATCTCTGAAAATGCACTATTTCTCTCTCCCTCAAAAATCTCAATGGGTCAAGCACATCCGGGTCATCTGTAAGCCTTATAAGATTTTCATATGTTGAACGTGCCTTCTGCTCCGCTGCCATGTCTTCTGTTAAATCTGTAATTGCATCACCTTTTGACTGGAATTCGCACGCATTGAAAGGAATTCCGCCTGCAGCCTGCGGCCAGATTCCCGCCGTATGGTCAACATAGTATGCTTCAAACGGCGTTCCTTTAAGCTGTTCAACCGTCATGTTACGTGTGAGCTGATGCACCATTGTGCTAATCATCTCAAAGTGAGCGAGTTCATATGCCCACTCATGATGTATATATTTTATTAACAAGCCATAAAATCAAGCTATCTATACTACTTTTGAATTAACAAAGCTCTCAAACAGATACAACCACAAGATTTTCAGGAATCATGTTTGATACTCTTCTGAATTAACAAAGCTCTCAAACTCCTCTTCACGGCTTGCAGGTTCTCTGTCTGTTTGATACTCTTCTGAATTAACAAAGCTCTCAAACAACTCTTGCAGTACCATGCACAAGATTCAGGTTTGATACTCTTCTGAATTAACAAAGCTCTCAAACCTACTAATGTTGATTTCGGATATAAAGACGGTTTGATACTCTTCTGAATTAACAAAGCTCTCAAACTGTAAAGCTGGAGATATATTTACATATAGTGTTTGATACTCTTCTGAATTAACAAAGCTCTCAAACCCGCTTCAAGTGCCGCAGCGGCAGTATCAAGTTTGATACTCTTCTGAATTAACAAAGCTCTCAAACTATAAGATAGCTCTTCAATTAATTTTGATTGTTTGATACTCTTCTGAATTAACAAAGCTCTCAAACCTGATTAGCACGACTTTCGCAAAATTCGTGGTTTGATACTCTTCTGAATTAACAAAGCTCTCAAACAACATGAAAGGCGGATGTGCCAAGACAACAGTTTGATACTCTTCTGAATTAACAAAGCTCTCAAACAGAGTAGTTGTCTGTTGGTCAAAACAGTGGGTTTGATACTCTTCTGAATTAACAAAGCTCTCAAACCATGGCATACGGAAACGCAGACGATTTCAAGTTTGATACTCTTCTGAATTAACAAAGCTCTCAAACCGGCTGCATATCTAAAAGTTCACACAGCTTGTTTGATACTCTTCTGAATTAACAAAGCTCTCAAACCTCAAATTCAAAATTTGAGGTTCTCACCGAGCTGTATGTGCAATGCGATTACACTGTTAATTCATCTGGTTCTATTATGCACCTATCCATGTCTAAAATCCAGCGTTTTTCCTGTAAATTCACATGAGATTGGTGTGATTCTATTAAAATAAGATTAGCCTTCTCATATCTGACAAATTCATAAAGCATGTCAATATCTTTTTCATTCAAATAATCTTTCAAATTTATAAAAAAGAAATTTTTTATATTACATATTCTACTTTGTGCCTTTATATATTCAATAATATTTTCAAGCAATCCCTGAGCATTATTTAAAAGATGCATATTAAATATTTTTAACAACGACGATATTTCGAATTCCAAATCAAATTCAAGAGCATATGAACTATTATCTGCAAGTTCATCCATAAACGCAATCAAATCAGATTTTACCTGTATGTATTTTTCCTGACAGACTGTATCAGCAATTTCCTGCAATTCTTGATACAGTTTTGTCAAAACCTTTTTACTATTAAGCTCTAATGCAAACGGATTAAATATAACATCACATGATTTTACAAAGTTCTGCTCCTTTACTCCATCTGATACTATTATTGTCCCTGCCTGTCCTTCTGCCTGCAGATTCAAATTCATTAAAAAATCAACATATGCTTCTGTATTTTCAATAGTTATAACCGTAATTTTATTTTCCTGAAGTTCTATATCCAGATTTCCAACACTCCAGACAACCCTCATACTCATATAATCACCAGTCTTTCATCTGTATCCAGAATATTACTTTTCCCACGTCCTACTATATATTCCATTTTTGCATATTGTTTTTCTGTAACTTTGAGTAACTGTACTAATCCTGCCGGTGGTCTGTTTTGCTTAATGTTGTTGATATACGCATCAGCCATTGTTGAATTCTGTACAAGTTTACAATATACAGACTCCTGCATCATAACAAAGCCGGATTTTATAAGATATTTTCTAAAATTATAATAATCACGTCTGCTCTTTGCTGTTATTACAGGCAAATCAAAAAATACAATTATTCTCATATATCTATAACTCATCCTTATAAAATTTTATCAATGATGTATCATCTTCATTTAAAGCATCAAAAACACTCTTGCAATAAATTTTAATGGCATTATTGACTACTTCCCTTCTTCCAGCAATTGTAACTTCCTGTTGTAATATTCTTAAAATTTCAAGTTTTTCTTCTCGTTCAAACTTCTGTGGCATTAATGACCTTACAATATAATCAACTAACGGACGGAATGGTTCCATTAAATCAGAACCAAGATTAAACTGATTAAACATATTATCATGAAAAAGTCCTATCTGTGTTATATAGCCATTAGAAACTATTTCTCTGTTAAATGTAGACAATATAATTCCGTATCCATAATTTAAAGCTGCATTTATACTGTTTTCTTCTGTTCTTGTAAAATCTTTGCCAAACAAAGCATTAAAATATACTTTTGCTGCATGACCTTCCCTGTTACTTGCATCGCCAATTTCTATTTCATTAATATAATTATATAGCATTTCTGCTTCTGCAAGATTCCATTCATCAAGATGTTTTGCCTGCTTTAATATTTTTTCACGTACAATCTCAGTCCATATAATTGACTTAACGTCATTTGTCCATGCCATCTGCCGCCTTATTTTTTCACTTGTATCATGTGCCCCATAATACGATACAAGTTCAGATGACGGATTTCTCTTCTCATCACAAAAAATAACTTTAATCTTTTTCTTGGTAAGCTCACTAAGCAATGCTGCTGTAAGGGATACGGCTGTACTCTCTATAATAAGAATTGATATTTCGCTTATATGTATCTTTATCTCTTCATCTTTACGCACAACCATATATCCCATATGATAATCAAGCTTTGCACTGCTTGAGATTACCACTGTACGCCAACTCATACTCTTAATAAATCAATTCTGTTCTCATATAATCCCGTGACAGATTGATTTATTAAAATGCATTCGTTAGCATCAGTTATATTCTTGCTCATGAGCATTTTCCCACTTATAGCAGCACCGCCTATTAAAGTCAAATTAGCACTAACTATTCCAACACACGTCAGTTTTATAATCTCAATAAGCAATTTTATTTGTTCTTCTGTAGTAAGATTTACAAACTTATCATAACCATTTTTTATTTTATCGCCTACCAGATTCGGACGTAGTGTAAATATTCCCACACTATGTTTTTCGCATAAAACATTATACAATTCGACATTTCTTTCATCAGTTATAAGATCATCAATAACACCTTTATCCTGATATTTTTCAAGTTTGTGAATATAATCAACCCATTTACCGTTAAGGCAAAGCTGGACATAATTTCTTAACGTAAACCTATTGCCTGTTCTTCCCGAAATCTGCATATAATAACCATTAAGTTTTATTAATGACTGCAATTTGATTTTCTTCATTCTTACAGATGGATTAGTATAACCTAAAGTTTCTCTGCAATATTCTTCAAGTTTCTCTTTACTGTTTTCTAATCTATCTTTCAAATATATCGGCACCGTCTCAAGTGTTCTTATCTTTTTACCCTTTATTTCATGTTCTACAAGAAAAAGATATGCTGTTGTAACACTTGAATATCCGCCGTATTTTGTCACATCTGCCATTCTGGCATCAGATGATTTTAACGGAATATACGTATCCTGCTTAGCCTTTTTGTGACTGTAAAGTGTTGCATCGGCAATTCCACCATGTCCCTCTATCGTAAGTCTTGTAAGTATAGGTGTATTTCTTGAAAGCATCTTCTTGACCGTTGCAAGCGTTCCTGTTTCCCCTTCTTCTGGTGCTACCCATGCAGTCTTTCCATCTCTTTTCACATCCCATTTATACATATTTCCGAGATTATATTGATACTTATTATCTTTCGATGAACACTCTTTTCTAATATAATTTAACGGATTTGATGTAAATTTTGTAAAATATATATTTCCGACAACTATATTAAGATAAGCATCATGTGCATGATGAAAATCATTAATAAGCCTGCTCTTAGGAATATCATACCTTTTTCTGAAGTCCGAAACATTACCAGCCTTAGAATATACAAGCTTTGTATCGGGAAGCAATGCCGTAAGTAAATCTGCTACACCCTTTGTTCCCTGTCCAGTCTCAACTAACTGCCTTGCAATAAACCCGGCTTTTTGTTCATCTGTAAACGGATTTCTTCCGGTAAGTCTCTTGTACTTTTCTTCTGTTATAAGCCCCTCATCCCTAAGAACTTTCCATGTATATTTCATCTTTTGGTATATGGAATCCTTTATCGGATATATATCGCTCTTTTCCGCATTTGCAGGCTTACTTGCCAACACAAGATTATTATTAATATTATCATCTTTAACAAAATGTCTGGGATATATATGGTCTATATCATAGTTTGAATTGGCACTCATAAGATTATCCAAATCTATAGGTTTGCCTGTATACATATCAAGCCCCTTTTGAATAAAATATAAATAAAGTTTCTTACTTCTTAATGCACCATTTTTATCGTAATCCTCAATTCGAGAAGACATCTCTTTCTTCCACTCTTTATCTTCACTCTGAATCTTTTTATAAAGTGCAAGCAGCTGGTCTTTTCTTGATGATTTACGTCCGTTATCACCTTTTTCATCATCTTTTCTTGTCATCTCAACAAATATTCTTGTTGGAGGACATTTCATTATCTTCTCAATTTCTTTAATAATAAGTAATGTCTGCCATACCATTCGTTTTACAGGTGCAGAAAAATATTCTTCGTTCAAATCATCTATAGTATATTCTGAAAGGACTTTTTCAATTTTCCCCTGCTTTTCCTCTAACTCTTCACTATATGTAAATTCTTCACTGTGAAGCAATTCCATAAGATTATAATTAGTTTCCCACATTGCTCTTATAAGAGGCATCACTTCACCTGTTGATTTACAGCACCCTGATAACTCAAGAAATTCTTTTGACAGGTTGCCCCAGTCTTTAAATTTCATTCCTGTTATTCGTTTTATCTGGTTTTCATCAAGCACATCTGAATATTTCTCTTCAAGCTGTTCCCTTAAGAATTTCCTTGAATCACCATATACAGTACACCAGAATACAATATCATCAACCATCTTTTTATATTTATCTTCTTTTAAATGATCTCCAAATAAAGGCAAGAACTTTCCATAGGTAGAAAGACTGTTATTAACAGCAATATCAATTCCGCTTATCTGTGAATCTTCCTCAACAAGACCTCTGCTATGAAAATAATTAAATATCTGTTTTCGCGTAACTCTTTTTCCCTTTAAAAATAATGTGTTATATAAATCCTGCTTTAAAGCAACAGCTATCCGCTCACCGCTAATTGACAAATTATTAATTTCATTTAAAACTTTGAAATTTTCATACAAAAGCGAAGCTTTGGGTAATACCTTTTCTCCAGCGATATATGTGCAATTTCTGACCATTCTTTGTATAAACTGTTCAGATGTTTCCTTTAAATCTATCTTTTTATCAATATTCCACGGAAGTACCTGCCCCGGCTCAAGTCTCTTTACCCAGCCGTTACTGTTTGGTGATACAGGCCCAACATAATATGGAATCTGAAAAGAAAAAAGCATTAATATTCTTTCTGATACTGTATATCACGACTCATCTTTTTCATTCAAAAACGGAAGGTATTTTTCAGCATTTTTCAATATTGCTTTTAATTCAGAAGCATGAATCTGATTCGGAATAACCCCATTTTTAAATGTAAGCTGTTTTGGCAGAAAATTTTCCTTATCCATCTCATTTTTTATATATTCTATATCTGTATCATATACATTATCAACAGATTTTAGCAGTTTTTTTATACTGTTGTACAAATCTTCCTGCTTTCGCTCTTTATAATTTCTTCGTGACTTTTCTTCCGAGTTAAACGAATTGACATATGCACTATATGTACCGTTTTCTTCACTTCTGAACAATTTATCATATATGGTAGGTTCAAAATACTTTTTTACAACTCGTTTTAAAATTTTTAAATCTTTTTTGTGTTTTTCATAATCAGCAACTCTTGCAAATGACAAATATTGATAATTTTTCATTATCTCTGCCACCTGTGCCTTATCATGTATTTCTTTTAATTTTGAAATAATATCATATACATCTGTTCCCAGCTTTTCTTCAAGCACTCCTGCCTTTTCATCATAATCACTATCAACAAAACTAAATGTGATTTTCTTATCTTCATCTGATATTTCAGTAAATGTATCATCTATAATATCTGTAATTTTGACACTGAGTCCGCACATGCTCTTAACAAATGCTTTTTTTAACTTATCACTGTTTTTTATCTCAAGTATTTCACAAACTTTTTCTGATTTTCTTGTTCTTGAATATTCTCTGCTGCAAAGTACCTGCTCAAAATCTGTTACAGCAATGTCCGTCTTTAATGATATTCCATACTCTTCTGTAATAAGACCAGACACCTGATTATACAAATCTGTTATCGTCTGTTTACTGCTTTCACTTCCGATTCCGGATAACAAAAAATGCCCTCTGTGCTTAAACATATTTGCAACCGCAAGATATACCAATCTCACATCTTTTTGAGAAGCATCTTCAATTAATTCTTTTCTCAAGTGAAATATCGTCGGATATTGTTTATAATAATCGGCATCTTTATAATTTTTATCATTAAATATACCATTCTTATCTTTTACATTATCCTGCTTGTCCTCAACGTGAAAAAAACTGTTATCAAGTCGTTGATAAAAATTACTGTCAACTTTCTGAATCTCATCTGCAAAATAACTTCTGATTAATCCCATTCTGACTGCATTTCTTTGTTCCCTTCTCCTTGATGTCCTGTGAGTTCTCCTCTCCACTGCAGGATTAGCTTCATCAAACTCACGGATTCCCCACATATCCTTTCCTTTAAACCTAATCAGATTATAGGCGTCATCTGTCACTGCCCATCCTACAGAATTAGTACCCATATCAAGTCCAAGATAATATTCTTTCTCCATACGTAAAACCCCCTTGACTTAAATCTTTTCTAGTGTTATTTTAATATTGAATTAACAAAGCGAGTGCAAATAAGGTTAATCCGAAATCGCCACTTTGTGGCTCTGCATGGTGCAGATTTTATTGGTCTCATATGAGACCTTTTTTTATACTCCCCTCCATGACATCACGCTCTTTTATCCCAACTGTTTTAATAATATCATATCGCATAATGCTTTTCAATTACTATAATTTATTTTCACATTTACTTTCCATGTACAAATCCACTGCTGTATTATTTATTTTTTCTATAATATTCTTTTTTGCATTTTCGGGTGTATATATCTTTATAACCCATTCATCCATATCATCTATCTCTTTCATTTTCAGATATTTTTCTTCCATTATCGCCACTTCATATATATACATCATTTGCACAAAATTATATTCAAAGCATAGACTAAATAGAACATTAACTGTTACGAGGTTTTTATGAACTGTCCAAATTCTGTACAGCTTCAGGTTGTTGGAATGGCTTATGTTCCATGGCAGCGTTGGGGCGACATATATGAACCATGTAAGGCATTGGCAAGAGGAACTCTTTTTGCAGCCTTGGATAAACCTTTTAAAGGAGGCTGTCGATGAATAACAATTATATGAGAAATGCAAATATGCGAAACTGTGGATGCAGCCAGCAAAACAGAAATATGCAGCAGCGAAATGCCATGCCGGCAGTTGAGACGTATAATAAAAATAAAGGACTTATGAGTATATACGAACTTGGGTTTGCCATGACAGAAGCTCTATTATACCTTGATACGCACCCCGATGATGCCGAAGCTATTGAATATTATAATTCAATAAAACCACAATATTCCGAAGCTGTTGCTGATTATGAGGAGTGTTTTGGTGCAATCATTGCAACCGGCACTAACGGATGTGGTTACTGGAACTGGCAGGCGACACCACTTCCATGGGAAAAGGAGGGCTGTTAATATGTGGAATTATGAAAAAAGGCTTGAGTATCCTATAAATATTAAACAGACAAATCCGGCACTTGCGGCTATGATTATCAGTCAGTATGGTGGACCTGACGGCGAGCTTGGTGCTTCAATGCGCTATATTTCGCAACGTTACACCATGCCCGACCGTGCTGTGGCGGGACTTCTTACAGATATTGGAACAGAAGAATCTGCACACTTATGTTGCATATTATATTTTCAAATAAATTTTCAAATTATACTTATTCATGTCATTGAAGGAATTATCGTAATACTCTATTTTACTTATAAAACTTTTTAGAAAATGATTCATTTTAGCTGCATCCATATTCTGATTATCTATAAGTTTAATACAATCATTAAAATATAATTTTTTCTCTTTATATAATAAAAGCTCTTTTTGTCTTTCACGTTCATTTTCAACCATTTCTTCTGCTTTTTTTATCTGACTTTGCAACTCTTCATTCCTCAACTTGTATTCCTCTTTGGAATATATCCCATTTTCATATGCATCTTTCTGCCGTTCATCTTTTTTCTTCATTAAATGAATATTATTTAAAATACTATCTATAGCCACATCAATACAGTTCTCTTTTTGTCTACATACACTCATATCAATTTCAAATTCCGGCAATATGCACAATAACGAATCTTTTATTATTTCTGAAATTTTTGAATACTTAACTGATTTTGTATGACATACCGATTGCCTGCTGCAAAGAATGTATGTTGCATCTTTATTATTCTTATTTCTTTTATCAGTATACTTTTTCATAATCATTGCAGCACCACACCTGCCACAAACCATAATTCCAGCAAAAGGATTTTTTAATGTCACATCTTTTTTCTCTCTTGAAATACTTCCCCTTTTTTTCTGAGCCTCATAAAATATTTTTTCATCAATTATAGCCTCATGCTTACCATCTGCCATTATTATTTCATCATTATTATGATTAAATGGTCTTGTTTTCAATATTTTTTCATCTTTCCAGATTTTAACCGTTTTTCTTATATTCCACCTTATTTTCCCTATATATACTGGATTAGATAATATTGAATTTATTGAATACGGCGACCAGTTATCTGATTTTAATGGCTTTACACTGCCGCTATCGAGAATTTTTGCTATTTTGGCAAATCCATATCCTTTATTTACATACAAATCAAAAATCATTTTTACAACATCTGCTTCTTCTTGTTTTATTTCAAGCGTATGAAATTTATCTTTTCCACTTCCTGCAATTATTTTGTTATAACCAAACGGTCGTACTGACGCTATATAATTTCCCTGCTTTACTGATGCCATCCGGCCACGATTCATAATTCTTTTTGAATATTCAAGATAATCATTTCCTCTCATCAATTCCATTTCAAAAAAACGTCTGTCATATTCATCACATAAATTGTATATTTTTGTTGGTGTTATAACAGCTGTATTAGTATATCTAAATGTGTTTATAACTCTCCCACAATCAAGCAAATCTCCTCTTGACAATCTTTGCGGTTCTATAACAAGAACACCAGCATATATCTGTGACTCCAGCATATGAAGTACCTTTTTCATTACCGGTCTGTCATCAATAGTTTCACCCGAAACAACTTCACGGCATATGTGTTCTTCCGATATTTTTTTACCAAATTCTCTTACAGCATAATCCTGAAGCTGTAACTCATGTTTTGCAAGCACTTCACATACTTGTTGTGCAGAATCATCGGCACGCGATTTTCTAAGATACATAATTACATTTTTTTCATTTATTTCCATAATTTATTTTCCTAAATAACTTCTAAATCATTATATGTATTAAATTTACAAAAAAATATATTTTTTCAAATTTACCCCTTGACAATTTATAGAATTTTATGTAGAATAACACTTGCGTTCGGCATTGTAAATAAATGCTGACATAGTTAAATAGTTTATGCGCGAGTGGCTCAGTGGTGGAGCACCTCCTTGCCAAGGAGGGGGTC
>ENA-OOZQ01001978-OOZQ01001978.1-human-gut-metagenome-genome-assembly--contig:-NODE-1978-length-11310-cov-2.277121_pt1 | contig 11310 bp, 8 predicted proteins | sample MGYA00241188_ERZ501399 | MGnify/ENA primary metagenome ERZ501399 (study PRJEB25962, sample SAMEA2042658) | human gut metagenome | biome: human gut; feature: human-associated habitat; material: faeces... | reverse complement strand
TAGGTTCATTTACAGCCAAACTATTTTCAAGGTCAGCAATTAATTTCTCCTGATTTGCGATAGCCTGTTCCTCTGATACAATTGAAGCGGCGTTAGCTATATTTACATCGGCAGTAGCAATAGCTTGTTTCTGGGCTAAAATCAACTGATCGTAATCAGCTAAGCCATCAGCTATACTTTGCAATGTATAGGCCAAAGAACTTTGAACAGAATAATTATGAGAAGCTTTATTGTAAGCAATTGCAGTCTCTACCTGTGCTTTAATAGCCTCTTCTATAGTAGTTATTAAATTAGCATATGCTGTGGCATTATCGCCCGAAACATTAGCCAATACATTATTCCAATACTTCAAGCTATTTTCACTATTCGTTACATCTGTAGTAGCATCCTTAACTGCAGTTTCCAAAGGCTGCATGTAAGCACTTAAATTAGATTCCGCTGTACGCAGTTCACTCAAAGCAATATTTTTATCTGCTTCGGTTTTAGCGTCATCAAATTTCTTCTGTGCATCAGTTACAGCCTTTGTCAGATTTTTATAAGCATCTGCAGCTTTTGCATCTGTCAAAGCCTTATTAGCATCTGCAAGAGCAGCTTTATATACACTCAAATATCTTGTTTGATTAGTGATTTCCTCATTGATACGATCCAAATTAGCAGTATATTTGGTATAAGAAAAAGGCCATACTGTTCCGTTAGTAGAATCATCGTTTGTATAATTCACACCTTCTCCCCAAACAGTTTCCGTATCATAGTAATACGAACTTACATTCACCAATGTCTGAACATAAAGAGAGCCTTGCAAATTAGTAGATGCTACCTGATAAGCCTGTTGCGCATTTTGATCAGCTGTCTTTTTTTCACCTTTAATCTGGTCAAGAGCAGTCAATTTAGCATTAGCTTCCTGAGCCGCTTTCTCAGCATCAGCCTTATCTTTAGTACTATACTTCTCATATTCTGCAATTAATGCCTGAGCAACAGCTTTATTTTTTTCCTCACTAGCTATTGTTTGCTGATTGCTTAACTCTACTGACACTAAACCAGCTTTCAATCTTGCCAACTGATCTTTTGCATCAATTAAACTCTGTCTATCGTTATTGATAGTTATCAGCAGCGCATTAGCTTCGCCTAACAAAGTTGTAATTCTTGTCTTATTGGCCTGATCTACGTCATCCAAAGCGGCAATAAGGGCAGCTTTAGCAGTTTCCAAAGAAGCTTTGGCATAATTCAATTGTGCTTCAGCATTAATTTTAGCAGCTTCAAGTTCCGCCTCCAAAGCAGCCTGAGCTTTCTCCAATAAGATTTTTTGTTGATCTGCTTGAGCCTGCTCCAATTCAGCTTGTGCTTTTTTATAAGCGGCTTCGGCCTCTTTTATTGCAACTTCAGCCGCAGTAATAGCTTTCTTAGCATCCGCATTCGCATTATTCATGTTCGCAACAGACTCTAATTGCTTTGCTTTTGCGTTACGCACCGCTGTTACCGATGCCGATTCGTCGTTGTCTACGCAAGCTCCCAGTGACAACGCACCCAGAAGCACTGCAACCATCATGAGTTTCTTTTTCATAATCTCAATTTTTAGTGTTAATAATATAATTAATTCAATATTAGTGTAATACCTTTATTTTTCTCTATTCTATCAAAATTGGCTATATTTGCCAATGGTTAACATACTTTTCAAAGAACCCTTTAATAATTGGGTATATTTAATTGTTCGAAGCAAATGTAGATATTATAATTATACTAAGCAAGAGTTAAGAGAAAAAAAATTAGAGTTTTTTGTATAAGTCTGAGTTTTAATGAAATCCAAGTAAAAAGAAAAAGCCTAAACAGCTTCTTCATACCTATATAATAATAAAACAAGGAAATATCCACGTAATATAGAACTGTGAAAAAGCCCTCAACATAAAAGAAAATAAGGATATAATTATTTCATATATAATAATGTATACCATTATACACATGTCAAACGAACATCTTACAAGCCGCTAATATATAAGATGTTGTCACAAAAAGAATCTGCAATTCCCGGAGATATGGCCTTAGATTCACTTCCGGAGATAATAAAACAGACACCAACCGAATTGGATAACTCAAGTTTAGAAAGCGGATTTACACCGCTTGAACCGGTATCTTCACCCTTATGCCTTTCTTCATTAACATTGTTAACACCTTTTTCAGGCTTGTCTTATTCTTATGCGCAAATAACAAGTCTTTTGCATTTAAAGAACTTGTTATTCACATCTAAAGAACAAGCTTTAACTCTGTGTTAAAACAAAGCTTTTGAGGACAGAAATCTTACTGTTTAAAGATGTTGATTTTCAGATGGTTTAGTCTAAAATTCGCTTCTTCCCCTCACGGATGGACTCTTCGGGCGAAAGCCGGGATACTTACTTCTTTGTCAACTATAAACAACGAGTTTCAGCATTGTGAAACCAAGTATTTTTAAAAGATGCGCAAAGATAACGCAACCACACTAAAAATCAAATAGTTATAAAACAGATTTTTTAGCGAAGTCGGACAAGAAAACAAAGGAAAGCATATTTGGAAGGGAGTTACGTTACCAGTTTGTATCCTGTTAAAGCAAAAACGGTCAAAACGCAGGAAACACTTATCAGCTATTGCAACCGATACAACCACCAACTTGCAGCCAGAATCGGTGTAAACATAACATTGGAAAGTTATAAACGATACGGCGCATCATTCAACCACCTACGCCGTTTTCTACGAACAAAGTACAATCTGAGTGACATTTCGTTTCAAGCATTGGATTATTCTTTTGTCGAAGCCTTTGATTTCTACCTACGGGTACAATTGAAATTCAAGCCCAATACCATTGTAGGTATTTGGGGTAACTCAAAAGGCAGCGAGTTGCTCGCCACACCTTGCCCTCACAGGGAGCAATCGCCCTCCCAAGTCGGGCGATTGTAGAAATCAAGAATAGGATTACTAAATAAATATATGAGAAAACAATGTTACTAATCTGCATTTTCAATATATTTGCAGTAGATGGAAATTATGGAAAGAGGAATGGAAAGATCTTAAAATAGATGAGATAAAAAAAGAATGGTATAAATAATAATAAATGAAAATAATCCATACTGCAGATTGGCATTTAGGGCAGACGTTTTTTGAATATGACCGTAAAGGTGAACAGACTCTATTTTTGACGTGGTTTCGAGAGCAAGTGAAAGTTCACGAGGTGAATGTGTTGTTTACTGCCGGAGATTTGTTTGATATCCCAAACCTATCGGCTGAATTACAACGGCAGTACTATACTTTTTTCAAAGAGGTGACGGCGAAGAATTTCGCTCTGCAAATCATCATTATTGCCGGAAATCATGACTCGGAAGCCCAGCTCGAAGTTCTCAATTCGCTTTTGGTATCGATGGATGTTACTGTGTGGGGAATTGTCAAGCGTACCGAAGAGGGTAATATTGATTTCGACCATTTGATTGTACCGCTCGGTAAAAGAGAGTATTGTTTGGTTGTACCCTATTTGCGACAAGAGGATTATCCCGAATCAGATGCCTATGCAGAAGGAGTGCAAGTGATGTATAGAGAACTTTTTGATACACTACCTATGCCGGACAAAAGTAAACTTTTCATTGTAATGTGGTATTTACAGGCTATGTGTTCGAAGATTTTGGAAAAGAACCGTGCCGAACGCACGATTATCGGAAGGTTAGAGTGTTTCGCCTGAAGTATTCGACGAAGAGATTGCATACACGGCACTCGGACACTTGCACTGTACCCAAAGGGTGTCGAGGCATGAGAATGTCCGATATGCAGGTGCTCCGTTACCGATGTTATTTGCCGAAAAAATAACAAAGAAAGTGTACTGAAAAAAATATAATAGATTAGTATTGAAAGAATTCATGATATGGCAAAAGAAATAATAATAAATGATAGCGAGTACGCTCAAATATTACAGCTGGCAGTCTCTGAAATTCAGACCGCTCGCACTATCATTGCCCGGCAAGTAAACACTTCCGTCAATTCTGTATATTGGAATATCGGAAAGTTGCTCTTTGATAGAAATTTAGAGAGTGGATATGGTAGTGGCGTAGTTAAACGATTATCAGTGGATTTGAAAGAACAGTTTCCGGATATGGGATTGTCTCCTCGTAATCTATGGGATATGAAGCGTTTTTATGAAAGATATAAAACTTGTGATTCAAAACTGCGACAAGCTGTCGCAGTTTTACCTTGGGGACATAATTTATTATTGATAAACAAGATAGATGACAATAATGCTGTGAAATTTTATGCAGAAGAGTGCTTGCAGAAAGGTTGGTCGAGAGATATGTTACTCAATGCAATAAAGATGAATACTTACGCAGCTCATCAGACACAAATCAAAACGAATAATTTTGATTCGGTCTTACCTGTAGCACAAGCAGACTATGCGAATGAGGTCTTTAAAAGTTCATACAACTTGGGGTTTCTTGGGATAACAGAACCGGTTAAAGAGCTGGAATTGGAGAAGCGGCTGGTTGCTAAAATCAGATCGTTTATACTGGAGTTAGGTAAGGGATTTTCTTTTATTGGAAACCAATACCGTCTGGAGTATAACAACAAGGAATATGCGGTGGATATGCTATTCTTTCACAGGGGTTTGCGGTCACTTGTTGCCATCGAATTGAAGATCGGTGCTTTTAAGGCAGAATAAAATGTTCCTCTTTCTTCACAATAGTCGTAAGCAATCTAATATTTTATTTATCAATAAAATAATCTTAATTAATCCTTTATTTTTCTGAACACAAAGATAGATTCCAAAAATAAAACGGCAACACCAAGCCCTACGGGTTCTGATAAATTTCTTCCTTTTTCGTTCCTTAAAAGAGTAAATTTATCAAAAGAGCTACTTTATTTATTCTCTCCATATAGTTAATGCTTATCAGAGAAAAAAAGGAAAAAATATGTTGGTTACATTAGGGTACTATAGTAGTCAATTCTTCTTGCTTTAGGTACTATTTTCTCAGCCAATTCGTTTTAGTGATAACCTCCTATTTTTTCGTAGATTGAACATACTGGTTAACTAATGCTATCATTTCATTTTTTACGTCTTTGATAAAAACGGACTCACTCATTGATTTCAATTCATCAAGCGTTACCCATTTGACTTCTGTGTGATTTATAGATTTAGGTTCACCACTTTTATACATACATAAAAAGAATACTCCTTGAATTGGTGATTGTTTATTCGGTGATATATAATAGAATCGATGGATTTTGTTAATAACTTCAACATCAAGCCCCATCTCTATTTTAAAATGCCTTTTTACGCCATCATTAAATAATTCACCGGGTCTTAATTGTCCTCCACAACCTTCGTATTTATCAGGAAATAAATCTCTATCTGGACTTCTTCGAGCTATCAATATGGAAATTATTTCATTCTCTTGTTTAATACAAAGTCCTGCAACATGCACCTCTACTAAATGTTTATAATCTTCTCTATTTATCAACAATGAAGTGCTATTTTTATCATTAAAATCAATACAATTTTTATGAAAATCGCCACTACTGTCTATTGAGAAAATATTTTGTCTACTTGGACATATAGTATCTTCGCAGATAGGAATAATCAATTCAATATTTTTAATAAATGAAACATCTCCAAAATCCCCATTAATTATTTTCTGATATGTTTTTAATAAATCTGTTTTTGAATTATTCCTTGTTCTTATTGGATATGAAATAGTAATATCCTCAAATTTTTTATCTCGCCAAAAATCGATGAATTTTTTTGTATTGGAAAGAAAGTAAGAATCTCCAATGACATTAATATTAAATCGAATATTTAATGATTGACATTTTGATAAAAATTCAACTACCTTGTCAAATGCATTGTTGTTTTTTTCTATGTGTTTAGTTTTACAATAATTATCATTCTTATATCCTTCCAAGCTAACAACAAACTTATCAAACTTACTAAATTGATTTATTTTATCAATTAAAGCAATTTGATTATGATAATAAATCCCATTAGTGCATATGGAAAATTTCATTACTGGAGATTCGTTTATTTTTTCTACTATATCAAATAAATTACTAATAAGGAAAGGTTCTCCTCCTGATAATACCATTTTTTCTACTTGATATTTACTTATATTATTGTAAATTTTATCATAATCAACATTTATATTTATGGGATTTGTATCAACCTCTATGTCAATAAAACAATGGCGACAATGTGTAGAACAATGATGTGTCATTCTCCAACAGACTGTTTTAGTCTTGTCATTAAATCTACATAATCTAATATTTGAAGTTGGATAATTAGTCTTTTTGTATAGCATAATTAATTTATTGTAAACGTATTTCAAATCTTTATATACGCTTAAATTTTCAAACTCGTCAATATCTTTAAATATTAACTTAGGATTTTTTTGCAGATTCTTTAATTTGAAAGCATAATACATGGAAATATGATATTTTTCTTTTGATGTTTTATTATCTCCAAATTCTTGTATCATAAAAAAAGGAGGAGGCGTGATATTATGATTCAAATATTCTCTGAAGAATTTTTTTTCTTCATCTGTCTTCAATAAATCCTTAAGTAAATATTCTCTATTATTTCCAGAATAAGATAGGTCAATCAATTCAATATCTATATCTTCCAGCCCTGTTTCTTTTCGTATTGTTTCAATCATTTTTTTAAATGGTGTTTCCAAGGACATATTTAGCATTGGCTTATTCGTTCTATAATAAGAACCAGGCTGCATATGTAAACCGTTATTGTTTTTTATCAATAACATCTTGTTATTTTCATCAATAATTATTGCAGATACAGCAAATACCCCCTTTGGATGTAAAATATGTAGTCTAAAAATAGTATAATACGCCGAACATATAATAAATATAAATATACCTGTTAGTATGTATATACTACCACAGTCATTTGCGATAGCGTAAAGGAGATTACCTATGCTAAAGATTACTGGTATCCAATCTAGTATCAATTTCATATTATATTAATAGATGAGGTTTAACTTGTTTATATAGACAAAAATATGAATATTTATTTATATTTGCATCTTTTGAAATGTTATTGTTTAGCCAAGCTATACTTTTTTTCAATCCGCTCCGCAAGGTTAGTCATATCCTCATTAATTTTGGTACGGGTTATATCCGCATAGATTTGAGTAGTGGAAATGCTTCGATGTCCTAATGTTTGGCTTATCGTTTCTATTGGAACACCCATTGAAAGCCAAGAGTTGCATAGCTATGTCTTGCCTTGTGATAGGTTAGCCGCTTCTCGATATTGGCTGTTTTGGCTATCTTTTTCAACTGAATATCAGCATTTTCTATTGTGCACAACCTAAAGACCTTTCCATCAAGCCCGGCAAAAGCCGTATTCCGGTATTTCTCAATAAGTAGTCCAGATCCGAAAAGGGGAAGATCCCGAAGTGGAAGGCAAAAAACTGGTGAAGAACAGCGAACTCAACGATGAAAGGCGTATCGCCAAACTTGCCCGCCGGTATAAGTTCGACGAACACCAGCTTCCGTGGAAAGAACTCGCCGTATTGGGAATTGACAAGCAACTCTTGTTCGACAACCATTGCATGGGTGAGATACTGAAAGGAAGGATTACCTCAATGGCTTTCCCCATCAGCAAGGAAGTGAACGGTGAAAAGAAGGATATGGAGGAAGCCTGTTTCCTCTGCATCAAGGGCGAGGATGGCAAGGTGCAACTGAAAAACCCTAAGCAGGCTCGACAAACCGCAGTATGACCTACCTGCCTATAAGGGAATATCCACGGACGAGGAAAAGCTGTCGTTTAAAGACACTGGAACTTTGGGGGCAGTCAAGGAGATGAAGGACACCCATACAGGAACGGTCTGCAACTGTTATGTATCTTTCCATGAACCGAGCAACCGTATCATTACCATGCCGGTGGATGCTATCAAGATACCCGATTACATATACAGTAAAAGACTGGATGACAAACAGAAGCAAATCCTTGCATCAGGAGACCGGCTTCCCATCAACGACATACAACGCAAAAACGACACACTGCTTTCCGGGGTTGCTTTCGTCGATCCGAGAATAATGGACATCGCATTCAAGCAGTCCGGCGAACAGCTGAAAGTCAACGACACTATCATGGGTACCAAAATCACGCCTGAACAGAAGAAGATGCTCCAGAACCATGAAATGGTCTTCTTCCAATTCATGAAGCCTTGCAATAATGGCATCTATATTCATTACATCCATATATGTTATGGTTTTAATCCAAGACTTTTTGAGCGACCTTTATTGCTTCTTTTTTCAAATTATCATTGTCCTCTTCAATAGCGTCAAGTACTTTGTCTGCAAGCCATAGCGTTAAGAGTTCCTTTTCATCAACCTTAAATTGTTTGGCAAGGGTAATTACCTACTCACGTTTTGCTCTTCTATCGCCACGTTCAATTTTGCTAAACATAGGAGTGTCTATTTCAAGAATAGCCGCTAATTGCCGTTGAAGCAATCCTTGTTCCTCTCTTAATTCTTTTATTCTCTTTCCTAATAACATATGTAATGAATTAAAGAAGTTTTTCTAATTCTTCTACAGGAGGGAGCAGTCTCTTTAGACGCTCATCCATATCGGCAGTAGTCTTATATGTCGCCACACCCATAGGCTTGTCATAGTCTTGGATTACATACTCAACAAATTTCTTATTGGCACTCTTGCAAAGAATGATTCCTATAGACGGATTCTCATTAGGCTTGCGTACTTCATCATCCAAAATACGCAGATATGCCGCCAATTGACCTAAATACGAGGTCTTGAACGGACCATCTTTCAATTCCACACAAACAAGAGCAGCCAACTCTCTATTGAAGAATAGCAAGTCCGGAAACTCCTCTACACCGAATTTTTCCAAATGATATTGGTTGCCTACAAATGTAAAATCCTTGCCGAATGTCATAATAAACTCTTTCACATTCTGCACTATGCTTTGTTCGATTACCCGTTCATCTCTATCCTTGTCCCTAACAAACAACTCTTCGGTGTTGATAAAGTCAAGCAGATATTCATCTTTGAACATCGTGATTGCACGATATGCCTGTAGCTGACCAGGGATTGTTTTCTTGAAATTATTTGTCAACTCACCTTGATGACTATACAAATCGTCATTTATCATTCGTTCCAACGAACGAATTATGCTTTTCGCTTATTAAATTGTTCGTTTCAACGAACGAATTGTCCGAAAGCATCTGCCACTCCTCATAGAATGTACGCATCTTTCGTAAGCTTGCTGCGGAAAAGCCTCTTAACCCGGGTAATTCTTTACGAAGTTGTTCGCTGATTGCTTCAATGAATCCCTTGCCCCAATTCTTATTGCGGGTATTCACAGAGACAAATCGTCCAATGCCGTAGTAAAGTGCTAATTGTTCTTGGTTAATTATAGCCAAGGCTCGTTGTTGGCTTTGCAAAATCGCACCTTTAATTGCTTGAACAGCATTGGTGAGTTCTGTATATTTCATTGTATTAATAATATTGCTCATTTTAATATCAAATTATTGTATATATCTTGAATAGTCAATATTTGACAACAAATTTAGTAAAAAGATTCTATAAGCAACCTTAGTTGTCCATTATTTTTTCTCCTAACCCAATAAATAGACTACTACCTTTTTCTTTCCGTTGGCATAAACTATTCAAAACCTTTAGCCTTATTTTGCTTGCCTCGTATGTTTTTAAGCCTAACCCCATTGATATACAAAATGATGCAGAACGATGAAACGTAATGCCACAAAGAAAAATCAGACTCTGTCATCGGGTAATGATTTGAAAACTGTCCGCCTTCATTCCCTTGCTTTATTGCCATTGTTCCTATTTCCGAGCTTCTCTGTTTAATGCGTTATAAATCAGTTCTTAAAGCATGTATTCACTTCTTTTGCTACGGGAGGGGCAGCCGGATGTAATTGTGCGATAGTGAACCGCATTTGTGCGTGTTCGCACAAATGCAAGAGAGCGTTCGGGAATATATTGTATTATATAATAGCTATTTAGCTATATGGCATGATTCTTGCAAGTATAAAGAAAAAACAGTAATAGAACATGATTAAGCATTACTTGAAAGTAGCATTACGCAATCTAATGAACTTTAAAGTTCATAGTCTTATTTCGGCTGTTTGTTTAGCGATAGGCATCACCTGCTTTTGTATGATGAATCATTTTATTGATGCCGTATCCGGTAAGATTGAACTGTCCGATGATAATGAATACAGCATCCGGTTGCTCGGAACATCTTCCCAGACAGCCGCCGATATCTATTTGTTTAAGGAGGATTTTGATTATCTGAAAGAGTTGCCGATAGCGGGCATAGATACCCTTGTGGCTTCTTCCTCTTATAGCAATGGAAAAGAAATTACGGCCATCGACAAAAAACAACGGGAACTGCCGTTTCTGGTGTCGTTCAAAGATGTATCATCTAATTATTTCACTTATAATTCGCTCCAATTGAAGTATGGCAATCAAGAGATAACAGCTCCCAACGAGGTGATCGTTTCCGAATCGTTTGCCCGGAAAGCATTTGGACAAGAAGATCCGATAGGTCAGGTCATCCGTCAGGAGACAGAGGCTAACGACTCGTCTGATCTTGTGGTGTATAAAATTGTCAATGTTGCTTTGACAGAAGAAAAAGATCATCGTGGAAAAACAATCGATTGTTATTTTCCCCTGTCCGCAAAGTCCCGTACTCCACTCAGTATCAGATCACGTCTCACCGGACAAACCACGACGGAAAGCCTGAATAAACAGTTAAAGAACCTGACCTGGAAGCATGGAGACCAGGATATCTATTTATATGCTTTCCTGGAGTCGGAACAGAATGACAGCGTCCAAAGAACGATAAGTATTCTGCTCGCCCGGTTTATAGCTTCGCTGATTTTATTGTCGGGTTTGATCAATTTTCTGAAGTTCATTATCCAGATGTTCTATAACCGGCAACGAGAACTGGTGCTTCGCAAATGTATCGGTTCGGACATCAAAGGATTGTTTGCCCTGCTTTTCGCCGAGATCTTCTGGATGCTATCTGTCGCTTTCTTTCTGTCATTGGCCGTGACGGAAATCACCCTCTCTCTGGCATATACATACATCCGTCCGGAAGACATGATCTCATTCTCCTTGGTAGATCTATATGGTTCACAATTAGGCTTGTATCTCGTTTTGCTGTTGATCTGCATGCTCGCCATTCTTTATCCTATCTATCGGTTACGCCGGTTGAGTGTCCTCCATTCGGTCGTGCAGAGACAGAAGCGGCACGTGTTCCGCAATTTCATGATTGCTTTACAATTGGCGATCTCCATCCTTTTCACAGG
>ENA-OOZQ01001969-OOZQ01001969.1-human-gut-metagenome-genome-assembly--contig:-NODE-1969-length-11331-cov-3.654221_pt1 | contig 11331 bp, 6 predicted proteins | sample MGYA00241188_ERZ501399 | MGnify/ENA primary metagenome ERZ501399 (study PRJEB25962, sample SAMEA2042658) | human gut metagenome | biome: human gut; feature: human-associated habitat; material: faeces... | reverse complement strand
TCCTCGACCCAGCCCGCGTCGCAGAACTTCCGTATGACCGCGTTCGCGAAGTCGTTCGGGGAGCTGTATTCCTCGTCCAGCTTCACGCGCTCGTACATCAGATATTCCGAAATGCTGTCCCGGACCGCCGCCCGTGGGAGCTTATACGAAACCTCGTGGTCGTACAGGTCGTAAATCACCAGCAGACACCCGGCGTTTACATCGTTGCTGCTGTTGCTCGCCAGTGGATTGAAGAAATTCCTGTTTACATAGCTGAACAGGTCAGTGCGCTGGGTACGTTGGGTACGCATGGCTTTCCCCCTATCTGCTGAACCTGGAATAGTATTCCTCCAGTTTGTTGTCGCAGAAACCGATTAATCAGGGAATTATGGCACTTTCTGCGGTACAATTCTTTTTTCAGTATACCACAACAGACCTAAAATGTCAATAAAAAATGAGCCATGCAATGCAAGATATATCAATTATTATATAATTTTCCGTATTGCCTTTCCGATGAGTGCTCATTGCTTACGCAAACTGATATATAACATTACGCAAGATTTATTTGTGTACCATTGACAAATTCCGACATGCATGATATAATAAGCATGTCCAATGTGCACACATTAATTTTTTAATTTTTTAAATAAATCAGGAGGTCTTATGCAAAATTCTTCAAAACTAAGAGAATCTATCAGCCAATTAAAAGAAGCTCATGAAGCGCTTTGCGTTTCAGTTTCTGAATTAACTGAACATAATGACAAAATTTTCAGTGAAACAGATATCACCAAAGCGATAGAAAGTATACTGAGCTTTTCCAAATACCAATCTGCATGCATTAATGAGTACAAATCCCTTATCGGCGAGGAATACCCTGAGTTTATCAGCGAACTTCAGAAAAAAGCGGACGATTTCGATGTAAGAGCCACCGCCATGGCAGAACGGCATGAAGCAATGAAAGTTATTGACAGATTCAGCAGCATACGGTCTGTCAGTGAGGAATGCTCTCTCCTACTTGAGGAAGCAACCAACAATCTCCGCGCCATTGATTCAGAACAGGAACTTGATAACTATAAACTTGCAGTAAAGAAGTATGACGATTTCTATGATGCCGTCGCCGAAACGGACTCCACAATGAAGATCAAAAAGAGCCTCGAGCTGAACGAACTTTTTAATTCAGTGCTTCTGCTTGGCCTGCTTCAGGGAAAGCTCTATATCGAATCCGATGAAAGAGAGAAAGTTGCCTCCACGTCAGAAGAAGATGCCAGCACCGCTGTCCGTGAATCTGATGATCATGCCCCCACTCCAAAATCAAATCAAGAGGAACCCCATGCTCCGGTTGCAGAGGAGACCGTTCCAGACGGAAATGTCGAGACCACCGCACCCGTAAAAGAAGACAAAAACGCCCAGACCGAAGAAGATCTCAAGATCATCAGCCTTATGAAGGATAAGGGTATCCTCTTTGACGAAGCAGAAAAGCGCTATGGCAAAGTTACCGTTGAATCAGGAAATGAAACTCCGGTGAAAGACCTCAAATCATTCCGTAAGGATATGGAGAAGCTGGCAAAGGGAAATGGATTCGGTGTTCTTGTTCTATTGAAAAACAATAATAGCTGCTGTACAGCAGAGAATATGTCGCTTTTCAATCCGCTGAACGGAAAAACAGTGGACTTTACCAATATACTCGACTCACTCCTGAGCAGAGGTTATATTATCAGATATACCCTCGCAGGAAATGAGCCTTACTACCATTTAAGCAGTAAGGCTGAATCCGCACTGTCTATTAACGGGGCGCTGTCTCTTCTTACAGACTGGTTCAACATAAAGAAGAAGCCTGATCTTCTATCCTCGCACGACACTAGAGTTAGCAACGCCTCCTGCCCTTCCTGTGCAGCAACATTGCTTTCTATAAATCGCATCGAAAATGCCTGCACTTACGTCGGAGAATACGCACAATCCGCTTCGACATCTGGCTGTTGCTTCTCACTGCTGTTCTCCTTTACGGAAAGATTGCTCTCAAAGTGCCTGCTAGCGGTCGGTGCATTCCTTGAATCCGATTTCTGTGTAAGGGAGTTTCAAAAATCAATAATCGATCAGATCAATGAGGCAGAAGAACTGCCCAACCTCATCTGCGCCTCCTACGACATGGATCAGTGCACAAGACTCAGCAGATATATCGTTTCGCTCAGCGACAAGCTCAGCAGTACCAGAGTGATATATTACTGCCTTGACTCCAACGGTTTCTTTGACCCGAACGGCAGTCCTTTCGACGTTTCAGCGCTCAAAGATCTTGTGTATGATATCACGGCCGGGGACGCAACACCAGACGCTGATCCGGAACCGGAGACCCTCGATACCTCCAACAGCAGCCTAGAAACATCCGCTCAGTCCGCAGAAGTATCCGCACCTGTCGAAACAGCCTCTGAGCCTATACCGAAACCCGTTCCGGAAAGCACCGAAGAACCAACAGCGGAGACTAACGAGGAGCATATCGCGCACGAAGCGCAGAATGTCCCTACTGGCTCAAGGCACATAAGCTATGAGGAAGCTCGCATAACAGCCATCAACATGCTTGCGCTCAATAAGCCGTATTGTGCCCTTGCATACCTCAGGGCGGCTGCCAGCTCCGATGAAAGGACTGCAAGTCTGTACAAATTTCTTGCATACGCATACAATGATCCGGCCGAAGAGATAAGGTACAATTCCACTGTGCTTCTGGGCTTTATTTCCGATGACCTCTATGAAAAGGACGATTTTGCAAAATCCCTTATCCGTACCGCCACCCTCAGGAACTTCTTTTCCAATGACACTGAGCATGACCACGATATGAAGCCGTTAAACGAAACCCTCAAGCCCAGCTATGGCAATCCTGACATCCAGTGGCTCGCAAACAAACTACTCACGTTCAAGTCCAGTAAACACAAGGGTCTTGACATTTATTGTGATTACTACAATAAAGAACACATTGCACAGCAGAACCAGATACGTCAGATATGCGCTCTGGCAAAGGAGTACTACAATCAGTATGTGCTCACACCGCTTTCCATTGAGAAAAAAATGAAACGGTTCATGGACACATACAACCTGATATTTAACAGAAAAGGTGATTTGGCGGAGTGTCTGCGTATCGTATCAGAAAACGAAACCTCCTCATTGGAGTATGTAAAGCTGTTTGTCAGTGATATGACAAACAATGCAAGCGACTGCGTTGTCACCAAGGAAGATATCAGCACATACATCAACAAGTGTTGGGCTGACTGCTGCGAAAACGAAGTCATTCACAAATCCACACCGCTTGTGTCAGGTCTGTGGAGCAGAATCGAATCCAGGGTCAGCAGGAGCATGAAAGCCATTACCGACTGGCTGCAGCTCAACAGCAAATATGACAGCAACATCACTCCTGTGGCAGGACGTGAGAAGTCCGATCTTGTAGAGCACATCAGTGCTGCCCTGAACTTCTGCAAGGACAGGATCGCTTCCGAGGCGGAAGGCTTTGAGGAATACATAAGCCTGCGTGATACCCTTGAGGAATTCCTTTCAAAGCTCAATGGCAGCTATTCCCCCATCATCGCCCGGACTTATTTCTACATCGGTTTCCTTTATGGCAGGTATATCATGCTCACCGAAGATAACAGCGGCGTCCTGATTCCTGATCTTTCAGACTACTGCTACAATATCGACGACGTTGATATATTCAGCAGGCTCACGCATCATGCAAAAACCGCAAGAACTGCTTTCCCCACACCTGAGGATTTTAACCAGCAGGAATTCTGCGACATCTCCTCCCTTGGCTATATAACCAGATACCTCGAATTATGTGGCAGAGACGCGTCTGCCTATGCGGAAAAGTACAGCTACTATCAGAAACAGAGCGTCCAGAAACAGCAGGATATCAGCATAGGGCAGGTGGAAAAGAACTTCGTTGAATATATGGAGCTTGCGCAGTGCTTCGGCAAGTTCGATATCACCTCTGACAACAACATAAAGGACAACATTCTTAATCAGACAGCTGATATTCTAAACAAGGTGAAGGATACCAGAAACTATGGTTTCTTCATACGCATGACCGAGGCAATAAAATCCTTCGTAGAGAAGAACGCCAAGAATCAGGAATCTGCCATCCGCATCCGACTGGAAAAGCTCCGTGAAAAGGGAAGCGACGACCAGGACGAACTGTTTAACGAGAACATAAAGACCATCGAGGAATTTATCAATATCCAGAACTACACCGCCGCGGAAGACCTAATAAACCGTGTCAGCAATGGCGACTTGTACGACAGTGATACCAGGTATTCACCCGACCTGCTGAATGACTTCCATAACCAGTACGCATCCATATACAGTATCTGTGCCGACCCTTCTACAAATCTCGCCAGGAACACTGCTGTTACCAGATATATCAAGAACACTACCATTGCAAGGAAAGATGAAACTGGTGGAATCAACCTTATAAATTCATGGATAACAGGCCAGTCGTTCAGCACGCAGAAGATTGAAAAGCTCCTTGAATCTCTCGGCATCGTTGCAAATGTCACCGGCACCACCGGGGCAGCAAGCTACACCCGACGGGTGACGGAATACTATGAATGCAAACTGAAATATGCGGACGAGATTCGCACGAACTATCAGCATATCTTTGCCCCGTTCGGATCACGGGGATACAAGAACACCTTCCGCGTGGTATGTCTGTATGGTGTCAATGACAGCAGCCGTATGCTCAAGGAGATCGACGATATCAGCGATCACGACAAGGATACCATCATTTTCGTCGACTACGCATACCAGGAAGCGGACAGGGGAAAGCTCGCTCGCGAGCTAAAAAAACGCCGCAGGAATCAGATATACCTCGTCATCGATCGTGTATTTATTACCTACCTTGCGGCACATTACCAGAAGACATCCATCACAAAACAGCTGATGAACCTTGCAATGCCGTTCTCCTATTATCAGCCGTACGTCCAGGATTCCATCTCAATGACGCCGGAGATGTTCATCGGCAGGACAAGAGAGCTCAATGATATCAAGAATGAATCCGGCGTGCATATGCTGTACGGCGGCCGCCAGCTCGGTAAATCAGCGCTCCTGAAAAAGGCGAAGCTGGAGATCGACCATAATGGCAGCGAACGCGCAGTTTACGTCGACATCAAACATAACAGCGTTGAAGAGGCCGCAAAGACCATCTCCAACGAGCTTATCCAGGCGGAAATATTCAGCGACAACGAGATCTATACCGACTGGACTGATCTGTCAAACGCCATCAGGCGCGCCATAAAGCGTAAGGAAATCGGATATCTTCTCCTGCTGCTTGATGAAGGCGACGCCTTCATTGAAGACTGCAAGAACGTGAAGTATAAGCCGATAGACAAACTCAAAAGTATTATGGACGATCAGGAGATAAGCTTCAAGTTCGTTATCGCCGGTCTTCATAACCTGGTAAGGTACGACCACGAAAGCGCAACAAACGATAATTCAGTTATCCCACACCTGAAGGCCATGACAATCAAGCCCTTCTCATACGCCGAAGCAAGGGAGCTTCTCCAGTATCCGCTCAGCTCCCTCGGCATTTTCTTCAGGGACGACGAGAAGAATCAGGGGCTCGTGTCCACGATCCTCGCAACATCGAACTACTTCCCCGGACTGATACATTTCTACTGTTCTCAGCTTGTTGACAGTCTGTGCCGTGATGATTGCCCCTGCTATACATCTGGAGGACTTCCGCCTTACTATGTAAGCGAAAAACAGATTCAGAAGCTACTTGCCAACGAGGACTTCACCGCCAAGATCAGGGACAAGTTCCAGATCACCCTGTCCCTGGACAAGGATAATTACTATGATATCATTGCACTTTCACTTGCTTTCCTGTGCCACGACAAGGGTATCGGAACAGGCTACACCCCGGAAGACATACTCGACACTATTAAACAGTTCGGGATAAAAAAGATAAACCGTGCCGACCGTATTTCCATGCTGATGGACGAATTAGTCGACCTCAACATCCTCAGAGAAACCGACAACGGAAGATATGTCTTCTCACGTCAGAACTTCATGCAGCTGATGGGCAGCTATGAAGAGATCTTCTACAATCTCTGCAAATATGCAGACGCAGATGAAAAGAGGTGATTCATATGGGGGCTGAAGTATGGTGGAAAAAGATAAGCAACGCTTCCCGTCTATCAGAGGACGTGGTGCGCTCTGTCAGAAACAGGGAGTCAGTCCTGGTCAGTCTGGCAAACGCGCCGTTCGCCGGGGACTTCGCCAGACTGACGATGGAATCGCTGCGCATGACGGATTCAGTCAACACCCTGGAACAGATAGCGGACGATTCTGCAATACCAGTGGAGGACCTCCTGTTTCAGGAATACTGTCCACCGGACGCTGCAAGCATGTACTTCCCTACTCCCGGGAACAGTAAAACCGACTTTCTAGCACACTGCGACCAGTTCATGCTTAATACCTCCACAGCATGGGTGATGGCCAGCGGTAATCGGGTCACCGAATGGGTCGGATTCATCAAAAAGTACGCCTCAGTGTGCAACAATGACCGGCACGCCGTTTTCGTGATACAGGTAAACAATGACCCTGTGCAGCCCGTCGGGGACAGGAACATCATGTATATCGCTGCTTCTGACTATATATCTCCATATGATTACTACGTCTACTACATGCTGAAAACCTCGGAGATCAGCAGCTGTTCAACACTTAAGAAGCAGTATATTTCAGAGATCCTGACATCATTCTGCGCAGAAGATGTCGTTACAGCTGACTTCATGATTGGTTCCTGGCTGGATATTGTGAAGACACCGATCGAACTGTATACCAGACACTGTCCTGAATATGTTCCGCAGGAAGAGCTCCAAAGCCGGCTGTGGCGTGCACAGATGAAGGTGCTGTTCCCTGAGATTGAGAACGCAAGATACCGTATAGTACAGAAGAATCTCGTCCAGATACAACAGGCGCTCCCATACAAGACCGTATACGGTCTTGAGATCAAAGAACCTTTCGAATTGGATCTCGGGAACCTGCTTGGGATGATCAAAGGCGGACGGATCACCCTTCACAGTAAAGATTATCAGGAAATATCCGATCTCAAGCTAATCAGGAACAGCCTTGCCCACATGAAACCATTCCAGTACAACGAAAAACTGGAAAAGCTGCTGAGCTGAAACACACTTGATTTACGTAAAATGCCCCGCAGCTATGTGGGGCATTTGGTATTTGTCATCGGCAATATGTTCGTAATCAAATATAAAGTCCGGTAGTGTTCCTGCGTTATACATTTCATTGAGCGATAAGACGTAAGTAAGCTTCAGCTACGCCGAGAAAACGTAATTTGCTCGAACATGGCAACTCCACAATCGGCAAAGCATCAAAACAATAACGATTTCGCAACACTTTTATAACGATTTCGATATTTTATTTCGGGATAGACGAGAATAACGGCTTTGATATCTGCGGAGTGTACGACCCCGCAGACCTCCAGAAAAAGATAATGGAGCAGGCTCTGCAGATGGAGCCGGAGCTTCGTCCGCAGGAACATGAAAACCGCCACCTGTATCGACCCGCAGACAGGCAGGCGCTCCGACAAGCCGGAATAACCCGTCGTCGCAGTCAGGGAGCTGATTCTGAACGCGCTTGAGGTCATAGACGTCACCGAGAGCAGGTACAGCGGAATTCCCACCGTGTACAGCGCGATGAAAAACGCGGGTCTGCCCGAGCCGAAATTCGAAAACGAACGCGGCATTTTCAGGGCAACGCTCTACAACAGCGCCGAAATCGAGCAGCATTTCAAAGGCAGGCTGTCGATAAACTACCTGATGGCGCACATAATTCGTCCGCTTGTCGAGCAGGGGAAAATCAGGCTCGCCATTCCCGACAAACCCCGCAGCAAAAATCAGAAATATTACAGCTGAAATGACCCCCGTTCGTGCAAAACGAGCGGGGGTCTGTTCTTATATTCGGTGCGTTGAAGTCAGCGCTGCGCGGGGTTATTCAGCCTTGATTATGGCGCGGTATTTCGTCACGCGTCCGTTTCCGTTGCGGAGTTCATTATGTCGGCGGGTGCGCTGTTTTTTTCAGGAATGTGTAGTCGAACTTTCGCATGGGATTCTCTTTATATTGCGGATTATCTGAATATATTATAGCTTATTATATGCAGATCGTCAACATTTTTTCTCACTTGAAATCCATGAGAAACGTGGGTTATCATCGCGCATTATTACGATGACATATTTGTATTTTTTGTAAAACTTTGTTCCAACCTCTTGATTTTTTAGTCGAAATATGGTATCATAAACTTATCTTAATTGTCAAAATTGAAAGGGGTAGAAAAATGTTCGAGAAAGTTAAAACTCTGCACTTTGAAAGTGAAGCATTTCAGTCGCCAAGCAATTATGATATCTTTCCGGATTCCAAGCGCCATACCTGTCTTATCTACGGCAGAAACGGCGCCGGGAAAAGCACGCTTGCAAAGGCATTCAAGAATCTTAAAGGCGATGACGCGGACGGTATCACTTCATCGTCGCTTGTTGACCAGGCAGGGACCCCAATAACACTGAGCGAGGAAAAATGCAAAAGCATATATGTATTCGACGAGGACTACATAAACCAGAAAATCAAAATCAAGGGTGACAAGCTTGAATCCATCATCATGTTAGGCGAACAGGCGGATATTGATGATAAGATTCATGAACTGGAATCCGAACAGAAACAAGCCGAGGAAACCTTATTTCAAGCGGAATCAGAGTATTCCCGGTTCACAGCTGAAAAATCGACTGATAATCCTTACTTTTATTTGGGACAAGCCCTGTATGAACTAAAAAGCCACTGGGCTGTCAGAAGAAAGCAAATCAGGCAGCTCAGTACCAATGCACCTGTGTCAGTGGATAAAGTTCATACAATAACCAAACATATACCCCCGCTCACCATGGAAGAAGCTCAGAATGAATATAATGAGAAGCTGAAGCTTCTGAACAGCTTAAGGAACAATGAATGCCACCCAATAACTGATTCTATTCCAGATCTTACTCCGGTTGACGAAAAAAACATCAATGCGCTGCTCTTAAAGAAAGTTGAAAGACCGGAACTCACTGACCGCGAAAACAGAATGGTGCAGCTTATTTCCGATGGGAAGTCCGATAGTTTAAAAAATATCCGGGCGGTATTCACAGACCCGGAGGTTTCGGAGTGCCCTTTCTGCTACCAGCCAGTTACACAGAACTACAAAGAACATCTTATAGAAAGCATAAAAGCGGCATTTAACAGAGATGTTGAAGAACATATTCAGGAGCTGGACAACGCTCATATAACTCCACTGGATATAGACTTTTCAGCTTATTATGCCGCCGATAAGGCGCTCTGCGATGAATGCAGATCACAGCTCAATATTCTGAATGACATAATATCCAAATGCAACATAAATCTAGAGCAAAAAAAAGGAAGCCCCCTTTTCCCCGTTCGGACTTTCAGATATCGGACTTGACGACGCATATCATCTTCTGTCTGCTTCAATTCAATCACTGAAAATCAAAATCCAGAAATATAATCAGAGCATCAGCAATATTATCAACATTCAGAGCCAGCTTAACAAACTGAACGACGAAATCGCATTCTATGAAATCAATCAGGACTATACTTTATATCTGCAAAAAAATAACGACAAACAAAAAGCCGGTGAAACAGTAGACCACGCCAATAAAGAATGTGAACGCATTACCCGTCAGATCGAAACTCTCGAACAGAAAAAAGAACAGATAACCATAGCGGTCGATATCATCAACAGCCACCTCAGATATATTTTCCTTGACAAAGACCGGCTCGAAATAAAATGCCAGGACAACAAATATGTTATCAAGTCACGCGGCAGGTCCGTCAGACCCGGCGCCATTTCCGTGGGAGAGCGCAATATAATTGCACTGTGCTATTTCTTTGCCGATATGTTCAACGGCAAGGAAGAAAAGAAGCAATACGCAAACGAAACGATGGTCGTTATCGATGACCCGGTTTCAAGCTTCGACATCGACAACCGCATAGGAATAATATCGTTCCTTAACAGGCAGTTCAGAATGCTCCTAACCGGCAATGAGAACACAAGGATCGTGCTTATGTCACACGATCTTCAGACCATAGATGATATCGGAAAGGCATTTAATGCAATCAACAAGCCGAAAAACTGGAAAAGCAGCACTCTTCTGCTTAAAAACAACAAGCTTGAACCCAAAAACAATATTCTTAACGAATACCAGAGCCTTATAGACATCGTGTATGACTACGCCAACGGCATTCCCAACGGAAACGAACTCACCATCGGAAATACGACCCGCCGCGTTGCAGAGGCGTTCACAACGTTTGAGTATAAGGGCGGAATAGATGAGTTGTTAGCCCCCGAGGTACTTGGCACAATTCATGACGATACGCTTCGGGACTATTTCGAGGGACGACTGACAAATATTTTACTTCATGGCAGCAGCCATATGGAGGGCAGGATAAAAACACTGACGAACCCGGGATTCACAGCACAGTTTTCCGAACAGGACAAGCAGAACACCGCCCGGGATATCATCTGCCTTTTGTACCTGCTCAACAAGCCGCATATGTCCGCCTATCTGGACAAAAAATCCGATTTCGAAACTACTATTGAACAGTGGTGCGAGGACATACGGACCGAAATGGGAAAAGAAACAAAGGAGGATAAATAATGATACCCGCTTGTAATTTAAATACCATTGCGCACAAAGCACTTTCTACAACTCGCTAAAATTCACCCAAACAAAACATTGATACACTTGCCCTAAAAAACGCTTGAGTTTCATCATCAAGCCGTGGACTAATTTAATAACAACGTCCGCTATTTTTCAAGTTGATTTCCGCCCTCGCTCACTGCGCATAATATACCCGTTAGGGTGCAATACTATAACAAACGCACAAATTTACCACCGAAAGGGTATAAATCCACGTCAACCCATTGACAAAATACCCGAACGGGTGTAAAATATATAACAAAAGGGGGCGCAGAAATGAATCCGATAGCGAAATTTATCAAGGAAAACCGCAAAGCCGCAGGGCTCACGCAGGAAGAATTTGCGATACGTTCGGGGCTGGGACTGCGTTTCGTGCGGGAGCTCGAGCAGGGCAAGGAAACCGTGCGAATGGACAAGGTGAACGCCGCCCTCGCGATGTTCGATATGCAGGCAGTCCCGGGCAGAAAGGACGATGAGTAATGGGCGCGTTCAGAACCGCATATGTGTACGTCAGGAACGCCTACGCAGGCGCTCTTTCCGAAACCGACGAGGGATATTCCTTTGAATACGACCGCGACTACCTGCGCTCCGGGGGCGCAAGCGCCGTGTCGCTGAC
>ENA-OOZQ01001963-OOZQ01001963.1-human-gut-metagenome-genome-assembly--contig:-NODE-1963-length-11354-cov-2.762191_pt1 | contig 11354 bp, 8 predicted proteins | sample MGYA00241188_ERZ501399 | MGnify/ENA primary metagenome ERZ501399 (study PRJEB25962, sample SAMEA2042658) | human gut metagenome | biome: human gut; feature: human-associated habitat; material: faeces... | reverse complement strand
GGGCGGCTTTCCATCATGAAAAATTAAATGGAAAAGGGTATCCTTTTGGAAAAACCGCTGATGAATTAAATGAGCAGGAACGTATGATGGCATGTGTTGATATTTATCAGGCTCTTACGGAAGACAGACCTTATAAAAAGGGATTGTCCCATGAAAAAACATGTGATATCCTTGATGACATGGCACATAAAGGTTTTATTGATTCAGATATTTCAAAGACAATTAGAGAATGTTTTGGAAGAACCTGATGCCATATATGAAAACAGAGGGTGTTTCAGACAATAGTATTTTCAGTTATGTACTAGTATGACTCTTACGAGGGAACCACCGGCACGACATTCCAGATTACATCTCGTTCGATCGGAGAGGTAACTGTAGAAAAAATTGGTAAAAGTGCTGTATTTTTCGGGGCGGATGGGTACAACATTTTGTGTGAAAAATAGAATAATAAAATTGTTCCCGAAATTTATTGACTTTGAGAAAAAAATTTGATATATCAGAAGCGAATAAAAGAGAAAGGAAATAGCAAACTATGCCGTCAAAGAAAAATATGATGAAAAAGAACTTGGAAAATTTACATCTGAAGGAAAGGATAAACTATGGCTACAGAAAAGTCATTATTATGATGTTAGTCTCAGGTCTGTTTTCTATTGTGGTTATAGGTATGCTATTTGCCAATACGATGCATTATGTACAAAATGTTACTGTTGCAGACCGGGCGGTGAAAATCTGCAGGATAAATGTTAACTCATCAGCGAGAAATATCAGGGAAATGGCATTAAATAATGATACATCCTCTTATGACGGTTATGAGCAGACGGTAGAAAGACTGCTTGCAGAAGTTAATACCCAACTGAAAAATTTAAAGAACTCCGGAGTTATTCCGGATGCGGATTGTGAAGAATACGCATCTGCCCTTACAGACTGGGGAAACATTGGTTATTCCATCATGAAAGAAATCAAAAGCGGTGACAAGGATAAGGCAGTTGATTCAATTCTGAATGATTGTACCCCGGCATTAAATAAAGCCGTAAAAATTGCAACAAGATTAGATGAAATGACCGATGAGGTAAGCAGCCAGGCAGTCAGAATTACGGTTATTTCTGCAGTGGCAGGAATTGTGTGTATTATTATTTGTCTGGTTTTGGCATGGAAACTGGCAATAAAAACAGGCAAAAAAGTACTTGAGTCAATTTTAGTACCATTACGTGAAGTGGAAGCCGTTGCACAGGAATTAACAGATGGAAACCTGCACAGCACGCTGGACTACCATTCAGATGATGAGATTGGAATACTGGCACACAATATGCGCAAATCCATCCGCATTCTGGGAAGCTATGTAGATGATATTGGACGTTCAATGAAGATGTTTGCAGAAGGAAATTTTGATGTGCAGCCGGAAGTAGAGTGGAAAGGGGATTTCGTTGGAATTCTAAACTCCTTTATGTTGTTTGAAGAAAGCATGGCAGAGACAATAAAGGGAATCCAACATGTTTCAGATGAAGTTTCGGGTGCCGCAGATCAGGTAGCATCAAGTTCCAATGACCTTGCGGATGGAGCAACAAATCAGGCAGCAGTTGTAGAAGAACTGACCGCAACAGTCGCAGGTGTTTCTGAACAGGTAGGAAAAAATTCACAATCCGCAAAAGAAATCAGTGGAAGAGTAGACGAACTTGGAAATGCCATTCTGGAAAGCAATGGTAAAATGAGGGATATGGTTGATTCCATGAATGAGATCAATGGGGCATCAAAAGAGATTGACAAGATCATTGCAACAATCAATGAAATTGCGTCCCAGACGAATCTGCTTGCATTGAATGCTTCCATTGAGGCTGCAAGAGCAGGGGAGGCAGGAAAGGGATTTGCAGTGGTAGCGAATCAGGTCAATGTGCTGGCAGACCAGAGTGCCCAGGCAGCAAAGGAATCCGCAACATTGATTGAAACCTCTGTGAAAGCCGTGGAAAAAGGTATGGTGATTGCAGGGCAGACGGCATCACAATTGCAGGAGGTCGCTGAGAATTCCCAGATCATTACAAAAGAAGTCACAAATATTGCAGAAACGTTAGAGACACAGACAACAGAAATCCAACAGATTAATGATGGAATTGAACAGATCAATGATGTCGTACAGACGAATTCGGCAACATCTGAAGAATGTGCAGCAGCCGGTCAGGAGATGAGCAGTGAAGCAGAAAATCTGCGTGAAATGATCCAGAAATTTAAAGTTGCAGAAAATAAAAATTAAAAACGGTGCAAAAAATTATTGATGTTGAATTTACATATAAAGTTGTCGCAGGTAGGAACTATAATTTGACTTGTGACATATATAAATGCGGGAAAAGGATGCAATGAGAAAATGTGCGTTATTGGTTTTAAACTGATAACGCACATTTTAAATTATATGAATAGTAATATCATCGCAAAAAAGCATAAAAGTAGAAAAAGTTAAAAATATCGTGGATATAGTGCTAGAATTGTTGAAAAAAGTAAGTTAAAATACAGGAAAACAACAAGTGTAAAGGGGAAATTTTATGGAATATTCAGCAATTTTTCATGATATGGATAAAAGGTTTAGCTATGCAGTTGATAAGGATTTATTTGTGATACGCGTGCAGGTAAAAAAGGATGATATGAAGGAGGTAATCCTTCACTATGAGGACAAGTATATACCTATGGAGCGTAAGGATACCAGAAAGACAGTTCCGATGAAGAAGGTTGCTGTCTCACAGTTTCATGATTATTATGAAGCACAGATAAAGATGCATTTGATCTGTCTGCGTTACTTTTTCGAATTTACGGACACGCAGGGAGAAAAGGTATATTATGGAAATTATGAGTTTGATAAGGAATGCATTACAAACAGGGACAGAATGTTTGACTGTCCGCAGAACCTTCGGGAGGAAGAGATGTTTGAGGTGCCGGAGTGGGCAGCAAACAAGGTCGTGTATCAGATTTTCCCATCCCGTTTTGCAGCAACGGAGCCGGTAGACAAAGAACTGTGGTATAAAGCACCGATTACGCCTATGGATGATCTGCATGGAAATCTCAGGGGAATCATCGAACATATGGATGATATTCAGAATCTGGGAATCGATGTGCTGTATATGACACCTATCTTTCAATCAAATTCGTGCCATAAGTATGATACCACGGATTACTACCAGATAGACCCGTCCTTTGGAACAACAGAGGATCTCAAAGAGCTGGTACAAAAAGCGCATGAGCGTGGTATGAAGGTAGTCCTGGATGCGGTATACAATCATACGGGAAGAGAATTTTTTGCGTTTGCGGATATCCTGGAAAATGGTGAAAAATCCAAATACCGGGACTGGTATTTTATTGATGGATTCCCACTTAAAAGCGAATGGGGAGAGATCCCAAACTTCAAATGTTTTGGTTATTATGGCGGAATGCCAAAGTTAAACCTGAAAAATCCTGAAGTTGAAAAATACATTACGGATGTTGCATGCTACTGGATTAGGGAATGCGATATTGACGGATGGAGACTGGATGTAGGAGACGAAATCAGCCATTTCTTCTGGAAGAATTTCAGAAAAGCAGTAAAGGCAGTGAAGAAAGATATGCTGATCATTGGGGAAATCTGGCATTATGCAGGAGATTTCCTTGAGGGGGATGAATGGGATACAGTCATGAATTATCCATTTTACCTGAACCTGATCGATCTGCTTGCAGACGAAAAGATTACGGTCAGCCAGTTCGTACAAAATCTTGGATATTTGAAGGGACGCTTACACAAAAACTGCTATCCCCTTATGTGGAATCTGATTGACAGCCATGACACAGCAAGATTTTTACATCTGTGTAACGACAATAAGAAAAAGCAGCATCTGGCAGCCGCTTTTCAGTTGTTACTGCCGGGAATGCCGATGATTTATTATGGAGATGAGTATGCGATGCCGGGAGCAAACGATCCGGACTGCAGACGGGGCATGTACTGGGATGAAGAATACCAGGACAAAGAGATGTATGAATGGTACAAGCGGCTGATTCAGGTCCGGAAAAGCCATGCATGTATTGTAGAAGGCGAACTGGCTGGGAGCGTCACAGAAGATGAGGAAGGGACAGTTGTCCTGATCAGAAAAAATGGCGAAGAGACCATTGCCATGATTTTCAACTGCAGCAGCAGTGCAAAAAAATTTAATGAGTACACGCAGAAGTACAATCTGCTTACCGAAAACACCTTTGATGGAAATGTAGAGGGGTTTGATGCTGCGGTAATCGTGCTTTAAGAAGCCTTACGGCAGATGGTTTCCCGGGAGTTTGTCTGTGGGAAGAAGAGGGAAAGCACCAGTATTTCTGGTAATGTAAAGTACGGAGGATGATATGACGAATGTAAAAAAGAAGGATGGAAAACGGTTTGGGGCAATCGTACTTAGCCTGATATTATTGCTTTCCCTGGTGTTTCCATATCCTGTGATGGCAGACCAGACAGCGGCAGACCAGATGGCGGCAGCTTCCGTTTATGCCATTCACAAGACAGGTGATGATAAGGAAAATTTTGTGATTGTTATCATGGGTGAGGGCTATACCCGGGAACAACAGGAACAATTTTTGAAGGATGCAACGGCAAAAGCACAGGGGCTGCTAAAGTGGTCTCCTTATAAAGAGTATTCCGACAGGATCAATATTTATGCAGTACAGACGGTATCCAGTGAAACTGGTGTGGGCGTGATGTATGGGGAGTCGAACCCGGACACATATTTTCATGTGCAGGCATTCGGAAAATCCTGCTATTTTGCAAAGGACGGGGAAGATAAAGCCAGGGCACTGAGGGCAGAGCTGGAGAGCAGATATCTGGATACCGGTGCAGCCGTTGGAACCATCCATATCATTTGTAATACGACTGCGAATATTGGTTCTTCTTCCAATGCACTCTTTTCTTTTTCGGCAAATTCGGGTGAGAATGAGCAGGGGGATGTCATGACCCATGAAATTTCCCACAGCATCGGAAGATTAGGCGATGAATATGATAAAAAGATGCAGGGAGAAAATATTTCCGACACATCGGATCCGGATAAGATTAAATGGCATAAGATGCTTGGGTTCCGTGGAATCGGAATAACGGCAGCAGGAACAGAAACAGTATTTGCGCCGAGCCGCGTCTGCATGATGCGGGATCTTGGGAATCCTTTCTGTGAAGTGTGTAAAATGGAACTGGCGCGGAGATTAAATAACCGTGATTATGTCAGCAGGCAGGCATCTGTTTATGTGTGCGATCCTGAAATTACAATTCCGCATAGCAGGACAGGAACACTTGACAGGGATAGTGACCAATACCGGATCGATGAGACAAATATCACAAAAGCAAATGGAAAGGATCTGGAATTCCGTACAGTCGTACAAAATATGGTGGATGCCAAACAGCATTTGAAGATTACTTTCCGCATTATTGGAGCAGACAATACAGTCAAATATGAAAAAGAAGAAACATATACCGTTCCGCCACTCAGTAACTGGTATGATCCGGATGCAGCCAGAGAGTCCCTTTCTGTCACACTTCCTGCGGTAACTGGTCTGGTTTCCGGGGACAGACTGGAAGGAAAGATCATAGATGAGGACACTGGGAAAATTCTGGCTGACAATCAGACGGCAGGACAGGCGTGGAGTACCGTAACCATTCGTTATATGCTGCAAAACGAAGACGGGACCGAAACAACAGTGCCTGATACGGCACCCGCGACAGTATATGTACCAAAGAATTCTGCGTATACGTTAAGAAGTCCGGATTTATATGGATATACATGTGTAGGAAACAGTGCAAATCAGGGAGAAATAAACATCACAGAGGATCGCCAGGAGATCACTTATTATTACCGGAAAAACAGTGAGATGCCGGAAATACAAACCGTACCTGTCCGCGTAACTTATGATGGAAAACCCCATACATTTGATATCAAACAGGAAGATGGTGTACAAATCAGTTACAGTTTGACAGAAAACGGATCGTATACACAAACGGAGATGCCATTTTACACAGAAGCAGGCCAGTATAAGATTTATTTTAAAGCGGAAAAGGCATCTTTTATTCCAACATACGGGGAGGCTGTTTTGGAAATCGAAAAGGCTTCCACCAGCATGCAGCTGACTGCAAAAAACGATACGGTCAAAGGTGCGGGGACAGTAGAATTACAGCTTTGCAGACAGGGGATTCCGGAAGATGCCGGGATAAAAGTAACCTGTGATGTTTCCGGGATCACATTAGAAGAAAAGGGAACGGATCACTGGATGGCAACGCTTCCGAATGAAACGAAAACATATACGTTCACCGCATGTTATAATGGGAATGGCAACTATACAGGAAGTAAGGCAGATTGTCAGGTCCGTGTAACGGCGGATCATTCCCAGACAGGGGGCGGTTCTGGTGGAAGTTCCGGAGGCAGTTCAAGTGGAGGTTCCGGCGGAATATCCGGAGGCGGTTCAAGTGGAGGTTCTGGCGGAAGTTCTGGTGGAGGTTCCGGAGAAAATGCCGGTGGAAGCACGGACGGATCATCTGGCAATGTTTCACCGGATTCCGGCACATTACCGGCACCGGATCATGCAAAAGAAGAACCAGGGAATGTGACACCGCCATCCGCAGAAGACACGCCCGTTTCTGTTAAGAATCTTAATGTCAAAGTAAAATCTGCAGTTAAAAATAATACTGTCAAAGTGAAGAATATTGCAGCAGTTTTGAAAAAAGAAATTACAAAGGCAGAAAAAGAACAGGGTGGCAGGATAAAAGATCTGTCTGTTGAAATAACTTTTGATACGGGAAAAGCCAAAAATTGGAAGAATCTGCATCTTGAAATGGATAAGCAGGCGGTAAATTTACTTGTCAAAAAGAATGTAAAAGAATGGAAGGTCAATGGTGGCAATGTAAATCTTACCTTTGATTCGAAGGCATTAAAAGAATTAAAGAAAGAAATGAATACAGCTGCGGTTATCAAAATAAAACAGGCTGACAAGAAAAATCTTTCTGCCAGGGCAGGGAAAATTATTGGAAAACGTCCGGTTTATGATTTTTCCGTCACAGGAATCAAGAAAAAGCAGTCGTCTGTCCTGAAAAAGGGACGGATCAGGGTCGCTGTTTCCTATAATGCTTCGAAAAAGGAAAAAGACAAAAAGATTTTTGCATATAAAATTGATAAATACGGTGCAGCAGTTAAGATACCGGGATCTTATTATGATTCCGATACAAAGACCGTTAACTTTGTAAGCCGTGGGTTTTTCACAGTTGCAGTAGGCTGTGAAAAATGATGAAACATAAAAAATCATCGTTCACGTTAAAAAAACTGTAGTTCATGTCGAAAAAGACAAAAACAGGTTTTAATTTGGTATAATGATAGAGCTCATTTTAGTAAAAATGAGTTCATACTGTGAATGATGGAGGGGATAACAATCATCGTTTTAGAAGAAATATTAATGGCAAACGGATTGACCGTGTTAATGATGTGGTTCCTTTTGTTTTGCAGACGAAAGAACAGAGAGAGCCTTCATGTGGGAGATAAAATATATGATGGAATAGCAATCGTAAATTTAGTGGGGGCATTGTCTGAAACCATTGCTTTTCTCGTAGATGGAAAACAGTTTACTGGCAGCCGGCAGATTAATTATATCTCTAACAGCATATGCTTTATAGGGACAGTCAGTATGGGTATGCTTTGGTGTATGTACGTGGAATTGCGTATCTATCGAAATTATAAAAGAATGGTTCAAAAAGCAGGAGTGGAGATATTTCCCTGGCTGGTAGAAGTAATTATGGTTTTATGTAATCTGTTTGGAACAGGGATTATGTTTAAAATATCCGGGGAGAATGTATACCAGAGAACTGCCGGTGTGCTGGTGGGATATATTTCGCTTGTCATATATTTTGCTTACAGTATCTATCTGGTGTATCATTCCAAAAAACAAGGGGTTAACCTGAATTTTTTCCCGGTGATCTATTTCGTTGGTCCTTGTTTTGCAGGTGTAGTTCTCCAGTTCCTTTTTTATGGAATTACATCATCATGGGTGCTGGTTGCGGTCGCATTGATATTTGTGCAGATGCAGTCATACGCAGAGAGTTTGTATATGGATGAGCTTTCCGGATTATACAACCGGAGATATTTTAATGCGGTGCTTGCGGAAAAGAAAATTGCAAGCCATAAATCCTTATATGGAATCATGATGGATGTAAACGATTTCAAGTGTATTAATGACAATTTAGGTCATAGTACGGGCGATAAGGCTATTTGTACGTTGGGAAATATACTCATCAGATCCATACCGGATGATGGTATGGCAATCCGGTATGCGGGAGATGAGTTTATTGTGTTGCTGTCAGGTGTTGATACGGAGCGTGTCTTAGCGACAATGGAGGAGATTAACCATAATCTGTCCCGGTTTAATGAATCCGGGATAGAACCGTTTCGTTTAAGTGTTTCCATGGGATACACGGAATTTGGGACAGAAGATGACGCAGAAACTTTTTTAATGCATATGGATGAGAAAATGTATGAGGAAAAACGGAAATATCATATGCGAAAGAAATCAGCCGGTTTGGAAAATAAAGTATAGCATTACGTTCCTGCCATTTGTCCGATAACTGGTTGCAATGGCACAAGAAAAGAAAATATTATAATCATCAAACGAGTAGCAGACTGGTGTAAATCCGGTTTTGCTGCTCGTTTTTATATTTATGGTTATAGGCAGGGATGCTCCGGATTTCAATACAGTAAATAACCGTGTTATGGTAATGTGGTATACAATCATGTTATGAGTGCAGATGATTTCTGTATCAATAAATTTGTTCCGGGATATTTTTCCCGTATCAATGAAGACGGTTCGTATTCAAACGGCTCAGGATGTGGAAATGATACAGCATCCGAGAGAAACATGGTACGGAAATATATTGTGGATTCCGTATGCTACTGGGCAGATGTATTTGAATACTATAAGGGACTTATTAAGTTCAGAAAGGCACATCCGGCACTTCGATTATCTACATCAGAGGATGTGAAAAAATATGTAAAATCCATAGAAGGACTTGGGGATAATATTGTAGGAATTAATATAAAGGGCGGTCAGAAAGATGAAAGTGCAAAAGAGATGTATCTTCTTTTTAATGCAAACACTGACAACGCAAAAGTTACAATTCCGGAAGGAAAATGGAAAGTCTGCATAAACGGACAGAAAGCTGGCGTTGAGACAATCGAGACAATCAAGGGTGGCGAGTATACAATGGATGGTATCAGTGCACTTGTACTTGTAAAACAGGATGGTGCGGCCATGACGATTGTTATTGTTCTGATTGCAGCAGCGGTAGTTGTTGCGGCAGGAGTTGTTATTGTTGTAATGAAAAAGAAAAAAACAAATAGATAATAAAGTTTATAATTAGTGTCTGCTTACTCAGCAGGCACTAATTATTTTGTATGGAATATCTGCATGGCCCCATACCGTGATAAGGTTAAACATGTTAAAGAAATAGTATCCTAAACTTTGGACGGTAGAGGATGCTATTTTTTTGCGCGAAAATATATCGAACATTTGATTGCTTTTTGATCGAAAAATGGTAAAATAAATACATACAGAAAGCAGTATCAAAGCATAGTGCGGTAGGCGGTTTGCCCTTATTACGAGGGCTATGGTGCCCTCTGGTTGAAAGGAGGGCGATAGCATGGTTACATATTCTGAACTTTTTCAGTTTTGCATACTGATTGTTGCTATTATCAATCTGATCGTAATGATCTTTTTTAACCATAAAAAATAACCGCCCCTACCAAAGACCGGTTATTTTTTAAAACTAACTTTGGCAAACCGCCTACACGGTATTGCTTTTTGTATTTTCATAATACCATTGCGTAATTTTTTTGTCAATGATTTAAAGATCTTTGCTGGATACCATTAAATTGTTTTATTATCTGCGAACAATTTCTAATCGTTCGCGCTGGATAAGTTTTTCATACTGTCTCAATTGAAATACTGTCTACCTGTGCACTTAAATGATTTTAGACACCAGATCCATATCTATTATAGAGTAAGATCAGTATAAGCAAAACGAGTATCACTATATATCTTTTTTTCATTATTATAAATAACTTGAAGCATAGAAATTGGTTTTACTCGAATAAGTTTGCGATGTAATCTTTACAATTCCTACATTTCCAACTCCAACATAAGTATCAAGATTTCCAGAACATTTTAAGGTAATACAGGAGGAAGTACATGTGGTTTTGTTACTTTGTCCAGAAGGTTTATATGTATATATAACAAAGTCAGAATCTACGCTTGCATTAGAAGCACTTGCATTTGTCCAGTGCTTTCCACTATAATATCCAACGGCATCACAACTATATATAATATATAGAGATGAACATTATAATTCCCGCAATTTCATTTCATTTATTTTCTTTTTGCGCGTAATCGTTCTATTTCTTTTTATCCGATTATAAATTGATATAACAGCAGGAATATTTGTAAGTATAAAGATAATGATACAATTATGTATCTTATCCTTTATAGACATCTGATTTTCGGAAACGAAACTATATGAGAGTGTCAATAACCCCTGCTTCTCAACGCGTTCAAAACTTTCTGGTTCAAAATTAAGATACACTATAATTAATACGATTGAAAGAACAAGAAAAATAATTGGTGTTAATGAAACGGTAGTTGTTCTTCTTTTTTTATTTAAATATGATTCTAAAAAACGTACACAAATAATGGTTAATGCCATTATTATTACGATGAATAAAATTGTAGAAAATTTCATTTATTCTCCTTTTTGCTCTCTGTATTTTTTTATCAATATTTTTGCTGTGTCAAAATCAAGTTGATCATCTATTACCATTTTTTTAATTAATGAAATATAAGCGTCATTTTCTATTTGATCATTCATTTGCATTTTTTGTATAAGTCGATCAAGTCTCAATCGCACGGTAGGATATGTTATATGATACAATTTTGCAACCTCTTTTAAAGAGCCAGATGACATAACAAAATTTTTTATAAATGTGATATCTTCATCACTTAAATTGTATATCCATTCTTGCGCTTTTCGTCTCATTACCAACCCCTTTCTTTAATATTGTTAATATTATCATTTAATAATGTTAAAGTCAACTGCTAATATTATGTTATTTACATCTTTTTATCTTAATAATCATTCGAAACCTCAAACTTGTAAAGATAAGGTTTTCAGATTCGAGGTTACTCTCAACCCCCTTGCTTTTGTTTATATTTCTTCAATCATCAGTTATAAAAAACAGAAGCATTTTAATCAGTTCACCATATCGGTTTCATTTATATTGGAAGCACAAGGTGGTGCTAGAATATAAATAGTACAAGCCAAAATGAGAAATTCCAAATACACATAA
>ENA-OOZQ01001949-OOZQ01001949.1-human-gut-metagenome-genome-assembly--contig:-NODE-1949-length-11419-cov-2.448346_pt1 | contig 11419 bp, 10 predicted proteins | sample MGYA00241188_ERZ501399 | MGnify/ENA primary metagenome ERZ501399 (study PRJEB25962, sample SAMEA2042658) | human gut metagenome | biome: human gut; feature: human-associated habitat; material: faeces... | reverse complement strand
TTTTGGCTCCAATGTTTTTCATAATTTTTTAAGCTATCCAAAGCAAAAACGTACGGGAATCTGAACCCCGGTTTGCGCGTATGTTTGCAGTTACTGCTCGCGCAAACGGGCTCGGAATAAGGCTTACTGTTGATTTGCAGTCCGGTCGCCTCGCCCGTCAAGGTGACACGCACCTTGACCCATTAAGAATGCGTATCCGTTGTTTCGCCCTTACGGGCTTGAGTGGGTCCGATTTATGCGATCGGGCTGTCAATAACAAAAGGACAACCTATCGGTTGTCCTTTTGTTATTGGTGAAGGAACCGATGCAATGTCCGAACTGTTTTTCATGGATTCAATTTCTTCTGAAGTTGGTATGGTGATAGGCGCATCATCGAAAGTAAGAAATACTTCAAAACGATCGTCATAAACAATTATTGCTTTTACAAGCCCGTCAATCAGGCGCTCTTTGTTCTTCTCTATTCTCAGATCGAGCTTGCGGAATTTATCAAGTGTGAAGAGGATAAATTCTTTTGAGATTTTCGGCTTTTTAGCTTCTTCTGCTTTAATATTCGCCGTAAGGCTTTCCTCTTCGTGTTCCAATTCCTCAAGCCTTGAGCGCGTGGTTCGTGTCACAATTCCTTGTTCTATGGCTTTCATAATGTTGTCAATAGAGGATCGCACCTGTTTCAACTGAGCTTCAAGTGCCGGAATCATCTCGTTTTCTTCGCTTAAAAGTGCCATTACATCGTCTGCCATGCGATCAATCGTTCTGTCATCGCTCAGCCATGAAGTGATTTTTTCGATGATGATATTTTCTGTCCAATCCTTGCGGAGAGCTTTGCGGTCGCACTCATGACGCTTTGCACTTGCGCATTTGTAATAGCGGTAGATCACGCCGTTGGGTTTATTTGCACTGTCACCTACAAACATGGAATGACAGGTGCCGCAGAAAAGTTTTGTCGTCAGCAGATACTTTTCCGGAGCCTTTGCCTTGCCGGTTGCGTGTTTGTTCTGCCCCATACGAATCGCTACGCGGTCAAAAATATCTTTGGAAACAATAGCGGGTATCGCATCGGGAACGGAGATGTCCTTATATGCATACTCTCCGATATATCGACGGTTGGAAAAAATACGGGCGAGGGAGTTCTTGTTGAAACGATTACCTCTTGATGTTCGGATGCCTCTGGCGTTAAGATCTTCAATGATTTCGGTAATAGATTCTCCGCCGGCATACCTGCGAAACATTTCAATCACGAGCGGTGCCTGCGCAGGATTGATCTGATAATGCTGCTCCTCGTCGATCATATAACCGAAAGGAACTGTTCCGCCGTTGAAACGACACTTGAGCGCATTTTCGGTCATGCCGCGGGTTACCTTTTCGGCGAGGTCTGCGGAATAGTATTCCGCCATACCTTCCAACACCGATTCAAGGATAATTCCTTCCGCACCTTCGGAGATTGCTTCGGTGGCGGAAAGAACGCGGACATCATTCTTTTTCAGCACTGTTTTGTACTTTGCCGAATCATAGCGGTTGCGGGAGAAGCGGTCGAGCTTCCATACGATCACCACATCGAATGACTTCTTTCCGCTGTCCTTGATCATTTTCTGAAACTCGGGACGATTGTCGGTCTTGGCAGAATAGGCGCGGTCGATATAGGTAGCGACAATATCAATGCCGTTCTTTCGGGCAAACGCTGTGTTTTCTCGGATCTGTCCCTCAATCGACTCTTCACGTTGGTTATCCGAGGAATAGCGTGCATAGATAACGCCTCTCATCATGTGCCTCCCTTCTGTTTCGTCAGTAGAGATTATACAATAAAAAGTTGTATTTGTCAAGACGAAATACAAATATATTATATCGAGCATACATTAAAATAGCACGCTTTCATCAGTAGCAAATAAGAAAATTCAAAAAATCAGATAATATACGCGAAAATACCGCACGAGAGTGTAGTGTAGCCAAACAATCATTAACGAGAGTCTATGATGGTTATTTAATCTTGCAAAGGCAATGATTTAGAAGAATAATATTCTACGTCCAATTGTATATATGTGCTCATATGTTATAATACTCAAAAGGTGATATTATACTCATATCCATATACATTCAATGTATTGTGAAATATATGCCTGCAAAACAATTGTTGAAAATATTTCGTTTTTGAGAAATTTACTATTGACATTGCAATAAGATTGTGATACAATGCATATGAAAAGAATACAAAATCATCCGAAAGGAGAGACCGCTATGTTGGTTTTTGACTCGATAGCACAATCAACGCGATGCTTGCGCCTCCCCGCTCCCTTGGTCCAAATTCTTTACATTCATTAGAGGAGATTTGCTTTCCTGCTGATTGGCGCATAAATCGCTTTTGTTAAGTTGATTTATGCGTTTTTTTCAAAGAAGTACTTAAATATCTACATTTTGAAAGGAAACAAATCCATGAAAAAAACAATAACTATCATCATGTCACTGGTTATGATGCTCTCTTTACTTTTGGTGCCAACAACGGCTGAAGATATATGCGCAGGGTATTGTGAACATACTCAAGAGTTTGAAATTGTACCTTTTGGCTACCCATACCCGCCCTGCCCTAATGATTCAACACATTCGGGCAGAAAATTCATGAACTTGGGTGCCGATGGACACCTGGTATATTGCAAGGTCTGCAATGCAACTATTTTGTCGATAGACGACCACATATGGTCTGTCGATTTTCCTGATTGTACGATGGGCAAGTATTGCATTGTTTGCAATTATCAAGTTCCTGGACGCGGGGCATTAGGACATGATGTTTACCCCGAAGCAGACAATGAGTATATTGCGATCGACTCTGAAATCCACGGGCACATTTGCCTAAGAGAGGAATGTCCTTATAATCCGGACTCTTATGATTATGAGTATACTGTTGGTTACTTGGAAGATGAGCCATCAGGGTCACATTTGTATTTCTCTCCAGTGTACTATACGACATATCAAGGTGCAACCGATGGAAAGTGGAGACACATGAAATATCAGGACTGCGCATATTGCGACTACACTAATTATGTAGGATGGATCTTTTGCGGGAATAATAATTCGAATTGCCAAGGTGGTTGCGTGAGATAACAACTTGCTGATAACAATATAAATAAGTCAATATATTGTTTGGCCTGCGGTGTGAATCTGACTGTCATGCCGCAGGCATTTTTAGAAAGGTGCCGCACGATGAAAAAAACATTGCCAATAATTATATGCTTGCTACTCACAGCCGCTATTGTTGCATCATGCAGCGGAAATAAGCCTGATGTTCCCGACATACCCAATATCGGTGATCCAACCTCTACTTCAAATGATTCGTCTCCTTCCGATACTTCCGGGCAGGAAGTCTATGATGAGATAAAATATCATGAGAAACTCGGTTTTGAAATCATAAAAAGCTATGGCAGTGAAGAATTCACGCATGCATATAATATAAAGACATACGAGGGTTTATATTCACTCGTAGTCGATTCGATATACCGCACAAAGCTCGACATAGATATACTTAAAAATGCCGGATATGACGATGGAACATTTGACGGATATACTACGGTAATAATGGATTTTCTGAAAGAAAATGATCCCAAGCATCTGTTGCCCCGGAATCAGTCCACGCTTGCAGCGGGCAAGCTCCACATTCCCTGGTTGATTTACATCCCGGATTTGATCCAGGCAAATGAAGAACAATTTCTGAGAAATGAAGCTCTGTTCATCGTGTATGCTTTTCAATGCAAACGCGATGCGTTAGGAGGGGCGGATATCTCCAAAAGGCTTGCTGCATTCCCCGATGTACAGAAAAAGTTAGTCGGCTCATCACCGGTAGTCACCGCACAGCGTTTTGATGATGCATCCTGTCGAACCGTGGTTGATATTGATGCCGATGATAATGTCCGGCTCGTCTTCAAGCTCGGGAGAGACGCTGTTCGCTGCACTGATACAGATGTATATATTCTGAAAAAAGGAGTGGCATTATCTGTTCCTCCGGATTACAGCGGTGACATTTCCATTGCCGCACAAAATGAATACGGTCTGTTGGGTCCAACAGTGTATTATACCGTAAAGAGCACGGTGGAGCAGATTCCGGATAGCCAGGTGAATTTCAAGTCGTCACGGCTCGAAGCCGCAATAAGAGAATACTTAAACAAACCTTCTCCCGCCAAAATAAAAAAATCAGATCTTTCATCAATAACCGATATATTCGTAAACGGAGATCTGATCACGTTAAACCGCACCGGATTGACCGTCGAAATGATCAACAGGAATACTCCTGCTGCCGTAAATGATTTTTCATTTTCAGATATCGATAATTTTCCCTGTCTGACTTCATTGACCGTCAAACATAATCGCACCGGCGATCCGTCGGGAGATACAGTTCTTAATCTCAGCTGGCTTGAGCTTACCGACTGCGGGATATCTGATATTTCCGGCTTGTCTGGCTGCAATATTAAAACATTGTGGCTGGCTGATAACAACATCACAGATGTTTCTATCCTCGCCTCTGCAACTGCACTTGACAATGTCATGCTCGCCAACAATCCGCTTTCAAAGGCGGTTTTTCCGTCCAAAGCTATGGCTGTTATCGATATGAGTAACACTCACATAACTGATCTTGCATGTCTTGATGAAGTTTTTGCGATGTTCAGTTTTGACTGCAGCGGTACGAATGTGAGCGATATTTCACGGCTTACAAAGATCAGAAACATTCATTATCTTACCCTTCCTGCGAATGTAGACTATAAAATTGTGCAAAATATATCGTCACTTCGTGAGCTTGTGGTGGGAGACAAAAAGATAAAATGAAAAAGATCATTGTTATTTTTATTGTTTTTTCAACATTGCTCCTAAGTGCGTGTGGAAATCAGCTCGATGAAAAAGCCGGGGCATTCGGGAACTTCGATCTTACTCCCGCTGATCCGTCGGATGTGCACTATTTTATTTACGATTTTGCTACAAATCACGACCCGTATTCTATATACCCGAACAGCGAATATCATTACTACTATTGTGCGGATAGCCTTTACGGCGGAGGATGTACGCTTGAAGCAGGCTTTGAACCTCATACAAAAAAACTTTCGTCTTTTTCAGGTAAGCCTGTTATGCTTTACAATGGGCATTACTACCACGTGGCAAAGTTTGAGTGCGTGGTTTGCGGAAGTATTGCGGCAGGGTCTGAGTATGTGTTATGCTCTGATAATTCAAAGACATGCGCCGGAAAATGTGCCAATGTCACTCATTACCGCGAGGTGACACTATGAAGGCTCTCAGAAATCTGATCCGCATGCCTGCCAGAAGCGTTATCTTTCTATGCATAGATACTGTTTTATCATTGCTTCTTATCGGGATGCTCATCATACACGGGATCGCCGGAGAAAGTATCCGGAAAACGGTGGGACCACTCAACTCATGTGTTAAAGTATCCTCCGATTCGGGAAAGTCAAGACTTACTCTGAATAATGCCCAAGACATTTCAAACGGCTTCGGTGTTATTCAAGGTTATCATGCATGGGCGGAAACCATTGGTGAACTGACTGGGCTAATGCACTTTGACGTTGAAAAAAACACTGACCCAGCCGGCACCGGCAAAGCCGAGTTCGCGCCATTTTCCATCTTTGCGGTCACGTCAACCGACATCATGAGCGATTTTTACTCCGGTCGCCGAATTATTGTATCCGGAGACGGTATCAGCCGTGAGGATAATGATAGTGGTAAGCTAAAGCTCGTCGTTTCCGAAGCGCTTGCGGAACTTAATCATCTCAAACTTGGAGACAGAGTAGACATCACAGTAAAAACGGTGTATTCCCCCGATCCTGTATCATGTACCGTGTATGTTGGCGGTATTTATTCAAACACCATAAACTATAACAACAATGCAGCGTACAGCTATCAGATGCCGGAAAACGACGTATATATTCCTATGTCCGTTTACGATTACATGATGAGTGCATCAGTTGATAATATCACTCCCAAGGAATTGTATTTTGAACTTGAGCACATGTCCCCAAAGGTCATATCTGCTCTTGAAGACAGGCTCAGAACTGTTGGGCTTTATACTACGACCGATATATCCCTTGTTCCGTTTACCCCGGAAACGGAATCCGCCGCAATGTCAAAAATGGCAACGGCTCTTGACATCGCTATTTGGGCAGTAGCAATTTGCTTTGCGTGCTCACTGCTTGGACTGCTTATGTGGAATCTTCAGTCACGCAAGCGGGAGATCGGAATATATTGTGTGCTCGGAATGAAACGCAGCAGAATCTCTGCAGGATTGACGCGCGAAACACTCGGGCTGTTTTTGCCTGCTTTTCTTCTGTCTGTATCGGCACTTTGCTTGGTTTTGCTTTGTCGAGGCGAGGCACTTTACTTAAAACTGTTTCCCGGAACCGGCAATGCAGCATATGAAACTACTGTTGATACTGTCTTATATAACGCCGCCGTACGCCATGCAGTTACGGAGACGTTTGCTGACCCCGCACGGATATTATCGCAATATCTGCTTCCTGCTGTATTGACCGCAGCTGTGATATGCATGGTAGTTATTATGCTTGTACACGCAGTGTCCTTCGTTATAATATCCCGCTTTGACGCCATGCGCACCATGGGAGGAAACACACAATGAAACTTATCATAAAACATGCTTTTATCAACATTGTCCGTATCCCTGCCAGAACGATCTTGTGTTTTCTCGTGGCATTTACAACGGCGGCTGTTTCTGCTGTATGTTTTCACATATATTCATCGGTGGTTTGTGCGAAATCGAGCTTTGTCGAATCATATCCGTTTGTTGCCACGGTAACGGTGCGTAAAATCACTTCACCGGACGGTACATATATACCATCGGAATCGTCACTGACGCTTGACAATATAAGCATGCTTGCAAAATCAGATAGTGTCCATGCGTATAACATATCGCTTTCGGCGGGTGTTCTTGGTGAGGATGAATTTATGGGACGAATTCCGGACGAATCGTTATTTACGGCAGAGCCTCCGGAAACTTTGGTATATACCGATCAGACCAGGGTGATTGCCGTAAATAATATCCTTCTTACCGAAGCATTTTTCAGTGGAGACAGCACGATAATTTCCGGATCGCTGTTTGATGCTGAAGATATGCGAGGCGGGCAATATCCCATAATAATATCCGAACATACCGCTGCCAGATACGGTGTTTCTGTCGGAGGTACGGTCACATTGAAAGTCAACGGCAGATCAAATTATTCAATCTACACGGTTACAGGCATTTATCGCAGCTTGCGTGGAATGACATCAGCTTACATTCCGCTGACCGATTTTTTTCGCGACCGTACTGCATTTGGATCATACGGCGCTTACCTTGAAAACAACAAGCCTCGATTTGATACGGTATCGCGCCTGGACTTTATGCTTGACTCACCTGATGGGGCTGAAAAATTTATAAACGATGCCATAGCCGAAGGATTTGACATATCATCTTTCGATATATCGGTCAATGACAAACCGTATAAGAGTATATTGCAAAGTATGGATGGTATCATGTCGATGTCTCTTGGCATCCTGATTGCCGTAATTGCTGTCAGCACGATTGTTTTTGTGCTGGTGTGTTTCTTTTTCAGCCTTTCCCGTAAATATGAACGCACCGTACTGCGTGCCATGGGAATGAAAAATGTTCAGATCAACGCAATGTTTGCCTGCGAGATCATCATTATTGCAGTTTTTGCGCTCGTGTCGGGGATCATCACAGGATACGCTGTTTCGGATACCGCAATACAAGCAGTGGAACGCTCCTCAGTTGCGTCAGTTGTCGAGGAGGCAAATCTTGTTAAAACGGCGGATACGGTACGGGAACAGCGTGGACTTACTCTGCAAAGAAAAATTGAAATGTCTCTTACACAAGGGTGCAGTAAGCTGGAGGGATACATCTCCCCCGTCTCATCCCTTCCGGATGATGGCATTGGTCTGAGGTTTGAATGCTTCTGGGATAAAGAGAGGTCACTAAGGCTGATCGGAATAACTGAATTTGATGTACCGGACTTTACAAATGCGGCGTCCTATGACCGTGAGATATGCAGTGAACCACATCGGTTGACCGGATATGTGTTCCGATGCTATGTCCCGCAAGGCTCCGGTTACACCGTCGGCAGCATCATACAGGTGTCTACACGCAAGGAAAACACAGGTGTGATGTTTATCACTAACGATGGTGTTCCGGCATATGAGACGCCGATGACGGTAAGCATCTCCCTTATAGTTGCAGGCGAATATGTATCGGATAAGTACAGTGATATCATTATGCCGATGGCAGAATTGGAGCTTATGTGCGATTACGTAGGTGTTTCCGGAGATGTGTACCGAACAGTAAGATTCGACGAGATAATAAGGAGGCAAAAATGATAGAACTCAGCAACGTAACATATGATTATACCTCCAAAGCGGGAAAAGTGCACGCTCTGCGTGGCGTAAGTGTAAAATTTGAGCCTGGAAAAATGTATGCCATAACCGGACGTTCCGGATCCGGCAAAACAACATTGCTTTCGCTTATTGCCGGGCTGGACAGTCCGCTTAACGGCACTATTACAGTAAATGGGACGGATATTTCTGGTGTTGATCGTGATAAGTACCGGCGCGAGAACATCGGCATGGTGTTTCAGGCGTACTACCTGCTTCCTCAGCTTACTGTTGCGGAAAATATTATGCTGTCATCGGAAATAACAAAGCAAGCGAAACCTGACGTCGGTATGCTTCTTGAAATTGTCGGACTAAGTGCTTTCCATGGAAAAAAGCGCGCAAATCAGCTGTCCGGCGGGGAGCAACAACGCGTCGCTATTGCTCGGGCGATAGCAACCGAACCGCCAATAATTCTTGCAGACGAACCCACAGGCAACCTTGATAACGAGAACAGTAAAAACATTATTTCGCTTCTGAAATCAATGGCACATGAAAGACAAAAATGTGTTATTGTTGTCACTCACTCTGAAGAAATAGCTGCTGAAGCGGATGTACGATATGTCATGTCAGACGGAAGCCTGCGCGCCGTTTAATGGCTAACAATACGGTTTTGCTCAGAAAGGCGGATGAGTACAATAAGCAGCGGATGGAACTGATTACACAGGACTACAAGTATGATAAAAGGATCGTAAAAATACGCTCCTCCTCTCGTTACACCGATTTCGCATATTTCTGTAAAAAATCAAAAAGGTGATCTTTCCGGACAATTGGAAAGGTCACCTCTTTGATTTTTTATACCCTCCCCACAACTCTTCCGCAGCAGAACACACTGTCATGCTCGGAAATGCGGATGGGCTTATACTTTTCGTTATGCGAGATCAGGCAACCGTTCCCGCGCTCCTTGATGAAAACATCACCGTTGACAACGAAAATACCGATCTCGCCGACATCGACGGAATCGCATTTTTCAACAAAAACCTTGTCTCCGTCATGGTAGGTCGGTTCCATGCTGTCGCCGCCGACCGAAATCACGAAGTCCGCCTTCTCCGCTTCCTTGGATTCGGGAACGAGGATCTCCTCGGCAAGCTCGCTGTCAAGAATATTGCCCGTGCCTGCAGAAGCCGGAAGCGTGTAATGATCCATTCTCAGCATACGGCTCTTGGATTTCCTGCCGGTCGCGGATACTCGCCTGTACTCGCTGTCAATAAGATAATCCACGATCTCTTTACCGTGTTCGTCAAGGACACGGTATTTTTTTATCGTCTCCCATTCGGCAGCCGTTGGGCGTTCCGACATCGACCTGCAACCGATCATCTCGTCTGCGGATACACCAAGAAGGTCACAAAGCTTCGCCAGCTTGTCACAGTCTGGGCGGCCAATTCCCTTTTCCCAGTTGTATATCACCCTGCCGGAGCTTTCGCCGAGCGCATCGGCAATCTCCTGCTGCGTCATACCGCGGATACCTCTGTATTTTTTAATCTGTTCGCCTATTACGCTCATGCAGAATTCCTCCGAATCTTATTACTCATACAGTATACCACATTTCAATGTAGTTGTCAAGGATGAATACAATTATTTTGTATGCGCCTATTGACAACACAATATTTTTGTAGTATAATATCAAATACACAACGAGAAAGGAGAACAGAATGGCGGGCAAGCGGAAAAACTTCTTTTACAGCCCAAAAAGAGCAGGATTCACGACATTCGATTTTCAAGCAGGTTAAAGCCGCGCCACAATTTCGGCTCGGCGCTTAACACCGGACGGCAGAGCCGACCGAATTTGCGAGATTTCACGAGAAAATGCGAGATTTTGAGAGACTCCGAAAAAAGTCGTTTGTGTCACTTTTTCATAGCCATGGCACTGAAATTCGTTTTCTATACCACAATTCACGCAAAAGGCGGGCTTTGAAGCACTTTTTGTGCGGCTGCGGAATGTCACTGATATTATCTCAGCTTATAATGAAAAGGGGGGGATGTAGCTCTTAAAAATGCGAATTTGTGTACATAAAGGCATTGCCAAACAGGCGTAGGCGAGCAGAAAGGTTTTGATATTTCAATGTAAGAGAGGATGCCGTTAAAAATGAAAAAGTTTTGGAAGCGGTTACAAGCTATACTGAGTGACAACAGAAGCGGCTTTTTCAGTGTAGAAGATTACGATCAATGGGCGGAAAGTCACAAGCAAGAGCTTGAAGAAAGAGAAAAAGCCGAAGCCGAAAGGCAACGGAAGGAGGAAGAACTCCTCGCGGCATGGTTTTTTCGGGAAGAATATCTGAACGCCGGTTGGTTTAAGCGCCTGCTAATGACAATTGAATTCTTGATCCGGGATAAGCGCGGCGAGGGTCATATCCCGCAGATTCCCGATAAAGTCCGAATGGAGATCGCCCGCTGTCTGCTGCCGGATATTATTGCATTTTTCGAATCCGAGAAAGGACAAAAAGAGTTTGAGGAGTGGAAAGCACAACAAACACTCAAGCAAAAAGAAAAGAGCGATGTCGCGTGACCTCGCTCTTTACATACTAATGTAAACTATAGCCTAATACTCATAATAAAAAACAAATCCGAACCAATTTCGATTTACGAAATAGTTCGGATTTGTTTCGTCTGGTGACCCGTACGGGAATCGAACCCATGTTTCCAGCGTGAGAGGCTAGCGTCTTGACCGCTTGACCAACGGGCCATACACTCACGACTTGCTTATTATATCACATAACGGCGAAAAAAGCAATACCTTTTGCAAAAAAAATAAAAAAAATTTGTGCGCTCGCGAAAGGTCTTCTCCGTTGCAAAAAATTCAGACTTTTTTGAAAAAACTCTTGACTTTGAGTCAACTTCAAGGTGTATAATGATCAAGGTGGGGACAGTGCCGCATACGGCATTTCCCGCCAAGGGCAAGGAGGTAAAACCCTATGACCATAAAAGAAGTGAGTGAAAAATATGATATTTCATCCAGACTCATCTATAATATCCTGAATACGCCAACAGTAAACAACAG
>ENA-OOZQ01001946-OOZQ01001946.1-human-gut-metagenome-genome-assembly--contig:-NODE-1946-length-11425-cov-3.400352_pt1 | contig 11425 bp, 9 predicted proteins | sample MGYA00241188_ERZ501399 | MGnify/ENA primary metagenome ERZ501399 (study PRJEB25962, sample SAMEA2042658) | human gut metagenome | biome: human gut; feature: human-associated habitat; material: faeces... | reverse complement strand
GGTCGCGCGGAATCGCCACCACCGCCGGGTTCGCCAGCCGATTGACTTCCGTCGAGTTCGCGTCCGGCAGCGACAAAAGCGACCGAACTGCTTCCACCACGCCAAGCTGCATTCCGTAGCCAATCATCAGGCAGGGGATACCCTTCGTGCGCGCGAAGTTCGCCGCCGCCATCATCCCCTCCGCGCCACGGTGCCCGAAGCCGCCGGGGAGGATGATGCCGTGATAGCTGCTCAGCCGTTCCGCGGCGTTCGCTGCCGTCAGCTCGTCCGAGGAGATATAGTCCACATACACCGCCGCGAGGTTCGCGATGCCCGCGTGCACAAGCGCTTCGTGCACAGACAGGTACGCATCATGCACGGCAACGTACTTGCCGACCAGCGCGATATGCACTTCCTGCGTCGGCGCGTCATATCGGGCGACCATGTTCGTCCACTCGGTCAAATCCGCCGGGGGATTATCAAGCTTCAGCGTTTTCAGCACCATGCCCGCCAAACCTTCTTTTTCCAGATTCAGCGGCACTTCAAACAGCGTGGACGCATCCCGGTTCTGCACAACGTTACCCACCGGCACATTGCAGAACAGCGCGATTTTGTCCTTCGCGGACTGGCTGATGTTCACCTCTGTGCGGCAGACGATAACATCCGGCTGAATGCCGATGGCGCGCAGGGCCTTGACAGAGTGCTGCGTCGGCTTCGTTTTCATTTCGCCCGCAACGGACAAATACGGCATCAGCGCCACATGGATGAAGCATGTGTTGCCCGCGCCAAGCTCCCATTTCAGCTGGCGAATCGCCTCCAGATACGGGGAGGACTCGATATCGCCCGCCACGCCGCCGATCTCGATAATCGCAATGTCCGCGCCGGAGTTTTCCGCCGCTGTGATGATGCGGTGCTTGATTTCGTTCGTCACATGCGGCACGACTGTAATCGTCGCGCCGTGGTATTCGCCGCGCAGCTCGCGCTCCACCAGGGCAGTGTGAATTTTGCCGGTGGTGATGCTTGCTTCGCCCTTGAGCGACTCGTCGATAAAGCGCTCGTAGTGCCCTAAGTCAAGGTCAGCCGCCACGCCGTCCTCCGTAATGAAATTTTCGCCGTGCTGCAAAGGGGACAGCAGCGCTGGATTGAAGTTATAGTAGGTGTCGCATTTTTGCATCGCGACCTTGTAGCCGCGTGCCTTCAGCAGCCGCCCCAAGGATGCCGCCGTTGTGCCCTTGCCCAGCGAAGAAACAACGCCGCCGGTCACAAATACATATTTCATCATCAAAATTCAACTCCTTTTCGGTCGCTTCGATAAAGAAACCGTCCTGTTCATTGTAGGTGTTTCGCGCTTTTCTGTCAAGGGGGAAGGTCGATTTCCGCTCTTTCATTTTTCTGGCGGATGTGCTACAATGGTCATAAACAATCGAAAGGGGAGACGCTCGTGATTCCTTTCCCGGAATATCCGCGTCCGGCGCTGCGCCGAGACAGCTTCCTGAACCTCAACGGTTTGTGGTCGTACGCCATTACGGCGGATGAAGCCCTGCCCAATGCATGGGACGGCGAAATCCTCGTGCCGTATTCGCCGGAGACGTCAGCTTCGGGCGTTCGGCGGACGCTTCAGCCGAATCAGTGGCTGCACTATCAGCGCATGTTTACGCCGCCGGATGGGGATGGCGGGCGCGTGCTGCTGCATTTCGGCGCGGTGGACAATGACTGCGTGATTCTCGTCAATCATCGGGAGGTCGGGCGGCACAGCGGCGGCTACTGGCCGTTTTCGCTGGACATCACCGACTATTTGCAGAACGGCGAAAATACGCTGCATGTCGCCGTGCAGGACGCGTCCGACTGCGGCATTCAGGCGCGCGGCAAGCAGAAACTGACCCACGGCGGCATGTTCTATCCCGCGCAGAGCGGCATTTGGCAGACCGTCTGGCTGGAACGCGTGCCGGACTGCTATGTGCAGGAGCTGACGATTACGCCGGACGTGCCGACGCGCACGGTTCGTTTTGCCGTCTCTGTCAGTTCCGACTGCCTTGTGTCCTTTCGCATGACCGCAGACGGCAGGGAAGTCGCTATGGCACGGAACACGGCAGTTCATCATCAGGCGAGTGTTACCCTGAAGCTGCCGGAAGAGGCGCTGCACTGCTGGTCGCCGGACGACCCGTTCCTCTACGATGTGACGATTTCGCTGCCGGAAGACAAGGTGGAAAGCTACTTCGCCATGCGGCAGTGGACGTGTCAGCCGGACGCAAACGGCATTCCTCGCTTCTGCCTGAACGGTCAGCCGATTCTGCTCAACGGTCTGTTGGATCAGGGCTACTGGGTGGAGGGACTGTACACGCCGCCGTCGGATGAAGCAATGGTGAACGAATTGCAGCGCGTGAAGGCACTGGGCTTCAACCTCCTGCGCAAACACGCAAAAATCGAACCACAGCGATGGTATTATCACTGTGACCGGTTGGGGCTGATTGTCTGGCAGGATTTTGTCAGCGGCGGCACACCCATGAAGTCGTGGTATGTGACGTACTTGGCGAACGCGCTGCTGCCGATTCTGCGGCATTTCCCAGATGTCGGGCTGTTCCGGCATCTGCTGTCGCGCCCAAATGAAGCAAGCCGGACGCTTTTCCTCCGCGAAATGTCGGACACGGTGAATACGCTGTACCATCATCCGTGTATTGCGCTGTGGGTGCCGTTCAACGAAGGCTGGGGGCAGTTCAACGCACGTCAGGTGACGGAGATTCTCCGCCGGATGGATGCGACGCGCCTGATTGACCAAGCGAGCGGCTGGTTTGACCAAGGCGGCGGCGACGCGTACTCCATGCACAACTATTTCTATCCGCTGAAAGTGCGGAAGCATCGGCGCGTAACGGCGCTGACGGAGTACGGCGGCATTGCGTACCCCATGCCCGGCCACTGCACGCACGAGAAGTCGTATGGCTATGGCACAGCGGAAAGTCGGGAGGATTTAACCGCGCGCTATCGCCAATTGCAGCTGGAAACGGTGCTGCCGCAGCTGCAAAAGGGGCTGTCCGCGCTGGTGTACACGCAGGTCAGCGACGTGGAGGAGGAAATCAACGGCATTTTCACCTATGATCGCGAGGAGGTCAAGCCGGACGAAACCGCTGTTCGGGAAATCAACGCCGCATTGGCGGCGGAGTTTGCCCGCTGCACCCGCAAAAAAACATAAACGCAAAAAATCGCCGCACCGGATTGATTTTCCGATACGGCGATTGCTTTATGTGATTAGGCATCCAGATGCTTGTCCGTGTCATCCGCGTTTTCCGTTGATTTCGGTGCGCCATCCGCCGCCTCATACGGCTGGACGGTATCCTGCCTCTGCTTCTTGCGGCGGTTGCCCAGCACAATCGGGTATGCGCCCAGCGCGCCAAACAGCATCCCCACTGCGAGATTCTTCACGATCTCCGTTTGGATGTCCTGCTCCATGAACATGCTTTGCACATACTCTTCAACCGTCGGGCCATACTTTTGAATCCGAGCCTGTTCAAACGTGTTCATTTCCGAAATCTGCTGATTGTAGCTTTGTACCATGATTACTGTTGCCGTTCCCACCGTGCCGACGCAAATCGACAGAATCAGCATCACGATAATCGTGATGGCCTTCGCCTTGCCGGGCCGACCGTGCAGCAGATCATAGCCCTTGCCCGCCAAGAATGCTGTCAGCCACGCAACGATGCCCGCGATGTAGCCCCATACGCCGACCAGCACCCACAGCGCCGTACCGATGAGCGCACCCAAGAGGGCGCCGAGAATGCCGGTCAGCAGATTGCCCTGCTTCTCCTCGTAAATCGACTCCTGATTTTCCACCGTGTTTACCTCCCTTTCGCGTTTTCCGCAAGATGTTTTCATTATATCGGGGAACGGCTTCCGTGTCAAGTGTCAATCCGCCTGCAGCACCTGCGCCAGCGCCTCCTTCGCGATGTCCCAGCGGAAGCCGCGCCGCGCCAGCATCGCCGCAATGCGCTGATACGTCTTGCGCGGATCCTCGTCAGACTTCGCGCGCGCCGCTGCCTTTTCCGCCAGTGCAATCGCGTCCGCCAGCTGGGCATCCTCGCCAATCGCGGATAGGGCTTCCTCAGCCTCATCCGCATCGATACCCTTGCGCCGCAGTTCTTGCGCAATGCGGCTGCGTCCCAGCTTGCGTCCCGAACGCGCCTCTACCCATTGCCGCGCAAAATCCGCATCGTTGAGCAAATGCTCACGCTCTAATTTATACAGCACCATCTCCACCGTGCAGGGACGATAGCCGACCCGAAGCAGCTTCTGTTCAATTTCGTGCTTGCTGTGCGCCCGCGCCGCAAGGCAGGCAACTGCCCGATCCAGCGCATGGCGATATTGCCGCACCATCAGCCAATTGTCGTATTCTTCCAGATTGATGGGCTGACCCTCCGCCAGCGGCCGCTCGCGGAAGAGAGACAGCGGTACGACAATCGTCTCCTGCTCACTGATGACAATCTGCATTTTGCCGCGCTGACGGGTGATACGCGTGATTATGTCCATGATGGCATCTCCTGTTTCAGCGCCCATTGCAGCACATCGCGGTTGACCAGCCCCAGCCGCCCTGTTCGTGCCTCGCTCGCGCCGCCGTTGAGGAACACGACCGCGCGTCCCGTTTCTTCCTCGATGAACGCGCCGTCCACGCAGCCATACGCAAATCCTTGATGCCCCAGCAGTTGTCGCGGCGAAATCTCCGGGCGATTGAGGATGACCAGCCCCAGCCCGTAGGTGCGCGTCGGGGTTGCGGACTGCCGGCGCGTCATTTCCTGCATGAGACTTTCGCCGATAAGACGCGTTTCGTCCATCGTGCCGCGTTGATGAATAAGCGTCAGCATCTGCAAAACAGACCGACCGTCGGTATACATTGCTCCTGCCGTATGCCCGTAATGGCATAGCGGATTCAGCTTTTGCAGAGGATGACGCCCCAGCGCCGTCACGCGAAGCTCCTGACCCGCGCGATAAGGCAGCACGCGCGTAATCGGCATGATTTCCGCCTCGTTCAGCGTAGACGCATCGAGCGTCGCGCGCATGTGCAGCGGACGGAACAGCATTTCCTGAAACAGCGGCTCAATACACAGCCCCGTCTGCTGCTCCAGAATGCATCCCAGCAGCCCAAAGCCGAAGTTGGAATAAATCAGCTGCTGACCGGGCCCACAGGCGCGAATCTCCGGCTGACGCAGCAGTTCTGTGTACGGCTTGCCCTCTTTCAGGCAACTGTCCAGCATCGGCAGGTCACGCAGACCCGACGTGTGGCAAAGCAAATGCCGCACGGTTACGCCGGAGAGCGCAGGGGCTTTTTCGCCGTCCGGCAATAGGGAAGCTGCCTCGCTGTCCAGCGCAAACAGTCCGTTGTCAATGCAGCGGAGCGTCACGAGTGCCGTCGCCATCTTCGTGATCGATGCGACGCGGTAGAGCGTGTTCTCCTGCGCCAGATGCTCTGGATTCGCCGTTGATGTGTCGCAGAGGGCGCAATTCGCCCCATCCTGCAGCAGCAGCGATGCGCCGAACACATGGTGCTTCGCCAGAATCCGCTCATAGTTCGGTAGAGCCGTCAGCGGATGCCCGGATATGTGGTGCGTCATCTGCCCGCGGCTGCGCGGTGCCAGAATCGGCAGCGCCGCGCGGTAGAGCAGATTTTTCGCTGGTGTCGTCGGCATAGTTATCCCTCTCTCTGCGGATTTTTCCGCGCGAATGTGCCAATCAGCAGCCAAATCAGACCGACTGCCGCGAGCGTGATGCTGACAATCTGGCTGATGCGAAAGCTGCCGGAATACAGGCTGTCCATCCGCAGCCCCTCGATGACCGCGCGCCCGATGCCGTACATGAGCATGTAGACCGCCAGCAGTTGCCCGTTCCACCGCTTGCGCTTCCGCACGCCGAACCACAGGACGAGGAAAATCAGCACATCGACACACGATTCATAGAAGAACGTCGCCATATGCCACTCGTAGCCTGAATCGACCGGAATCAGCACCGCAGCCGGGAAAAACTGCCACTGCGGATTCGTAATCAGCCGCCCGTAGGCCTCCATATTGAAGTAGTTGCCCCAGCGCCCGATGCCTTGCCCCAGCGCAAGCGCCGGAACAAGAACGTCCGCTAACTGAAGCAGCGGCATGTGCCGCACGGCACAGAAAAGCAGCAGCGCAATCGCTCCACCAAGGATGCCGCCGTAGATGGCGAGTCCGCCCTCCCAGATGCGCAGAATCCGCAGCGGGTCGGCGGCAAACACGTCCCACGAGAACGCGACGTAGTACAGGCGCGCACCGACAATGGCGGATGGAATCAGACACAGCGCGAGGTCAATCGCCAAATCAGCAGGCAGTTTCAGCCGCTTCTGTTCGTGACCGCACAGGGAAAGGCCAATCACAATCGCGCTGACAATCAGCACGCTGTACCACGGCACTGACCCAAAAGCATAGCGGCTTGCGGGCATTGCTCCCATTTCGTTTCCTCCTAATAGACCCGGAAAATGAACCGGCTTGTTCTATTATAATATGCCCGGAATTGGCTGTCAAGCATACTGAATTCAGCGCTTTTTTCCATATCGCCGCACGCCGATTTCATCGTTATCGTAACAGCCAAGGGACACCGCATCGTTGCCAAGCCGCAGCCGCAGCTTCGCCACTGCCGCCTCCACTTTTTCCTGCTTCTCCAGACCGACCGTCGGTTCTTTTTCTGCATTACCGACCGAAGTACACAAATCAAACAGGCTCAGCTGCTCCGTATATGCCTCGTTTTCACCGGACAGATGCGATACGCCGACGGTGATCGACCGAACAGGCGACTTCGCCGAAACCGACCAGTGGTCTGTAATCAGCCGCATCGTCACCGTGCGAATTTCTTGCTGCAAATACGTCGGGTGCGGCAGGGTAACTTGGTGGGACAGGGTGTGCAGCGTCGGCGCTTTGAGCGTCACGCTGATGACGCTGCCTTTCAACCCGCTTTGCCGCAGTGTCGCCGCGATTTCATCCACCAGCACGGACACACCGCAGCGCACTTCCTCCATGTTGACCAAATCACGCCGAAAGGTCATGCCGCGGCTGACGGACTTCACTTCTGGCTTGTTTTCATAGCGCCGAACCGGGCTGTCATCCAAGCCGTTCGCGTACAGCCAAAGCTGCTCGCCGGACTTGCCAAGTATCCTCCTTAAGTCTGCGCGGGCGGATGCCGTGGCGTGCCATCGTCTGCACGGACGCGCGACCGGCATAGAGCATCGTCGCGACGGGCAGCGGGTAGAGCATTTCTTGATAGTTCTCGCGGAAAATCAGTGTCGTCGCGTCCGGCTTGCGGTAGTCGCTGCCCATCTTCGCGAACACCTTGCAGAACGACACGCCCACGGAAATGGTAATGCCGATTTCCTCCCGAACGCGCTTTCTCAGCAAATCCGCCAGTTCGCGCGGGGACAGCCCATAGAACCCCGGCGCGCCTGTCATGTCCAGATACGATTCGTCAATCGAAGCAGGCTCCACGAAATCCGTATATTCGCGGAAAATGGCATTCATGCGCCGTGACACGCGCGCGTACTCGTCGTGATGCGGCGGAACGAAGAGGATGTTTGGACATTTCTGCCGCGCTTGCCAGATGGTGTCCGTCGTCTTGACACCCGCTTTCTTTGCCAGCTCGTTCTTCGCCACGACGATGCCGCAGCGGTCTTTCGGGTCGCCAGCGACCGCCATCGGTACATCCCGCCATTCAGGATGCTCTATGCACTCGCAGGAAGCGAAAAAGTTGTTGCCGTCACAGTGAAAAATCAGCCGTCCCGCCATCCGTACACCTCCTTTTCCGTCCTATTGTACGGCTATTATAGCACATCCGTTTGCATTTGAAAAGGCGAACAGCGCAAAAAGCACCCTCCCGCCGTCAAGCGAGAGGATGCATCAAGTTATTTCTTCGTATTCGTTTCTTCCAACAGGCGCAGCACTTCGCCGAAATATGTCTCCACTTCTTCGTCGGTCAGCTTCATTGCCTTTTGCAGCATTTCCGGAATCTTCTTCGGGCGCACGCGTGCGTAATACTCCGTCGCGCTGATGTTTTTCTGCCAGTTGCTGAGCTTCATGTTCTTCCAGCGCGCAATATGGCGCGGCAGAATCGGCTCCAATACGTCGATAACCTCGTTGAAGTGCGCCTCGACATCCGGCCACTGGAAGTGCTTTTCCAGAATTTCCGCCACGCGCGTGAGAAATTTCGCCTTCATTTCCGGCACGGCAAGCAGCGCATTGAGCGGCTCATGCCGGAAGCCTTGAATCTTCGCGCTGACGGGCTTGATGTAATACTCCAACGGTGTTTTATCCAGATTCCGCCAGCATGCTTCTACGTCGAACAGAAGATACTTCCACTTGCCGCCCGGCACGCGGTATACGCGCACGTTCGTGAAGTCCACATTGCCCAATATGATTTCGTACGCAGCATGGGTGAACAGGCTGTCCACGTCCAGCCGGTCGGTGACGTACTGCAGGTTTTCCGGGTCGTTCAGATCGTTTTTCTTGCAGAAATCCGCCAGTTCCAGCCAATCCTCGTTGCTGCCGTTCTGCGTGAAGCGGTCTGTGCCGGTGCGGGCGAGAATGTCGATGCTGTCAATGTCCTTTTCGTCCGTCACGCCCTCGTACTGCGCGATGAAATACTTGTTGATTTTCTCGCGCAGGTTATAGTGCCCCCAGTACTGTCCATTGATGTACACCTGAATCACGACGTGGTCTTGGTACAGAATCCCTTCGCCTTCCGCCAGCGACGATGCCACAATGTCGCGCAGGCGGGTTGCGTACGTATCAGAATTGGCGGCGCGGAGCAGAATGGACTTGTAGGAATCGTAGTCGCGCGTCGGGAAGGGGTTGAAGGCAAAGCGGTCGTTGCCGTACGCCTTGCGGGCGTAGAGAGCAATCGACTTCTGGGCGTTGATGCGCGCGGAATGCCCGGAGCAGGTGAATGTGCCCATTTGGTTGATTTCGCACATGCCGTCACCCGTGAAATACTCGATGTTGATGGGGTATTCAAGCTCTTTGTCGTAGTTGGGGATGCTGCCTGTGCCCTTGACCAGCGCGCCGGTTTTCTTGTTGAACAGATAGTCCTCGTCCGTAATCAAGGAGACAATCGGCGTCGCGGGGTCGTCGTTGATGAAGTACGTCGCGCTGACCGTGGGCGACGGGACGAGTTCGGGCTGAAACGCACGAATCCGAACGACGGTCGTTTCCTTGATGGTCAAGCCATCCGCCGGGAACTCCTTCGATTTCGCGTTCGGGGTGGAGCCGTCCGTGGTGTAGCGCAATATTGCGCCGGACAGCACCGAGTGCGCCATGACGATCACGCTGTCCGTGTAGAAGCCGCCCGCCGTGTCCAGCACAGGCGCATCCACCCGTCCGGAATAGATGGTCGTGTCATTCTTCTTGCCGCGCGTCGCGTTCTCGAAGAAGCCGTAGGTTGCTCCGTCATCGGCTGTACCGTAGCTCATGCAGCCATACTGCTGGGGATATTTCAGCTTTTGCAATTGATTGCCGTCCGCGTCCGAAAGATAGATGCTTTCGCCGGACGAACTGAGCGCGAACGTCGCGTAGAACTCGCTGCCCTTGCCGATGTTCACTTCGTCGTTGCCCGTGCAGAAGACGGTCAGATAGCCGTCCGCTTTGAGCTTCGTCCCCTGCGGGAACTGGAACTTCATCTTGTTCTTTTTGCTGTCGCTCAAATACCAGCCGCTGATATCGACGGTGGATTTGCCCGTGTTGTGCAATTCAATCCAGTCGTAGGCATGTCCATTCTCGTATGTTCCGTTGGAGGTCATGATTTCGCTGATGACGACCTCCGCCAGTGCGCAGGCGGGCAGCAGAAGCATCAGGAGCAAAGCGGCGCAGAATTTTTTCCACATGGCAATTTTCTCCTTCCTGATTTCGGAAGTCCGGAGGTGGTTTCATGTCCATCATACCACAAAGGGAACGCTTTGTCTATCAGACTGCAGCTGATTTCGCCGCGTCCACCAGCGCCGCAAACAGCGCCCGATGCGGCAACCCGTCCGGTTGATTCCAGAGTCGCTCCGGATGCCACTGCACCGCGACGCAGAACGGCTCGTCTATCTTTTCCACCCCTTCAATGACGCCATCCTGCGCCCACGCCGTCGCCGTCAACCCAGACGCAAGCTGCTTCACCGCCTGATGATGGTGCGAGTTCGTCATCAGCGACTCAGCGCCAATGATGTGCGCCAAGCGGCTCTGTGCATCCACCCGCACGGGATGCGTCGCGACTTCCGGCGGCTGCGTCTGCTGATGGCAAATGGGGGAGTCAGGGCGCTGCGACGGCAAATCCTGAACCAGTGAGCCGCCCAGCGCGACATTCAGCACCTGAAGCCCCCGGCAGATGCCCAGCAGTGGCAAATGGCGATGGAGCGCTTCCCGGCACAGCGGCATTTCCCATGTATCGCGGATGGGTGTAATCAGCCCGCATTCCGGCAGCGTCTTTTCGTCGTAATACGCCGGATCAATGTCGTCGCCGCCCGCCAGCAGCAGGCCATCCAGCAGCGACAGCACCTGCGATGCGCGCGACACATCTTCCTGCGGCGGCAGAATCAGCGGCAGTCCGCCGCACGCGGAAATCGCCTCGCAGTACATCCGCTTCTGCTGAAACGAAAGGCGATCGTCCGACACACTTGCTGTAACCCCAATCACAGGCAGCATTTCAGTTTCCTCCAATTATATTATCATCTTCTGACGCCTAAACACGCAATTTGACATTTTTCAGACAAGAGGATGCACCGGGTCAAATTGGGCGCTGGCGAAAAGTTGCTCCTATATAATAGGATAAGACTATTGTATGTCAATCACTTCGCGCTGTCAATGTTGATTTTTGAACAGAACCAGCAGCACAAAAATGCATGGTCGTCGCGAAATATTGCATATCTAATAGGAGAAAAGTGCGATTTTCCGCGCATATGAATCAAATTTTTGCGGAATCTGCAAAAATACTTGCAAAATGAATTTGAGAATGCTATAATATCGCTGTAAACCACTCTGGTACCCTCGGAAAAAATAAAGGAGGCATCCCCATGAGTCAAGTACACGTTCTCAACCATCCGCTGATTCAGCATAAGCTGACCATCATGCGCAAGAAGGAAACGGGTCCCAAGGAATTCCGTGAACTGCTGGAAGAAATCTCCACACTGATGGTCTACGAAGTCACTCGCGACCTGCCTACCGAGGAAGTCGAGATTGAAACGCCCATCTGCAAGATGAAATCAAAAGTGCTTGCGGGCAAGAAGCTGGGCATCGTGCCGATTCTGCGCGCTGGTCTGGGCATGGTGGACGGCGTTACGAACCTGATTCCTGCCTGCCGCGTCGGTCACATCGGCCTCTACCGCGATCCCGTGACGCTGAACCCCGTGGAATACTACTGCAAGCTTCCCGCCGACGCGCAGGAACGTGAACTGATTGTCCTCGACCCGATGCTTGCC
>ENA-OOZQ01001935-OOZQ01001935.1-human-gut-metagenome-genome-assembly--contig:-NODE-1935-length-11468-cov-1.992640_pt1 | contig 11468 bp, 15 predicted proteins | sample MGYA00241188_ERZ501399 | MGnify/ENA primary metagenome ERZ501399 (study PRJEB25962, sample SAMEA2042658) | human gut metagenome | biome: human gut; feature: human-associated habitat; material: faeces... | reverse complement strand
TGCAGTAGTCTTAATATGAACTACGAGGCTTTTTTCAGGAGTAGACTTAGTGATTTCAGAGAAGTCAGAAACTGTCATCTGTCTTCTTGAAGGTGTATAAGGTTTAAATCTCTTAATACCCATTTTTTACACTCCTTTATCAAAAATTATCACACTCAACTGTGTGTCTATCCGTCAATTAATTACATACCCTGGAAAATTTCGATTTCCTTGCTTTCTGCTGTAAGCTGGACAATAGCTTTCTTTCTGTTGTTTGTCTTACCGAAAGTATAGCCGCGTCTCTTAGTCTTACCTGAAATATTCATTGTGTTACCCCTTGCTCCCTTAGTGCCTTCAAACATCTTTTCAACAGCCTGCTTGATGTCAATCTTAGTAGCTTCTGGATGAACATAGAAAGCGTACTTCTTGTTAGCCATTTCGTTCATTGACTTTTCAGTAATAACTGGCTTTAAAATAACGTCATAATACTTGATATTAGCCATTATGCGTACACCTCCTCAATCTTCTCTACTGCTGCCTTAGTAACAACAACTGAATCATACTTTAAGATATCGTATACATTGATTGTGCTTACTGAAGCTGTCTTTACAGTAGGGATTTTTCTTGCAGCTACAACTGCCTTTTCGTTTGCATCTTCAAGAACAACTAAAGACTTGTTCACATTAAGGTTGTTTAATACCTTAACCATTTCCTTAGTCTTCATTTCTGGTAAATTGATTTCGTCAACTACTACGAACTTACCGTCATTTACCTTAGTAGTTAAAGCAGACTTTAACGCTAATCTCTTAACCTTCTTGTTAAGCTTGAAAGAGTAATCTCTTGGCTTTGGAGCGAATACAACACCACCGCCAGTCCACTGTGGTGAACGTGTTGAACCCTGTCTAGCTCTACCTGTACCCTTCTGTCTCCAAGGCTTTCTACCGCCTCCGCGAACTTCTGCACGAGTTAAAGCACTCTGTGTACCCTGTCTCTTGTTTGCAAGATACTGTACAACTGCCTGATGCATAACATGTGTATTAACTTCTACAGCAAAAATGCTGTCATTTAATTCTATTGAACCAACTTCGCTACCGCTCATGTTGAATACTTTTACATTTGCCATTATCGGTCTTCCTCCTTTCGTAAAGATTAATTAGCCTTTACGCTATTCTTAATAACAAGAACTGCATTCTTAGGACCTGGAACAGCACCCTTAATGAGTAATAAGTTCTTGTCTGCGTCAGCTCTTACAACTTCAAGGTTCTGGATTGTAACCTTAACTGAACCCATGTGACCTGCCATCTTCTTACCCTTCTTAACCTTACCAGGAGTAGTGGCAGAACTTAATGAACCAACAGCTCTGTGGAACTTAGAACCGTGACCCATAGGTCCTCTTGACTGTCCATGTCTCTTAATAGGACCCTGGTAACCATGACCCTTAGAAACACCAGTTACATCAACCTTGTCGCCAGCTGCAAATACATCAGCTTTGATTTCAGCACCTACTTCATAATTTGAAGTATCATCTAATCTGAATTCCTTTAAAACCTTCTTAGGTTCTACGCCAGCCTTATCAAAGTGACCCTTCATAGGCTTAATAACCTTATTAACCTTTACTTCGCCGAAACCAACCTGGATAGCTTCGTATCCGTCGTTTTCAACTGTCTTCTTCTGAGTAACAACACAAGGACCTGCTTCGAGAACTGTTACTGGAATAAGTAAACCATTCTCTGCAAAAATCTGTGTCATACCGATTTTCTTTGCAATAATAGCTTTTTGCATAAATCTTAACCTCCATTATAAACTCTACAGCGGATTGTCCCGATTGGGATAATCATTCTAGGTCTACATAAGGCAACTTATATAAACCAAATTTTGTGTAAAACTTTTTTTAATATCAAGTCTTAAATCATCTTTAAAGTGATATCAACACCAGCTGGTAAATCAAGTCTGCTTAAAGCATCAGCAGTCTTGCTAGTTGGCTGTAAAATATCAATCAATCTCTTATGAGTTCTAAGTTCGAACTGTTCTCTTGAATCCTTGTACTTGTGTACAGCTCTAAGGATTGTTACAACTTCCTTCTTAGTAGGAAGTGGAATAGGTCCGCTAACCTTAGCACCTGTTTTCTTAGCAGTCTCAATAATCTGAGAAGCTGACTGGTCGATCAATTTGTGATCGAAAGACTTAAGACTGATTCTAATCTTCTGATTAGCCATAAAAAAAGTCCCCTCCTTTTCGCACTTTTTAGATTTTCTAGTACGACAAGTGGTGACTGCACAACTCATCTGCGTGTTCCATCGCAACGCGGGCATACTATCCCGTATGAAACTCACAATTCATTATTTAGCACTCTGACCTTGTCGCCCGGTTTCTTGAACTGGACATCGCTCCGCAGAAAACCCTATCTCTAGGCAACCTCTGCATCATCGCTCCTATGTCACAACAATATGTATTATACAATAGTTTAAGCCAGAGTGCAAGCATTTTTTTATTTTTTTTACAAAATAAATCTACAATTTTTCACAAAAACACAGCCTAGCTTTTGTGCATCTTTACCTGTACCATATTTTAATAATAAAATGTCAATTTTTCTTCTATAAATTAGAGATTAACATACATTATATCATTACCATGCTTTTCTATTACTTTCTTTATATCCTCAAAACTAATCCATACAGTAGCAGTATTTAAGTTAGGATGAAAACCTAAACTTTCTTCACCTACAAGGCTTTTATCAAATACAACCTCTACATCACAGTTCACATCATTTAATATTCCAAAAGGAGAAACTGAACCTGCCTCTACATTTAAGTATTTATGTAATCTTTCTGGAGATGCAAATGAAAGTCTACTAGAACCTATTTGATGTTGAACATCTTTTATATTAACTGGCTTATGCTCTTCAGCTATTAAAAGAAAATGTCTTTTGCCACTTCCATCTCTAAGGAATAAATTCTTACAACCTACTCCCTTATTAAATACACCCATCTTATCAACTTCTTCTATTGTATAAACAGCCTCGTGTTCATCAACTGTATATTCAATTCCCATTTCATTAAGGTAATCATATACCTTTTGTCTTACATCCATATTAATCCTCCAATATTTGAAATAACCTTTTTATAACCTGTTTTAATTCTTCATAAGAAATCAGGTATCTCATTTTCCTATTTATCAATTCTATAACAATTATATCAAGTAAAATCACGCCTAAAAATTCAAGACAGATATTAACCCCTATATAATAGGAAGAAACTCCTACTTTTGAAACTATATATTGGCTCAAATTTGTTAAATTAAAGGTCCTGTGGGTACACATTATTGGTAAGCTCATCTTTCCAAAATACTCTAATAATTTATTCTTCTCCAACACCTTGCAAATTATAAGTACTGAAATTGAAATCATTATAGCACATACCCAAAACACTTTGGGACTATGTATTACACAATAATTTATATCTGTTTTCTTATGATAAACTTTTATAATATAGTAACTTACACTTACACCTACCAAAGCAAATAACAACCAATATTTTTTTATTATTTTAAAATATTCCTTTATTGTATATCCTAACGATATAAAAGATAGAGCAAAACATACCTTAGGAAGTATCAGACAATATTTCTTATACATTTTCATAGGATTTTCTTTAAATAAATCCGTCTTCGAAAGGAATACAGCTATCAGCGTTGCTATAACAGCAAATGATATACCCCAAAGAACTATATTCTGCCTATGCTTAATTAAATATATAAAAACTATTTCAGCAACAAACAATACCGGCAAAAACCATAGACAATTCATACCTCTAAAGTATACTGAATTTTTAACCACTAATTTAAACTGGCTTTTTGACACCAAGTTCAAATTCAAACCTATGTAATTGTAAGCTACTATAATTAAACTGAATATTACATAGGGATACATTATGGATTTTGCTTTCTTTTTTATTGTTTCCAGCATAGAAACATTATTATAGTCCTTTCCAGATAATAACATTCCAGATATTATCCAAAATATAGGCATATGAAAAGCATATACTAATAGGTAAATACTATTTTTAGAATCTAAAGACGATAAATGACCAAAGATAACAGATAATATGGCAATACCTTTTCCCATATCAATCCACTTTTCTCTTTCCAAGTTATCATCTCCTGTATTAAAACAAATCTCCCATACAAAACCTATTATATATTTTTACTGAAATAAATACAACCCCATATATTCAAACTTTAATTGTATAATAATTCCATACTTTTAACATTATTTATACCCATAAACATAACAAAACAGGCATAAATCTATATATTAGACTTATGCCTGTTTATTATATTAACTTATTTATATAACGGTATCAACTAATGTAAAAGATTATCAATTAAGGAATAAACCTTTATTAAATAAGTTCATTCATATACCTTAATCTTCTATTTCTTCAAATTCATCATCTTCACATTCTAACTCATCTTTTCCTATAAGTTCTCTAACCATATCAATACCATCCTCAATCATTAAAAGAATATTTGCTATAGCCATAACCATTAACCCAAATCCTGCTAGTTTCTTTCCTTTTTCATCGCCTTTCTTATCAAAATCGTTCTTTGCAATCCACATAAATATCATAACAACAAAATTAGCTATTCTACTAATATTTCTATTCATTTCCTTATTTAAACAATAAATTTCACTCAACATTTTCTTATCTTTCATTTTAAATTCCTCCGTATAATTTATTTGTAATAATTATGTTGCAAACATTACATTTATTATTTTACTCTATTTTCTTATTTTCTTCAATACTACTATGATATATCCTAACAAATTTACATCATTGTTTAAACAATAGCAAAAGCATATGTACATATAATTGATACAACTATTATATATATCATATCAAAAATAATTACTTAGAGCTTGAACATACTATCAAAATAAAAATTGCCATCACAATTACAACCACTAACAATATTGGTTGTGTAAATAACCACATCATTACAAACAGCAGCACAAAAAATCCAACTATTTTCCCTATGGCAGCTAGTCCAGAAAAATCTCCACTACAAGCTGCTATTATTGAGCCTACTATAAACATTAAAATAAATGCCAATATGTGCATAACCTTCACTCCCCTATAAAAATATATAAATACTAACCTTTTTCATCTCTGATAAACCAAATTTCCATAACCATAAAAAATAGGAATTATATAACCTCACATCTTATCTATTTTTTATTATAAAGCCTAGCGTGTCCAATAAACAGCCCTTGTATATCAAAATTTTGTTCGTTTTACTTTCTATATTGTTCTATAAGTCTATCTATTTCTCTGTGCATTTGTTCCACTACAAATTCAGGTTCAATAATTTTAGCACTATTATCCAAGCCAAAAACTGCCTGCTAGTCACAACCTGAACATTAATTATAAAATGTTCATCCTCTTTTGAAATTATTGTTATTTCCTTTCCAAATCTATCTATCATAACACCAACAAGACTATTTTCACATTCAATCTTAACCCATTCTTCTTTCCCACCATACATTCCAAAGACTTTCTTATCATATAACGCCATATCAAAAGACCTAAACTCCTGTTTACCCTCTCTCTTTTTGCTATTAGCATTAATATTGAGCATTTTATCCACACGAAAATGTTTAATAATTTTATTGTAGCTATCAAAAGCAATAAGATAATAATTTTCATCATCCCAAGATAGAGTCCAAGGACTTACTTCATACTCTGTACCATTGTGTCGTAATTCCATTGAAAATACTGAAATGTTATTTTAGAGTTTTTAGCTATTGCCGTATGTATTATATCAACATTGTAGTAAATACTTTCATTCATAGTCTTAACTCTTCCTGATACATATACCTGTCTATGTAATTGCATAGCCTCATATTTACTTGCAAAGCCCTCTATTTTCTTAATAAGTTCATTAGATTTTTTCTCTGTTATAAACTTCGCTGACTGTACAGAATCTACCAATAGTTTAAGTTCTGCCAGCTCAAACTGTCTATTTACTACATTATAATAGTAAGTTCTTTCTTTCTGTACCCCAATAATGTCAATGCCATAGTTTCGCAAATTTTCTATATCATTGTATAAACTCTTGCGTTCAGCATTTATTCCATAGCTATTTAATATATCAATAATTTCATTCATAGTAATACTGTGTGTTTCATCTGTCATCTCCAGCATTATTTTCATAAGATACATTAACTTCAATTTTTGATTTGAAGATTTTGCCATATTGCCCCTCATAATTTTATAGTTCTATTATTATATCATACATATTCAATATCAATATAACTTCTATTTCTAAACATAAAATAAAATCACTATAATTTTATAATACTTCTATATTATAAAATTGTCAATTGTACAGTATTTTTACTAAAAGCAATATATAAATATAAAAAAAGGAATGTATAATTTTAATACATTCCTAAAAACTTATAATTTATTTCAAAAACACACTATTTGGTAAAGAACCGTTAATATAAAAAATGGGAATGTATAATTTCTCATACATCCCCAAAACTTATGTTTTAGTTCAAAACCACACCATTTGGTAAAGAACCGATAAATCCTGTGCATTTAAAACAATTATTCTTCTGTTTTGTTACCAGTTTCAATAGGCTTCATTGTAGGGAATAAGAGAATATCTCTGATTGTGCTTGCATTTGTAAATAACATTACAAGTCTATCAATACCCATACCCATACCACCAGTTGGTGCCATACCGTATTCAAGAGCCATCATAAAGTCTTCATCAATCATATTAGCTTCTTCATCGCCACTAGCTCTAAGCTCATCCTGACGCTTAAATCTTTCTCTCTGGTCGATTGGGTCATTTAATTCGCTATAAGCATTTGCATATTCGTGACCGCAGATGAAAAGCTCAAATCTTTCTGTATAATCTGGCTTATCTGGTTTTCTCTTTGTAAGTGGAGAAATTTCAACAGGATGGTCCATAAGGAATGTAGGCTGAATAAGCTTATCTTCAACAAATTCTTCGAAGAATAAGTTAAGAATATCGCCTTTTTCGTGAACTTCTTCAAATTCAACATTATGTTCCTTAGCAACCTTCTTAGCTGTTTCAGTATCAGGAATTTCATCAAAGTCAACACCTGTGTACTTCTTTACAGCATCAAGCATTGTAATTCTTTCAAAAGGCTTTGAGAAATCAAGTTCTACACCCTGATATACAATCTTGTCGCTACCAGCAACCTTTTCAGCAACTTCCTTAATGATACCTTCAGTAATATCCATCATACCGTGGTAATCTGTATATGCCTGATATAATTCAAGTAATGTAAATTCAGGGTTATGACTTGCGTCCATACCTTCATTTCTGAATACTCTACCAATTTCGTATACTCTTTCAAGACCACCAACAATAAGTCTCTTTAATGGAAGTTCAAGAGCAATTCTCATATACATATCAATATCAAGTGTATTGTGATGTGTAATGAAAGGTCTTGCAGATGCACCACCTGGAATAGTCTGTAAAATTGGAGTTTCAACTTCAAGAAAGTCTAAGTTATCAAGGTAATTTCTAACAGTCTTAATAACCTTACCTCTTGTAATAAAGTTCTTCTTTGTTTCTGGGTTTACAATAAGGTCAACATATCTCTGTCTGTATCTTAAATCCTGGTCCTTTAAACCATGGAACTTTTCTGGAAGAACCTGAAGTGACTTAGAAAGTAATGTAACTTCTTCTGCATGAACAGAAATTTCTTCCTTCTGAGTTTTGAATACATAACCCTTTACGCAAACAATATCACCAATATCGTATTTCTTGAAAAGCTTGTAGCTATCTTCGCCAAGACCATCTCTTGTAACATAGCACTGAATTCTGCCATCTCTATCCTGAACATCGCAGAAACTAGCCTTACCCATAACTCTCTTGCTCATAACTCTACCAGCAACAGATACAGTCTTGCCTTCAAATTCTTCAAAGTTTTCCTTAATTTCTACGCTATGGTTTGTAACATCACACTTTACAATCTTAAATGGGTCCATATCCATTTCCTGTAAAGTAGCAAGTTTCTCGCGTCTTAATCTTAAAATTTCATTTAAAGCCTTACCTTCAGCAGCCTGCTTCTTGTTTGGCTTATTCTGATTGTTTTCCATTTGTCTTTCTCCTATTTAATATCTAAAATCTTAAATTCGATTACTCCGTCTGGAGCCTGATTTTCAATAATATCACCTACTGAATGACCTAACATAGCCATACCAAGAGGAGATTCGTTAGAAAGTTTACCCTGCATAGGGTCTGCTTCTGCTGGACCTACGAGAGTGTAAGTAATTTCTTCTTCAAATTCTTTATCCCAAAGAACTACTGTATTACCAAGGTTTACCTTACCTGTGTTAAGCTCATCTTCATCAATAACTTCAGCATTTCTGAGCATTTTTTCAATCTGAGTAATTCTTGTTTCGATTTCCGCCTGTTCTTCCTTAGCAGCGTCATATTCAGCATTTTCGGAAAGGTCGCCCTGCATTCTAGCTTCCTTAATCTTAGCAGCAACTTCTTTTCTTCTTACTACTTTGAGGTTTTCTAATTCTTCTTCAAGCTTTTTTAAACCATCATTTGTTAAAATTATTTTCTTTTCTTCAGCCATAATAATATCGCTCCTTATTTAATATACATTATTTTATTATATATCAACAGTTAAAAAATGTCAACATTCTTACCCTAATTAGTTATTGTTAGAGGCTATTAATTCCCTCATATAATTAAGAACATCTCTCATATTTTCTCTGCCAGAAGTGGCATTTATTTTTACCCTCATTTCAGCACTATGTGGCAAACCTTTTATATACCAACCTAAATGCTTTCTCATTTCTCTTATGCCTATAACTTCTCCCTTGTAATCGGCAAGCATATCCATATGCTTTTCTGCAATATCAAGTCTATCTTCCCAAGTTGGTTCTGGAAGTAACACACCATTTTCAAGGTATTCAACTGTTCTTTTAAAAATAAAAGGATTTCCTTGAGAACCTCTGCCAATCATAACAGCGTCACAGCCAGTATATTCAAGCATTTTTTTTGCGTCTTCTGGTGTAAAAATATCCCCATTACCTATAACAGGAATTGTCTTTATTTCTTCTTTTAGTGCCTTAATAATATCCCAATCTGCCTTACCGGCATAATACTGTTCTCTGGTTCTTCCATGTATAGTAACAGCCTTTGCACCACTTTCTTCCGCTATTCTACCAATCTCAAGAGCATTAAGGTGTTGGTCATCAAAGCCTTTTCTAAACTTTACTGTAACAGGCTTTTCTGATGCTTTTGAAACAGCAGATATAATCTCTCCAACTAATTTAGGATTTAAAGTCAAAGCAGAACCTTCACCATTTTTAACTATCTTTGGAGCTGGGCAACCCATATTAATGTCAAGTATGTCTATATCCTCATACTCGTTTAATTTTCTGGCCATTTCAGCCATTATTTCAGGGTCAGAACCAAACATCTGCATGGCAACAGGTCTTTCCCTTTCGTCAACCTTTAAAAGCTCTTTTGTATTTTTGTTGTTATGCTGTACACCCTTTGCACTAACCATTTCAGAGTACACCATACCACAATCCATTTCTTTGCAAATAACTCTAAATACAAGGTCTGTTACTCCTGCCATTGGTGCAAGAAAAACATTGTTTTTTGTTTCTATATTGCCTATTTTCATTCTGTCACCTTGCCCATTACAAAAGTTTTGTACCAAAGTGTAAGGGAATTAAAAAGTTCGGCGTGTTCCTTTTCCACTCTTGCAACTTCAAGTTTTGCGTTTATTTCATCATAAGAAAAATCATCTTCCTGATTTCTGACTTCCACAAATAAATCCCCTGTATCCTTATAAAAGCCTATTGTAGCAATACCTCTTATCTTTTCAGCCAAAAGAACATTAGCAATTTTCAACTCTTGTTTTACTGATTCTGGTAATATTGGCATTTTATCATTGTAAAAATAACCCTGCTTGTAAAATGACGCAGAACTTAATATATCCTTTATATCTTCCATAATTCCTCCTAAATGTAACTGTTATCTTTTTTTCTCAAAGATACTTCGCCTGTAAATACATCGTGTATCTTTCCTGTACTATCTTTTATCATTAAACAGCCTTCAGAATTTATACCAAGTGCTGTTCCCTCTATTTCTTCTCTGCCTACAGTTTTTACCTCTTGATCTATATTAAGACAAAGTGAATTATATTTTTCTGTAAAAGGAGCAAAGCCCTCTGCACAAAATTGTTTATAATATTCCATAAGTCTGTCAGCAATAGGCTTTATAAAATCTTTTCTATAAAACTTTTTACCTGTTTCAATATACATTGAAGTAGCTTTATTTTTCAATTCTTCGCTAAAACTGCTGTTATTTACATTAATACCTATACCAACAACAACATATTTTATGCAATCTATTTCAGCACTTAATTCTGTAAGTATGCCTACAACCTTTTTGCCATTTACCAAAATGTCATTTGGCCACTTTATGCCTGCGTTTAAGCCTGTTACTTCCTTTATTGCCTCACATACAGCCATACCTGTTAAAAGTGTAAGCTGAGGAGCTTTCATCGGACTTATATCCGGATAAAGTAAAAAACTCATACATAGATTATCGTGGCTTTCGGCTACCCAAGTTCTACCCAATCTACCTTTTCCAGCACTTTGATAATCACATACTACAAGCAAGCCGTCATTTTTACCTTTAACAGCCTGTCTTTTACATTCTTCATTTGTAGAGTCTACAGTTTCTAAGAAAAAAGCATTGTTATAATCTATTTCACTTATGTTCAGAATATCATTTGTTTCTTCAAGAAAATATCCTCTATTGCTTACAGACTTAATATTATAACCCTCATTTTTAAGTTTAGTAATATTTTTCCATACAGTGGTACGAGAAACACCAAAATGTTTTGCCATTTCTTCCCCTGATATATAATCTCTTTTTTCCTTTAGCAATTTTAAAATCTCATACTTCATACTAATCACCTTGTTATATAATACCCTAAAAAATACAATTTTGCAATTATTGAATAGATTTTTCTACTAAAATAGTTTATACTTATATTAAGAGGTGGTGTTTTATGATTATAGGAATTGGAACTGATATTATTGAAATATCAAGAATACAAAAAGCTGTTGAGAATAAGTCTTTTTTAAGCAAAATATATACCAAATCTGAGCAACAACTTTTTCATAATTGTAATTATGAAACTCTTGCTGGAAATTTTGCTGCAAAGGAAGCTGTTGTAAAGGCTATGGGTACAGGATTTAAAGGTTGTTCCCCTAAAGAAATAGAAATTTTAAGACACGAAAGTGGCAAGCCTTATGTTGTATTACACAACAAAGCAAAAGAAATTTTTGACTCAATAAACGGTGGAAACATTTTAATTTCTATATCCCATAGTAAAGAAAATGCTGTTGCTTTTGCTGTAATCGAAGCAAAGGAGTGATTTTATGGATATAGTAACAACTGCACAAATG
>ENA-OOZQ01001931-OOZQ01001931.1-human-gut-metagenome-genome-assembly--contig:-NODE-1931-length-11491-cov-2.902501_pt1 | contig 11491 bp, 12 predicted proteins | sample MGYA00241188_ERZ501399 | MGnify/ENA primary metagenome ERZ501399 (study PRJEB25962, sample SAMEA2042658) | human gut metagenome | biome: human gut; feature: human-associated habitat; material: faeces... | reverse complement strand
CCCCCCGCCGGTATTCTGCATTTACACATTGAACAAGATGCTCCACTGGATAATAAAACAAGGCGGACTGGATATCATTGAAAAAAGAAACAAGGAAAAAGCAAAATTGATTTACGACATCATCGACAAAAGCAACGGATTTTATAAAGGGCATGCCGTAAAAAAAGACAGAAGCCGTATGAACATTACGTTCAACCTTTCTTCTGCCGATGAGGAAAAAGATTTCATTGAGAAAGCAAAAGAAAACCGCTTTATCGGCGTCAATGGCCACCGACTCGTAGGCGGCTGCCGTATTTCTCTTTATAATGCAGTTACCATAGACGCTTGTAAAGCAGTCGCCCAATTCATGGAAGCATACCGGAAAGATCATCAATGATCTTACATCAATAATCTTATCTGTACATTTCTTTACTATTTTTTAGGAGGAGACATTATGTTCAAAATTTTTATCACTGCCGATGTTGCTAAGGAAGCAAAGGAATTTCTGGAAAAAGAATTTGTTGTGGATATCCGCCCAAACATGGATGAAGATGAATTGTGCAAAGTGATCGGCGAATATGACGCTGTCATTACAAGAAGCCAGACAAAAATCACAAAAAATGTCATTCATGCCGCTACTAATCTAAAAGTCATCGGCCGCGCCGGTGTGGGCATTGACGGCATTGATATTCCTGAAGCTACGGCGAAAGGAATTACTGTGGTAAACACGCCGGAATCAAACACAATCGCCGCCTGTGAGCATACCCTTGCCCTTATGCTTTCCATAACCCGCTATATCCCTCAAGCACACCAGTCCATTATGGAAGGCCGCTGGGACCGCAAAAGCTTTACCGGCATCCAGCTTTTGAATAAAACAGTCGGTATTATCGGTGTGGGCCGTGTAGGCTCCAATGTAGCAAAACGTCTGCAGGCGTTCAACATGAAGACCATTGGCTATGATCCTTACATTCCGCTGGAACGAGGCCAGCAGCTGGGAGTAGACCTGGTAGATCTTGATACGCTTCTCCGCGAATCCGATTATATTACGCTCCATACACCGCTCACCGAGGAGACCAAAGGCATGATCGGCGCGAAAGAAATAGAAAAGATGAAGGACGGGGTACGCATTGTGAATGCCTCCCGCGGCGCTGTCATTGATATTGATGCCTTAGCAGAGGCACTAAAAACCGGAAAAGTTGCCGGTGCCGGCATCGATGTGTGGACAAATGAACCGCTCAAACCGGAAAACAATCCTTTCCTGGGGATGAAAAACGTAACGCTCACCCCCCATCTGGGTGCCTCCACAGCTGAAGCACAAACAGGCGTCGCCACTGATGTAGCCCGCGGCGTTGCTGACGCCCTCCATGGAGAACCGGTAGCGACTGCTGTCAATGCATCACCCATCACAAGAGCTACACTCGCCGTTATCCAACCTTATTTTAATTTGTGCGAACGCATGGGAAATATTGGTATTGATTTGGCTGACGGACGCATTTCCCGTGTCAGTGTAGAATATACAGGTGAATTGACTGAAACAGAAACCACCCCGCTCACCACGGCTGTCCTGAAAGGACTTTTAACCCCCATTCTTCAGCAAACGGTTAATTTTGTAAATGCAAGAAATATCGCGGAAGAACGGCATATGGAGATACGGGAAGTCAAGGCAAAAAAAGGACATTACTTCACCAATACGGTCACGCTCACTATTGATACCGATAAAGGTACACATCGTATTACAGGCTCCCTTTTCGACAGGAAAGAAGCGAAAATCGTTTCTCTTGACCACTTCCGTGTAGACTTTGAACCGAAAGGCTGCATCATCCTTGCTCCTCATGAAAATAAACCAGGCATGATCGGCCAGATGGCAGGTATTCTCGGCAAGGCAGGCGTAAACATCAATGGCATGCAGGTAGGTGCATCCAAAGACAAAAACACCAATATTATGGCCGTTGCCATTGATAAGGATATTCCCAGCGCTATCCTCCCCGTTCTTGCAAACATTGACGGAATCCACGGAATTACAGTCATTCACTGCGAAAGTCATTAACGGAAATGAGGTCATTATGGTACGAATCATTCTTATTCGCCACGGGGAAACCACATGGAACGTGGAAGGTCGTTATCAGGGACAGGAAGACATTCCTCTTTCCCCAAAAGGAATTGCTCAGGGAAAAGCCGCCGGTCTTGCCTTAAAAGATATATCCATTGATGCGGCCGTCTCCGGACCGCTCTCCCGTGCCTTTGATACCTGCCGTTTCATCACAGAATACCACCATGTAAACATCCGTATCGATGAACGGATCACGGAAATTTCTCACGGCAGATGGGAAGGCGTCCATGCCGATGAAATCAAAAAAAACTATCCGAAAGAATTTGAACTTTGGCACAACCGGCCTGAACAGGTACAAATGCCCGGCGGGGAATCTCTGGAAGATGTAAGAAAACGCGTCCGTGCCGCCTTTGACGATTATGCCGCTATATATCAGGGCAAAACGCTTCTCGTTGCCGCCCACGATGCGGTCAATAAAGTCATCCTCTGTGATCTCATGGGACTCGGCATGGAACATTTCTGGCATTTCAAACAGGACAATGCCTGTATCAACGTCATAGAAGAACATGAAAAAAGTTGGAGGCTTGTCACATTAAACGCCACGACCCATTTAGGATATCTCTTTTCAAGTATTGAGCAAAAAGGGTTATAAAAGAAAACCGGACGGGAATAATTTCATTTCCGCCCGATTTTTTCTTGCTATTTATTCATTACTGCCGCCGGTGTGTTGTCCTTATCAGCATGGACAGTCTCCGATAACTTTGCTTCCACATCTGTCGGCACACGGCGGTAAGGAAATTTTTTCCACAGCCGTTTCATCACTTCATCCATAATGTAACGGTTACGTACGGAACTTTCTTCTTCTCTTTCGTAGTAAGCCGCCTGATCATCCCTGACCCCTTCGCCGTTCTTACAGCTGTATACATCAACAACAACCTGCGTTTCCACAACAGGATCTATGTCAAAGAAAATGGAAATCGGATGAGAGCGCCTCTGTACCCACCTTGTAACAACAGGAAGTACGACAATATCCGCTCCCGTTTCCTCAGCAATGGCAGGAAGCTCCGCAGGACTGACACTCTTATAAGCATAGTCGGCCGTATCTAATTTTCTGTAATAAGGATAACGGAACACCGCATCCATCTCTTTTGCAATGTATGCTGCGGCATAACTGCCTCTATCATTGCTCTGTGGCAAAAGAAGCAGTACTGTCCGTGTATTATCAAAGTATCCCATTTTCCGGTTTACCGACTTGTCAGCGGCTTGTGCCATCATCCCCACTGCACATACCATAAAAAAACAAAATAAATATTTCATAAAAGTCTTCATGGCAAATCTCCTTGTAGTACATGTTCAGAGCTTTATTTTTTCCAGTGTATCACAAGAGTTTCTCTTTCCGTACCCGTATCTTTTTATTTTCTGCTATAAGACTTTTCTATATTGTCCTTGCATGATATAATGATAAAAAACTTTTATATGTCCCCTGCTAATTTGTAGAGTCTTGCTTTCAGAGGTGTTTGCATGAATAATACGGACTGGAAAATCCTGATCTATCTCCGTGAGGAGCGAAGTATCAATAAAGTTGCCAAACGGCTGTTTATGACTCAGCCGTCATTAACATACCGCCTGAGTCAAATGGAAAAGGAAATCGGTTGTCCGCTTTTTATCCGCACCAATAAAGGTGTGCACTTCACCGATGCGGGAGCACGGCTCTTTTCCTTTGCGGAAAAAGAACTCCAGCAGTACCAGGACATGAAGAATTATGTCACCCACGAACCAAACTCTATTTCCGGTGTCCTCCGTATCGGGGCATCCCAATCTTTTTCCCAGTCCCACGGTCCTGCGCTTCTGAAAGGATTCGTTGATGAGTATAGTGATATTGAAATATCGCTGACTACGGACACAAGCGATCGTTTAGTAAAACTGGTCAAAAAAGAAGACATCCATCTTGCTATCGTCCGCGGCAACCAGGAATGGCCCGAATCCGATATTCTTCTGGAAGATGCCCCGCTGTACCTGATTTCAGCCAAGCCTATTGATTTCAGTACATTGGCACAGCAGCCTTCCATACGCTACCGCAGCGATCCGTCTTTGGATGAACTGCGTACCCGCTGGTGGCGCCAGAACTTCACAAAGTCCCCCCACTTCTCACTGACTGTAAGCGACTGCAATACCTGCGTGGAAATCGTCAACCACGGTCTTGGCCACTCACTGATTCCGGCAGACATGCTTCCCAAGTGCAAACCGAATGTAGACCGACAGATGATTTACAACAGCCAGAAGCAGCCTATATATCGTCCGAGCCACCTCATATTCAAAGAAGCCATGCTCCAGTCTACACCGGTACGGATTTTTGTTGATTATGTAAAAAAATATTTTAAGATTAAAGATAACTGAATGAAACAGTTAATGATTTAAAAGGGTCATATTCTGATACTTATGAATCATTTTTGTCCGCTGAAAAAGCAGTAAACCAATTTTGATTTACTGCTTTTGAATTTCTATGTTGTAGGTTCTTATTTAACTGTTTGATTTTGACAACTTTGACAACCTGGAATTTGTTGCTATTTCTTCTTTACAATGATGGCGGAAATGATAAAATATAAAGCATTTGTCATCATCCATGCAGAAAAAGGAGTCAAAATTATTTTTTATCTTTATTTATAATATTTTTGACACCGTCAATTGTTCCTTCTATAGCATCTTTAACTTTTGCAGCTGCTTTTTCCGCAGCCCCTTCTTTTTCTATTTTTTTATCACCGGTTAATTTACCTACACCTTCTTTTGCCGCACCTTTAGCTTGGTCGATTTTTTCTTCTATTGACATGATCATGACTCCTTTTATTTAAATTATTCTTTTTTCCCAAAGAAAAATGAAACAACAGCAATAACAATTACTGCACCTAAGATAGAAGGAACTAATGCCATTCCCGCTAGAGTTGGCCCCCATGTACCAAACAGTGCTTGACCTACCGATGAACCCAATAAACCTGCAATGATATTAGCAATTATACCCATTGCTCCACCCTTTTTAGTAATCGCTCCCGCAATAAAGCCTATAAATCCTCCAACAATAATTGACCAAATCATAATCTCACTCCTTTACATATTATTCATATATTTATCTTTAAACTCTTAAGTCAAGCAGTTTTTATAAACATTAATATATTTGGTTTATTCTCTTTATAACCATTATCCCTACAACTTCTAATCTACCTCACCAAATACCTGTTAGTATTGTACTATTTTTAATATATTTTTTCCACTGTATATCACTCTTAACCAGTTGATATTATGCGGCCCAGTCCGCACTTTCATACCCTTATGTCTCGTTGGTTTTCTGATTATAAAGAACGAAGAACTCTCCTGAATCAGGTGAAAAAAGAATTTTGCTAAATCACAAACCACCCGTAAAACGGGTGGTTTGTCGTAGGGCTATAAGCCCTTATCACTATGACCAGCGTCTCAAGGCGCTGGCTTTCACTTTGTTCAAGCCACTTTGTCCTTCTTACTCCGCTACCCCTTAAAGGGGTAATCCTTACGATTTAAATGGATTCTCATATTCCTTTATACTCAATTTATCTTTTATCATATCCGCTTTTTCCTGTTCTTTTATATACTTTCGTATTGTCTGTTCATTTAATCCTACTGTACTCACATAATATCCTTCTGACCAAAAGTGCCTGTTCCCAAATTTCTATTTTAAGTTTCCATGTTTTTCAAACATCATCAGGGCGGACTTTCCTTTCAGATACCCCATAAAGCTGGATATTGCTATTTTCGGTGGTATGCTCATCAAGATATGTACGTGGTCCGGCATCAAATGTCCTTCCAGTATCTCTACTCCTTTATACCGACATAGCTCCCTTAGTATTTTACCTAAATCTTTTCGGTATTGATTATACATAATCTTTCTTCTATACTTAGGTGTAAATACGATATGGTACTTGCACATCCATTTCGTATGTGCCAATGCATTTGCTTTGTTGGACAAAAAAATCACTCTCCTTTTTATAAATAGTGGCTTGGACTCCTCTATTATATAAACCGGATTGTGATTTTTTTATTGGTATAACCATTTATTTTCCACCCGCATAGCGGGTGGTTTTCTGTACCAGGCTCACATGCCTGGCACAGTCTAAAGACACTAATAAAAGACAGGACTCCTTGAGGGTCCTGTTTTCGATTGGCCGTATATTTAAAAGTTATTGCAGTTTCTCCTTGGTTTTGATAATAAGGCTAAAGAGAATAAGAAACGTCATAAGTGCTGTGATGGCCGCCGCCCAGGCGATACCGATGCGGGCTATGGCGGCAAAAGAGAATTCTATAGGGAATAATATAACTGTCAGGATACTTGCTGAGATATATCCTATAGCAAGAATCTGGATTTTCCGGCGGAAAAGTAAAGAGAAAAGAAATCCCGCCAAAAGGCCGAAAAGTCCTGCGGGGAAAAGGCAGTCGTATTTCCAGGCGATTAAAGACAGAAGGGAGAGAAGAAGAGAATATTTCATAAGACCTCCGGTATGATTTTGTGATTGTCACTTATTATATGACAGATGCAGGAGAAAAAAGAAGTATTTTCATATAGAAATCAGTGCACATCAAGCTCTGTCTGGGACGGGGAGAAAATCAATTTTGTGTGATATACTATTTTTATGAATGCAGAAAATAAGGAGAATAAAATGCATAATGAGCAAAAAGTAACAAAGTCCGTCTATTGGATCGGGAGCAATGATTTTATTACACCTCGTTTTGATAATTATATTCCTTTGAAACGGGGAATTTCGTATAATTCATATTTTATTGATGATGAAAAGACCTGTATTCTTGATGCGGTAGATAATGCAGCGCGTGATTTATTCCTGGGGAATGTGAAAGAATTACTTCATGACCGCCCGCTGGATTATATCATCGTAAATCACATGGAGCCTGATCATTCCGGTTCTTTGCTGGAACTGGCAAAGCGGTATCCGGAAGCAAAGATTTGCGCGACGCCGGCAGCGCTGAAAATGTTTGAGCAGTATTTTCATGAACCCATGGCGGAAAGATACATCAGGACAAACGAAAAATTGGTGATCGACCTGGGGCACCATAAGCTGAGATTTATTCCGGCGCCGATGGTTCATTGGCCGGAAGTAACTTTCACCTATGAGGAAACGGAAAAGGTTCTTTTCTCTGCTGATGCGTTTGGTACTTTTGGCGTGCTCCACGGAAGTGTTTTTTCCGATGATACAGATTATGAAGAAGAGTATCTTGAAGAAGCGCGGCGTTACTATATGAATGTTATTGCTAAATATGGCGCACAGGTACTGAGGACTCTTCAAAAGACAGAAAACTTTGATGTATCCATGGTTTGTCCTCTTCATGGCCCTGTGCATCGGACAGAAGCCGATATTTCCCGCATAATGAACTTATACCGTCAGTTAGCATCGTGGATGCCGGAGTATCGTTCTGCAGCGGTTTGTTTTGCATCGGCTTATGGGAATACGGCATTTGCTGCACAGCGCCTCACGTTCTTCCTTGGGCAAAAGGGAATCCGCCATTTGAAGTTAATTGATCTTTGCACGATACCTGTCAGTTACGCATGGGCAGAAGCAATGAGGCGGAGCCATCTCGTTTTGGCAGCGCCGACATTAAATATGGATCTTCATCCGATGATGCAGAATTTCCTTCATGAATGCAGCGTGATGGGGCTGCAAAACCGGACAGTGTCGGTTATCGGCAACAGCAGTTGGGTGCCTGATATAAGTGTGAAGAAGATAACTGAAACAGCCGTCGGCTGGAAGAACTGTACAATTCTTGGCGATGCGGTAAATATAGCATCTGCTGTCGGCGTAAAGGAAGACAGGGAACTGGAAGTGCTGGCAGGTATACTGGCGCAGGATATTTTAAAATAATGAAAGCATAAGGCGTAATATGAACTGGAAATATGTAATGGCAGCCGCTTGTTTTATCGGGGCGCTGCTTGCGGGAGGCTGTGGAAAACCGTCTGGCCATGTAATGACGGTAAAAATAGAGAAAGTTCCTTTTGCAATGGAAACAAAGGCGGTGCCTGAAGCGCTTCATATGGCGCCTGTCATTCCATCTGTTTCAGGGAGTCTTATTTCCGGTTTGCCGGAAGTAGGACAAACGGTAGAAGCAGGGGAGGTACTCTTCCAAATTGATTCGTCCCAGTATGAATCACAGGCCTCCGCACTGCAAACACAAATTTCTGCTTCTTCACCCGTGGTGTACGGCGCGGCTGCTCCCGAGGATGATAACAGTATAGAAGCATCGCTTTTGCGGCAGGGAATTATTACCCGCGCGGAATATGATAAAATACAGGGAAGAAAAAGTGTTCCCCAGGAGGTTTCAAACAGCTCGGCAAACCTGGGATTGGCGGAAGCACTTGCTTCTGTAGAGCGGGCTATTGCGGCCTGTACGGTACGCGCGCCTATCAGTGGTACCGTTTCTCAGGTATATCTTGGTGATGCGAAGATAGCGGCAGCCGGGCGGCCGGCTTTGCTTATCCGTCAAAATACGCCGGTTATCGCGGAGATAAGTCTTCCATCTGAACTGGATTCTGCGATGGAGAAAATGAAAGAGGAAAAAACACTTACCGTCTTCTTCTCTTCTGCAGATAAATCGTGGTATGGAGAACTAAAAAAGCAGCCAAATGAAAATGGGGAAAGATATACTTCTTACAAAGTGCAGACAGATAACCCGGATGGAGAAATTAAAATCGGTGAGCCTTATACCGTTCGTTTGCAAAGCACGGAACCGGTGCCGTATATCGTGATTCCCCGGTCTGCAATTATCGGTGAAAATACGGTGGCTGTTATAAGGGATGATTTTCTTGTGGACTTGAAAACAGTCAATGTGGCTTATGTGGAGGATGAAAAGGCATTCCTTTTGGATGGTCTTCAGGAGGGGGAGCGTGTAGTCACAGATCCGACTGACAAGCTTGAAATGGGAATGCAGGTAAGTACGATATCAGTGAATTAAAGGATCATGTTCCTTTTGTTTTTTATGGCGGCAGATTAGAATGAAATGGAGTCGGGAAGATTATACAGGTTCAGCGGTAGAGACTGCTAAGCATCTGATTGGTGCAGTTCTGGTGCATGAGACGAAAGAAGGAATTACGGCAGGAAGAATTACCGAATGTGAAGCGTATGGAGGATTCTACAGGGGAAAACCGGATGACGGCGCTCATTCTTACAAGGGGCTTACTCCAAGGACACAAGCTATTTTTGGAGAAGGCGGGCATATTTATGTATATATGATTTATGGGATGTACTGGTGCATGAACGTGGTCTGCGGCCATGAAGGGGATGGATATGCCGTCCTTCTCCGTGCGTTGGAACCGTTGGAAGGGAAAGAGCTGATGGAAAAACGTCGGGGAAAAGCAAGAGGAAGGCTGCTTACCGCAGGCCCCGGCCGTCTTACAATGGCAATGGGGATTGATAAATCCTTTTATGGGGCCGATCTGGTGCATGGAAGCGTATATATAGAGGATGGGAAGGAAAAGGTGCGGGTGGAACGGTCCAAGCGGATTAATATTGATTATGCCCGGTATGGGAAAAATTTTCCCTGGCGGTTTATGATGAAAGGCAGTCTTTGGATTTCCAAATAAAGGGGCAGAGCAGCATGCAGTATATTTCACATTATGAATCACCTTTAGGGGCAATCACGCTGGCAGCTGATGAAAAAGGTTTAACCGGTCTCTGGTTTGACAGAGAAAAGTATTTTGGAAATACGCTGGAAGCGGAGTATGAAGAAAAGGAATCTGTCATTCTGAAGAAAGCGGAAAAATGGCTGGATACGTATTTTATGGGACGGTGTCCGGAGAAAACGCTTCCGCTCCACTTACAGGGAACAGAATTTCAAAAAGCGGTTTGGGCAATTCTTTTAAATATTCCTTATGGACAGACGGAAACTTATGGTAAGATCGCGGAAGAAATCGCGCGGAGCAGGGGAAGAGAACATATGTCGGCGCAGGCAGTCGGCGGCGCAGTAGGGCATAATCCTGTTTCCATTATTGTGCCGTGCCATCGGGTCGTAGGCGCTGATGGGAATTTGACGGGATATGCAGGAGGAATTGAAAGAAAAATCGCTCTCTTGCAGCTTGAAGGGCACTCCATGGAATCCTTTTACCTGCCGCGAGAGGGAACAGCATTATAAATATAGTTGAATCTCCGTACTCAGGCGGGGGTTTTATTTTGCGCCGGATATTTCCGTGAGGGGTAAGACTTAAGCTTTGTGGTAAAAAACAGGTGTTTCCAGTATAATAATAAAAATATAAAACTGGTCGAGGAGCAGGATTGATGAAATTACTCCGGTTGATTTTGCAGGGGTTCAAGTCCTTTGCCGATAAAACAACAATTGAATTTGCTGACGGTATGACGGTTATCGTGGGACCAAACGGCTGCGGGAAAAGTAATATTTCCGATGCTGTCCGCTGGGTTTTGGGTGAACAGAATGTCCACAATCTCCGCGGGCAGAAAACGGAAGATATCATTTTCTCCGGGGCAGAAGGAAGAAATCCGAAAAATGCGGCGGAAGTTACCATGGTATTGGATAACAGCGCCCATGAATTTTCTTTTGATACGGCGGAGGTGTCCATTACCCGCCGCGTCCTCCGAAATGGAGAAAGTGATTTTTATATCAATAAACGGAGCTGCCGCCTGAAGGATATACAGGAGCTTCTGGCGGATACTGGTCTTGGAAAAGGATCAATGGCCATCATCGGGCAAAACCGGGTGGATCAGGTTCTGACGTCCCGTCCGGAAGACAGGCGTCTCATTTTTGAAGAAGTGGCGGGGATCAGTTTATTCCGCATGAGAAAAAACGAGGGGCTTCGGAAGCTGGAAAAAACGGCAGAGAATATGGAGCGTGTCCGTGACTTGGTGGCACTTCTTGATGAGCAGCTGGGACCGATGAAAGAGGCTGCGGAAAAATCTAAAATTTATAAGGCTCTCTCCAAAGACAGACGTGCAGTGGAAGCGACAATGTCACTTCTCCGGCTGACATCGGTGGGGCGGATGATCGCCCGGTATGAAAACGAGTATAATTCTCTTGCAGATCAGGATGTAAAGTGGCAGACGGAACTTGCCCGTTATGCAGAAGCGAAGGCAAAAATCGAAAAAGAGGAACTGGAACAGCAGGAAAATCTGCGTAAGGCCGGCGCCGACTCTGCAGAAAAGCAGCGATTGATGGAGACGCTCCGCGGAGATTACCGCGTCAAGGAAGAAGCACTTCGTCATGCGGAGGAGGAGTCTGTCCGTTTAAAAGAAGATGAAGAAGACCAAACCGAAGCGGAAAATGAATTGAAAGAAGAAATGCGTGAAATGCTGGCAGAGCTGGCGGAGGCGGAGTCTCTCCTTCTGGAGAAACAAACATTGCTTAAAGCGGAAGAGGAAAAGCGTCGCATTGCAGAAAGTGAGCTTTTGGCAGCGGAAACGGCTTATCAGGATGCACTGGCAG
>ENA-OOZQ01001928-OOZQ01001928.1-human-gut-metagenome-genome-assembly--contig:-NODE-1928-length-11515-cov-2.529494_pt1 | contig 11515 bp, 9 predicted proteins | sample MGYA00241188_ERZ501399 | MGnify/ENA primary metagenome ERZ501399 (study PRJEB25962, sample SAMEA2042658) | human gut metagenome | biome: human gut; feature: human-associated habitat; material: faeces... | reverse complement strand
AAGCATAAGCATCGCCGGCAACTGCTTTTGCATCACCGGCGTGAGCTTCGGCATAACCGCCTTCTGCATATCCACCATAGGCATTTGATTGTACATAATTTTTAACAAAATCACCTTTTACGTTACCTAAAGAACCTGAACTTGTATTACCTATAGCACCACCATAAGCTGAAGATGAAGCATTTGCTTCTGCCCAAGCTGACGCATACGCATCTGCATTAGCTGACGCACTGCCATCTGTAGAAGAGGCAAAATCATCTTCTGCATATGTATAATCCTCACCAGCTAACGCTGTACCACCTGTAAGAGTCTGAATAAGGCTAGAACCATTAAAATCTGATGTAATATCAATGGAAGAATTTGACGTATGATTGTATATTGAACCGCCATAGCTTGCCGTAGAAATATTTGCACTGGCACTCCCATAAGCCTGATTTGAATATGCTGCTTTCTGATCAATTCTACTACTTGCACTAAAAACCTTGTTGGTAACATTATTTGCTAGGTTTGTTGATGTATAGCTTGAACTGTCAACTGTATATCCAGAAGGCTGAGTATAAGTATACTTTAAGTACTTAACCTGATTATTCGGCAATTTTATTTGTATTGTATCTGCACCGGCAGAAGATACTTCTGTCCAGCTTATATTTGAAGATGTTCCGGTATTTGCAGCATTTAACGTTATTTTGTAATAATGAACTGTTACTGTTCCATCAGCATTAACAGTTTCTTGTTTATAATTGTAATCGCTTGATGTTCCCTCTACAACATTATATAAAGCATTAGCAGCATATCCAGAAGGCTTTCCCTGCCCGAATTTAACATTAATTCTATCCTTAAACTTAAAAGTTCGAGCATCACCAATATCAGTATCACCCTGCGCTCTGCCGGTTCCGATTGCATAAGATTGCTGACCGTCACCCACAAAACACATACCAGCTAATACTGCGATTATAATCTTTCGCTGCCGGGATACCCCACGGGCAGAAAGATTGTTTACGCTCTCTACCTTGTCTTTCATGATACACCTAATAACTTCATTGTTTGTATTATCTATAACGGCAACATGATGGTAAAACTTTAATAATTTTTTAAAAATTTTACAAAAGTTTACATAGAATTCATAGGAATTTTCTTCTTATATCTATAAAGGCTAAACCTCTTTATTTAAGCTCGTATAACAATTAATTTCTTATATAACATTTTGCATAAAATGTTATGTAAAAATTTAATTAATATAACCTATATTTTAGTAATAATAAACATTATAGACATTATTAAGTTTTGTAAAATTTTTATTCAAAAAACTAAAAAAACGCTTTAACAGGCGTATATAAAAAAAATAAACAATACATTTTATGCAAAATGTTATGTTAAGCACCTCCCTTGCGAAGCTATACTCAATCTGATATCATGAAATAAAGAATAGTGAGGATTTATGCCCTCAAAAAAGTTAAAACGAATAACCTCTCAGAATTATTTAAAATACTATTACGATATCCCTTATGAAGGTAAGACTTCTGCTGGTAAACCTTTGCGCAGATTAAAGAATATAACCTGTCCTTACCGCGGAATTAAAATTATTCCTAGCGAAACTATTAAAAGTTTTGAGAAGGGTTTATCAAGATGTAAAACTGCTGAGGATGCTGTTGAGCTATTATCTATATATCAGACTAACCTCTTGTCTGTTGAAAAATCAGTACTTGCTATTTTTAAAGACTTTTCAATGCTAAACCCTGATGATAATCTTCAAAACTGCCTCCAGATGATTAAAAATAATTGTTTAACAAGGCTAAAACTTGAAGAGTTTGAGGTTTTGGATGATGTAGATGCCCTCACAAGAAGATTATCTCCTCAAACAGCTTTAAAAATAAGAACAAAAACAACAAAATGCCGTCAGATAATCATAAGCAACAACAAACATGATACTTTCAAACGAAAAACTTTTTTAAATTCACTTGAAGAAATAATCCCCAAAGAAAATGAGCGAGAGATTTTTAATGATATAAAAAATAAGGCTCTTTTTCTTCCAACCTCTGAAAGCAGCCGTAATGCGTTTATAGTTAAATATTCTAAAAGAAACCAGATAGAAATTACCCGCCGTTTATTCATAGCATCTACAGGTTCTATTGAGCATGTAACTCCGGCCTCAAATGGGGGACTTAATACAATAGGAAACTTTCTTCTAACATCTGCAAGCGGCAATCGTTATCGTGAAAATATGCCTTTATGCGAATACATAAAAAGGCATCCTAAAATACCTAAGTATATGCAAATTTACATAGATGACATCATTCGAGAAATACATAACGGTAATATGCCTGGCAATGAAACTTATCCATACAAAATTAAGAAAAAATTATTTGAGGAATCGCACGGCAGAATTATGATAAGCCTATCCGGATATGAATATTCAGAAGAGGAGGCAGCTCTCGCTGTTGAAGCATATGAAAAACGATGGGAAACTTAACACTCTGCATCAATACCCCCTAAATCTGTTACATAAGCTCCTATACAATTATCAAAAGACATGTCTAGATGATATATATTATTCTGTGTTAACCAATCATTAAATGATATACCACCCTTCTTAACAGGAGTTTCTTTTGTTATATACTCAACAATTGTCCAGCCGCCTTTGTAACCATCAAAATCCTTTATTTCATCAACATCAAATACTTCAGTATATTCTTTTGTTTTATCTTCGACTTTTACGCATATTGGATTTGCGAGAAATAATGCCGGAATGTTGTTTATATTTTCTGATTGTACATCCTGATACACAGCAAGTTCTCCCCAGATACTCAAACTATTAATATCTTCCGGATTTATATATGTTTTCATTGCAACAGGCGGATTTTTGCCGTCTTTTAGTTTAAACACAATGCTGTTACACCCTTTGCCTAAATATTCTAAATCTATTTTTTTATTATCAATCAAGAGTTGATTACTCTCGTTTTTTAAACTTTTATATCCATCACGAATTAAATATGATAGAGTATCCAGTGCTTTAGTAATAGAGTCAATATTCATCCCCTCAAACAATGACGGGACTTTGTGTTTGATAATTGTTTCTTTTCCAGAAGCATCAAGCTTTTTTACAATTGCTGCCAGCTTGTATGGAGCATCATTTTTCTTATCTGCAAAAAGTTTTGAACTGTAATTCTCAAACCTTTTATCAAGCATATATGTGTTAATCTTATCTTTTATAAATTGTTTTTTATCTTTTGCCAGTAAATCTACATAATAAATCCCACTGATAAAATCATTCTTTTCATATTCGATTAACTTTTTATTAATCTTGCTTATCTCAATATTACTTGAAAAACTCGGTGTAAAAGAACAGTAAGTTTGATTACTTTTAACTGTCATTATGATAATTTTACCCGCAAGGGTGGATTCGAACCGCAAGGCTTCAAATCCATAGTATAATTATGTTTTCAGTATTATTTATTTGCCTACTTTATTAATCCTCCAAACTATATCTATTACACAATCAGATTAACTCTTGTAGCCAACAATATCAACTAGCCATTCGGCTAATTCCCTGTCTAAATTTTGGACAATTTTAATTAATTCTAAAACCCATTATATCGAATGTTATGGTTAACGTTTACATTATACTGTCTTGGTGCAACATCCGACCATTTTGTCATATTTTGCATCATCATGTTTTGTCTTTGTAATTTTAATTGTTGCTGCTGATAATTTTGTTGCTGAAGAGCATTACCTACTTGAGCCCATTGTGCTTGCCTTTGAGCATAACGTTCCTGAGCTGATACGTATGTTGAATTTGTTTGATACTCTCTCATTCGTAATTTTTCATAACAAGCATTTCTTGAACCTATATCAACGCTATCACAGAAAGACAATTCTTTTTCAAAGTTTTGTTTTCTTTGATACCAATAGTTTGAGTCCTCTGCGTGTAAGGCTTTCATTGTACCAGGCATATGGAAGCTATTATCTGGTGCGACATATTCCATTCCATATGGACAAATTTCTTTCCATTCTGGTCTATTAGGATTATAGTTTTTAGCTTTTTGTGCTTCCGGGTCAGTTACCATTCCACGAGTTACTTCATAATTAACCTTGTTTCCATTATGTTTTACAAGTAGATTTACTTTTGTTCCTTCTGCACCCTTTACCATATCTGCAATTTGATTAAATGTATATGGTTTTGTTTTAACACCATCAATTTCAATAATTTCAGCACCTATCGGAAGGTTTGCCATTTGTGCAGGAGAATTCGGTAATACTTTTGTTATAACTGTTCTTTTAGTATAACCGTCTTTTACAATTTCTGCACCAATCCCATAGAATTGGGTATCAGCTGCAAATGAAACCATAAACAATGTCATTAGACTAAAAATCCCTAATATTATAAATTTCCTTATCATAAGTCCATTCCTTTCTTATTAGTAACCGTAATGATGCCACATAGTACCATTTACATTGACATCGTGGTACATTGTACCGTTCACATTCACATTATAATTCTGTGGTGCCGTTTGTACTCTATATAATCCGTTAATCAATTGGTTTTGAAGCATTCTTTGATTGTTATACTGCTCTCTTAATAATGCTTGCTGTCGCATATATTCCATATTTCGTTCTTGTTGTTGTCTTTGAACTTCTACCATATAGTAATATTTGTTATTTAATTGTTCTTCATTTTTTACTATGTCAGCGTAGCATTTTGTTAAATTAGTACCACTATATTTTGACATACAATTCTGAGTGCCTTTGTAGAAGTTAGTTCGCCTATCTGCCCAATATTGTGCAATACCGCCTTCATCTCCTACTACATAAGTGTATGTTGCGGGTGAAAGTTCCTTCCAAGAAGGTGTTTTGAAGTAATCCTTGTTATTCTTAAGAGAATTTACTATTCTTTTTTCGTTTGCTTCTACTAAGATGAAAAGAGCTGTCATTTTCTGTTCTCTTGAACTTGAACCGTTATACACGACTTCGGCATCTTTACAACTATTTGTTATATTGCCTAATTTGTCATACAATATGGCTCTTTCTAAATAATATGTATATTGCTCGTATGGTTCTAAATATATTAATTTCGTAACATATGGTATACATGCAGAATAATTATTATTCTTCAAGTAATGAGCTGCCATATATTTGATTGCAAATACATCTTTTGAGTCAATAGTAAGTATTTTTTGTGCATTTTGTACTGCAAGGTTATAGTTCTTCGCCTTATCATACAAATCAGTTATGTTTTGATATGCTGTAATCTTTTCTTTGTTTGTTGTTGATATTTGTAAGAATTTAGTCCAATAGTTAATTGCTTTTGTATATTCACTATTTATTGAATAATATTGAGCAATTCTTGCATATATTGCTTGTTTTTCTTCTTTAGATTTTGTTAGTGCTATATACTTATTGTAATAAACAAGAGCATCGTCAATACGATAATTATCTTTATACTTTTCCGCAACAGTATAATAAATCTTTAGTTTTTCTTCATTATTTGCAAGCGGTATAAGCTTATCAAACCATTTCTGAGCATAATTCATGTCATTTCTTTCATAATAATAGTATGACATTTGGGAATATATGTTCTTCTTAATTTCATTAGTGTTTACTATTTTGATAACTTCATTATAGTATTTCTCTGCATTCTGAGGGTCTTGTAATTTAAGATATGTATATCCTACAGCTTGTAAATACTGTGGGTCGTTTGTAATATTATATATAGCTAAGTAATCTTGTATAAGGCATTCCAATTGTGAAGGTTTCAAATTTTCATTGGCAGTTGGATTAATAGAATTTACCCTCATATATCTTAAATATACGTTATTTGGATCATTAGCTATTGCTTCATCTAAGTATGTACGTGCTTTAGAAATATCTTTTTCTTTTACTTTTTTCTTTGTTAGGCATTTAGTAATTTTACCAATATACTTTAATGTAGTTATATCTTTTTCTGGGATTAAAGTATCTGCAATTATTTCAATTGGTTGTGATTTGTTTTCTAATAGCATTTTAAGTGTTGTATTCACATATAATGCTTCAACAATTTTAGCAAAATCAGGCGTTGCAAGTTCTTTTCCATTGATTTCTTTAATAATATCACCGTTTTTAATATCGTTTTTTGCAACAGAAGAACCAGGAACTACATTTGATACTGTCATTTTAGTCGCATTGTTGATATATTTAGGAACAATATCAAATCCAAATCCATAATAAGTCTTTGCATTAGATGGTAACACCAATATAAACGTAAGTAATATCGTTAAACATAAAAATTTCTTTCTCATACAATACTCCTTGATTTTACTTATTACATATAGTTAAGTATAACATATCTGTTTTACTTATCAAGGTAATATTAGTACCTCTTAACAGGATAGTGAAATAAACCGTAATAAGTCATAATTAATAATTATGGAAAGTAATTTTAAAAAATCGTTTGGTGCAAGAGTTCGTTATCTAAGGAAGTTGTCAGGTATAAGCCAAGAAAGATTAGCTGAATTGACGGGGCTATCAACTAAAACAATTTCTTATATTGAAAACTCTAAAAATACATTGAGCTTTAATAAATTGCCATTATTAGCAAACGCTTTAAATGTACCTGTTTACAAATTGTTTGTATTTGCTGATTCAGAAAATAACAAAGGAATTTTAGAGTCGTTATTATCTTCTGCAACTGACAAAGAAATAAATGCAATTACTGACATAGTAAAAACTATACTTGCCATGAAATAATTTATATGATGTTTCAAAACGGACTTTCTGAAAAAATCATACTAACCGAAATAATCAAACTAAATGCCAAATTCAGCTATTATTAATTTTAAGACGAATTTCATCGCAAAAAAACAGACCGGAAAAAGACCGTTTTCGACCAGTTTGATTTTTTTATTTTTTCAAACTTCCGACCGCTAAAATACCCATAAATACTAAAACACACAAAAAAAATCAAACTAACTGAAATAATCAAACTACTCAAAAAAATACACTCGGATACATAGTTTTGCTGTATGTATAAGGGGATATGTTCATACTTTTCCTAAAACCTGAAAATATAAAATTTTGCTACCAGCAATTTTTCTATCTAACTTACAATCAAAAAGACTCCCTGAAGGAGTCTTTTAGAACTGGGCAGGGGTGGATTCGAACCACCGTACACTCTCGTGAACAGATTTACAGTCTGTCGCCTTTAGCCACTCGGCCACCTACCCTTATTTAATTTTTAAACTGCCTTTGACGAGATTTGAACTCGTGGCCTCTCCCTTACCAAGGGAGTGCGCTACCCCTGCGCCACAAAGGCTTAAACCACAAGGGCTTTGCGAGAACAGTCTCACCCAGCTTGGAGCTTCTTACCAATCCATTCTCTCCACCCCGGGAAAAAAGCCGGTAATAGGAATCGAACCTACACCCTACGGTTTACAAAACCGTTGCTCTACCGTTGAGCTATACCGGCGTCAAGTTCTATGATATTAGAAACAAATTTTATTGTCAACAAAAATTTTTGACTTTTTTCCCCGAAACATTATAAACATATTAAACTACATTAAACGGATGATTTTATAAATATTTACTAAAGCAAATATACTAATTATCCGATAAAACTAGGTAGTAGATGAGGTATAACTATGCAAATCAATGGCGGTGTCAGATTTTGTGAACAAGGCATGAAAGCTTCTATAAGAGCTATGCATGTTCAAAGTGAAATTCTCGGAATGATTAACGATAATGTAGCTGGTTTTGACAAAGTAGGTTTTCAGAGAAGAGAACCTGTTGTTTCTTCTTTCACAGAATATATAGGTGTACACGGACTATCAACAACTGTCGATGATCAGGTCGGGCGTATAATGGTTTCTAAAAATCCGCTTGATATATCTATGGCTAACAAAGGATATTTTCAAGTCCAAACCCCTGAAGGTGTTAAGTTAACCCGTGACGGCAGATTTAAACTTGATAAAGCCGGTAATTTATTAAACCTTGAAGACTGTCCGGTTCTTTCTGATGCCGGTATGCCTATCAAACTCCCTGTTGTTCCTGATAATCCGGCACAGGTTATTGTAAATTCAAAAGGTAAAGTCAGCGTATATGCAAAAGATTCTAATCAACTTGTTGACGCAGGGTTTCTCGGCATTGTAGATGCAAATGGAATGGCTGTACTAAATCCTGATGTTAAACAGGGTTACAACGAGTACTCAAATGTAACGCTTCAAAATGAATTTCTTGCAGTTAAACCGGTTGTAAGAAACTTTGAAGCAAACAGACAAATATTTCTTATTGAAAGTACTAACTTACAAAAAGTCATAAGCCAGTTAAGCAGTACATCTTAGGAGGTTTTAAATTATGTATAACATGCAGGCGGTAGTCAGAAAAAGTATTAATAACGCAACAATGCAGTTTGAAAAACTAGGTTATGTAGCCAATAACCTTGCAAACTACAACACTGCTGCATATAAAACCAATCGTTTTGAACAAATTTTGAGAGAAGATGGATACGTTGACGGTGCTATCAGAACAAATGCACTGCAGGGTTCTATTCGAATCAGTAAAAATCCTTACGATGTCGCAATTGACGGGGAAGGTTATATTCCTGTTGTTTCAGCAGACGGAGAAATACAATACACCCGTGATGGTGCTTTCAAAAGAGGTGAAAACGGATATCTTATGACGGTTGATGATTGGATGGTGGGAGATGGAATAAGAATACCAGCCAATTCATATAAATTTGAAATAAAACCAAACGGCGATGTTATGAATTATGACAACGCAGGCTCTCTGCCCGAAAAAATCGGCACAATTCCTATTGTTCAATTCGACTGTCCGGAAGCTTTAGAGCAGGGACATAATAATAAAATGGTTTATAATGATGAGTCCGGTGCTCCGAAAATAATGAAAGGTACAGAGAATATAAAGCAATACGCAACAGAGATTTCGAATACAAACATCTATGATGAACTCAATGATTTAATGAGATTGAATACATCAATGATTGCAAGTATGAACCTTATGAAAGTTGCAGACGATATGTACAACAAAGCAATCAATATTAGAGAATAGTGCTACGCACGTAGAAAATAGTCGTGTGACAAAAGCAACAAAACTCCAAGGAGATTAAAAAATGACATTCACAAGTTTAGATTCAATGGGAAAAACCAATTTAATGCTTGATTTGATTTCTCAAAGACAGCGAGCTCTGGGTTCTAATGTCGCAAACGTAGATACTCCTGGTTATGTTCGTCGTGACATTGATTTTTCTTCATATCTGGGTACTATGAACAGCCCTCTTGAAACAAAACTTTCTACAGAGCTAGGCCCATCCGGAATACTTGAAGATAGACAGAAACAGGAAATTGATATAGCAGAAGAACTTACCGAAATGCAGAAAAACGCTTTACTATACACTATGGCAACGAGAAGAATGTCAAATATAATAACAGAAATGAAAACTGTTATTAATGTAGGCAAATAGGAGTACCAAACTATCAGGCCAATTGTAACGCAAGAAAGGAAATAACTATGAGTATAATGGAATCAATGAACATCGGTTCAAATGCCTTAAAAGCACACGGTTTAAGGTTAGATATCCATGCCAAAAACATTGCAAACGTCGATACACCGAATTATGTAAGACGTATTCCTGTTTTAAATGCTTCAGAGGATATTTCTTTCCATGGCCTTATGAATACAATGAAAAACGATGTATTCGGAGTTGGTACACTTCCATACCTTCAAGGCGGTGTTGTATTTAATGGCTGCGTAGAAGACCCTACTGTAGGTGAAAGAATTTATTCACCGGGGCATCCTGATGCTGATGCTAACGGTTACATCAGAGCTTCTAACGTTAATGCTATGGTTGATATGGCAGATGCTATTATGGCACAGAGAGCTTATGAAGCTAACCTTGCACTGGTTAATATTTCTAAATCAATGGCGGCAAAAGCTGTTGAAATCGGACGTTAAGGCGGGGAAAATAAATTTAACAGCAAGCTATGCTTGTATGTTATAATTATAAAAAACACGGAGTTTATCATGTTTGAAGATTTTAATGAAGTTGTCTGCTTAGGTATGGGCGGCTCGTATTCTGAAATTGCAAAGGATAAGTTATTCAAAGCCTATGACTTATACTTGTACCAGCGTTCGCTTAATTCTATAAAAGAATGTATTGATTATGTGGACGAGAATTGCAATGCGATTGCTGTTTTGCCTGTAGAAACTACTTATAAAGGAATTATACGCGAAACAATAGACAACCTTATTCAGACAAAAAACCAGAATATACAAATTTTAGCTGAAACAATTGTTCCTGTTAATGATTGTATTTTGTCTAAAACTACTGAATTTTACAGCATTACAGGGTTGATTGCAAATCCTAATGCTCTTGCAAAAAGTAAAATTTTTGTTAGAGATGAGATGCCAAGACAATTGAATATTGTTGTGGCAGAGAGTATGGATGATGCTGCAAGACTTCTTAACGGCTACAACCTGACATACTCTATCATTGGAACTCATAAAACTGCTGAACTTTATAATTTAAATGTTTTAAAAGAACATATTGAAGACGATAAGGACAACAAACGCAGATTTATAGTAATTGGTGATGCTTCAACTCTGCCTACAGGAAAAGATAAAACTAGTATTGTATTATTTCTAAATGATAGACAGGGAGCGCTTTTAGATATTGTTCAAGTCTTTGTAAAATACAATATCAATATTACCCAGATTAATTCTAAAATGATGAATAATAATGCTGAGGAACAGGCTGTATTTATTGATTTTGACGGCCACAAGGATGATGAAGTAATAAAACTTCTTATCTCTGATTTAGAGCCGCAAGCTGAAGGAGTAAGAATTATAGGCTCATATGCTAAGTTTTAATTACAGCAGCTGCAAAGCTATAGCTGGTGTTTGATTAGCTGTCGCAAGAAGCGTTGCACTTGCCTGCTGGAGAATTTGATTTCTAATATATGCACTTGATTCTTCAGCAATATCTGCATCACGAATTGTCGATTGAGTTGAGGTTAAATTTTCAATATTTACACCGATTGTTTCAAGTGCAGACTCAAGACGATTATATGCGGCGCCAAATTCTGTCTGGCGAGTATTTATTTTTGCAAGTAAATTATCAATATTAGTTAAAGCATTTCTTGCAGAGTTGGCATCAGAAGCGTTAACCTTTAAATCCAGAGTAAATTCTAAGTCTAAAGCAAATCTAGAGCTGCTGTCAGAATAAATCCCAACTTGAAAACTTATTATATTCGGTATAACTGGTTCTGGAAGAGTTCCCCCGTCTGTTAAGCCGCTTGTGTCTTTATTATTAGGATTGTACCCACCTGCTGCCATACCGGGGTTGTAAGAACTATAATAATGACAATTCGTAAATGAAACATTTATATTCCCGATACTTAAAACACCTGTAAAAGCTCCCATCTTTGCAGGATCACCAGAATTTACCAGACTTGTTGTATAACAGCTTGAAAGAGTGCCGCCGTTCAAATTTCCCACAAAACCGCCTGCTGTATCACGTACTGCCGACATT
>ENA-OOZQ01001921-OOZQ01001921.1-human-gut-metagenome-genome-assembly--contig:-NODE-1921-length-11539-cov-4.691135_pt1 | contig 11539 bp, 8 predicted proteins | sample MGYA00241188_ERZ501399 | MGnify/ENA primary metagenome ERZ501399 (study PRJEB25962, sample SAMEA2042658) | human gut metagenome | biome: human gut; feature: human-associated habitat; material: faeces... | reverse complement strand
CTGCCGCTTTCCTGCTGCTCATAGAGCGTCAGATACGCATCCACGTCGAAATTCTGATCGAAATCAGCGCAGAAAGTATCCAGCTTCTGCTTGGACAGCGCGTCCTGCCCCGCTGCCAGTTCATTCACCCACGTCGTATAGAACGTCAGCGCGCGATTCTGGCGCACGTCCCCGCCCAGCGTCTTGGTGGACGCGGCATCAATCATGGCGGAGAAATACTGCTTGTCGAACCAAGCGCGCGTAACCACGGAAGCGTTCTGCTGATAAGAGCGCAGCGCCCCCGATAGCGTAGACCATCCCGCGCCGTCATTCGCCACAACATAGATGCTCATTACGATGGCGATGGCCATAACCACCAGCCCAATCGTTTTCAGCACCGAGGCGATTCCCTTTGCGATTTTCATGCTTCGGCGGCTCCTTTCTTCGCGTTCTGCAAGGCTTCTGCTGCCTCTCGTTCGGCCTGCTCCTTCTTCATGCGTTCAATGCGTTCCACCACAATCGCCGGCGGATTTACCTTCGGCGCATTCGGATGCAGCAGCCACGTCGCCGCCATATGCGTCTCGCTGACATGGAACATCGGCGGCTGTTCCTCAAAGTCGATTTCCATTGCGTACTTGTTGCGCGCGGCGAAAGCATCGCCCTTCGGCGGCAGAATCATATCCGGCGGCGTACCGGGGATAGCTTCCAGTTTCTCGCGCGTCTCCAAGTCCGGCATGGAGGACAGCAGCGCCCATGTATACGGGTGGCGCGGGTCGTAGAACACATCATCCGCCGTGCCATACTCGACAATCTTGCCGGCGTACATGATGGCAATGCGGTCCGCCATGTTCGCCACAACGCCAAGGTCGTGCGTGATGAAGATGACCGACAGGCGGCGTTCCTTCTTCAGGCGGTTAATCAGTTCCAGAATCTGCGCCTGAATGGTCACGTCCAATGCGGTTGTCGGTTCATCGCAGATGAGGATATCCGGGTTCGCGGACAGCGCAATAGCGATAACAATGCGCTGACGCATACCGCCGGAGAACTCAAAGGGATACTGATAGAAGCGCTTGTGCGGCTCCGGAATACCGACTTCCTTCATCAATTCGATGGCGCGGTGGCGTGCCATGCCCTTGGTGAGCTTGAAGGCGTAATCCTGCGCGCGCGCCTTCATGTAGTCCACCATTTCCACCGCCAGCACGTCAAAGTCCTTCGTCTCGCTCGCCGCGATGAGTTCCTCAAAGTGCTTCAGCAGGCTCCGGGTCATTTCGCAGAGGTTGTGCTGCGCCATATCCGCGTCAATCAGGTTTTTCGGGATGACGGACGGCGGATTCTTGCCCTTCGCCTTCTGCGCCTCAAACTTCTTCTGCTCGCGGGCGTAGCGCTTTTCTTCCTTCGGATTGTGCGTCTTGGAGCGGGCATAGCGGTCGATGTAGGACTGTGCGCCCGAACGGTAGACGTACGCCTGATTGTCCTTATCCAGCTGCAGCTTGTCGATGGCTGCTTCAACCGCCGCAGCCGATTTGTGCAGCGCTTCCTTGCATTCGCCCTCGTTCAGCGGCTTTTGCTGATAGACCTTCAAGGCGCTGCGGAGCGCATCCACCGCCGCCTGCTGCGATTTCGCCGCCTGCTGGCTGGAGTACTGGAGCGCGTGAGCAATGTCCTGCAAGAAGTCAATCATGAACTCGCGGTCGAGCGTTTCGCGCGCCATCTGGTTCAGCTCGGTGATGGACTGCTTTTTCGGGTCGGGCGTTTTGCCACTCGCCGCCAGATAGCCGATGCAGAAGAAGTTCGGCTCCTGCGCATTCACCATCGCGCCCAGCTTAGCGGTCATGTCCGCCATCAGCGCGCGCATTTCGCTTTCGCGGCGGCGCGTGTAGTTCTTCTGGAAGCCTTCCAGCGCCGTATGCCACTTCGCGATTTCCGGGTCATTCTCATCGAAGGTGTACGGGTCGAAGATATGCTTCAGGGACTTGCGGATGCGGCCGCAGATTTCGCGGACATCCTTGTCCTTGCTCGTCAGGATGGCATTGTCGATTTCGTCCATGCCGTCCATGCACTCAACGATGGATTCCATCGCTTCCTTATAGGTATATTCCATCTTCAACCCAACGGAAGCAAAGTGGTCGAACTGCTTCGTTTTGGCGTGGATGGCTTCGCGCGCCTGTGCGCCCTGTCCGCGCGCCTCGGCATCCGCCACCATCGTCTTTTCGAGCTGCGCCAGCAGGCTGTTGAAGCGTTCCTTGCCATCGCGGCGGCGTTCCTTGTTGTTCAGCAGCATGGCTTCCGTCAGCTGCTTGCCGATGCGCATGATGGGGTTCAGGGCACTCAGCGGGTCTTGGAACACCATGGCCAGCTTGTGGCCGCGCAGGGTGTGGAACTCTTCTTCCGGAATCTTCAGCAAATCCTTGCCGTCGTAGATGATTTCGCCCGCATCCACCATGGCGTTGCCCGCCAGAATGCCCATGATAGCACGGGTGGTGACGGACTTGCCGGAACCGGATTCACCGGCGATGGCGAGCGTTTCGCCTTCCTCCAGATTGAAGGAAATATCGCGCACTGCGCGAACCGCACCGTTGTTTGTGCGGAAGGAGATGGTCAAGTTTCGGACTTCCAGCTTTGCCATATCAGTCGTCCGCTCCTCTCAACGAAGGATTCAGCGCGTCGCGCAGGCCATTACCAAACAGGTTGAAAGCAATTTCCAAAATGGCGATGAAGATTGCCGGGAACATGATGATGTGGGGATAGGTGCTCAAGTACGCCTGACCGCCGGAAAGCAGCGTGCCGATGGAGGTCAGCGACGACGTTTCCAGATTGATGATGTGCAGGTAGCTGAGCATGGATTCGGAGAAAATGACGCCGGGGATGGTCATGACCGCGCCGGTCACGATGGTGCCCAGGCTGTTCGGGAAGATGTGCTTGAAAATCAAGCGAGCGTCGGATGCGCCCAGCGTGCGCGCCGCCAGGACGTATTCCTGACCCTTGAAGCGGTAGAACTGCGTACGCACGCGCGCCGCCGTACCAACCCAGCCGGTCAAGACGAAAGCGAACAGCAGGGATGGCAGCACGCCCACCTTTTCCGCCAAGTGCAGCTGGAACAGGGTTGCGACGACCATGAACGGCACGCTGTTCAGCACGTCGGAGATACGCTCCATCACCATGTCAACCGCGCCGCCGTAGTAGCCCTCGATGGAGCCGTACAGCACGCCGAGGATGAAGTTGATGCTCGCCACAACGATGGAGAGCAGGAAGCTCAGACGCGCGCCGACTGCCAAGCAGGTGAAAATATCCTGCCCGTAGTTGTTCGTGCCGAAAATGAACGTGGGTTCATAGCCGTTGACATAGCGGAAGTACTCCAGATAGTGCACACGCACGCGGTAGCCCGTCTGGTTCTTCTGGGCGTAGGTGTACCACTGCCCATCCGCGCCGTCGTCGCCGGCAATGCGCTTGCTGTTGTAGTTCGCCTTGTTCGGGTTGTCGGACGTGAGGTAGTTCGGAATCAGGCTGCCGTTTTCATCCAGCGCCGGATCACCGTTGGTGTTCACGCTCTCGTCCTTGAGCTGGTACCAGAAGTTCGCGCCGCCGTTGCCCATCATGTACTGCGAATTGTGAGTCTTCTGCAGCGGGTAGATGACCTGAATGTCATTCTCGTTCTGATACGCCATCAGGTTGTTGTATTCCGTTTCGCTCAGGTTGACATACGCGAAGCCGACCAGCGCGTAGGAATCCACGCGCAGGTTGTAGTACGTCACGCCATTGGCATCGGTGTAGTGGTCGTATTCCTTCTTCACGACCGGCACGCCCGTTTCCTGACCGATGGCGTTATAGTAATGGTAGCCGATTTCGCTGACCTTTTCCTTGCGCGCGCCATCCCAGAAACCCGCGTTTTCAAACAGCGTGTTCTTCGGCAGCACCGACTTGTAGTAGCCGTCGCGGAACTGCACCGTGTACGGCGAGACAAACGGCGTGATGATGGCAAACAGCAGCAGGAACACAATCAGGCAGAACGCCACAACGGAGGACTTGTTCTTGCGGAAGCGCAGCCACGCGTCGCCCAGATAGCTGATGGACTTGGTCTGCAGCTTTTCGTCATGGATGCGCTCATCCTTGTGAATAAACGCAAACTTTTCCTTCGGGATTTCCGGATACAGATTCTTTTCCATCATTTCTTCGACCCCATTCTGATGCGCGGGTCAATAAACCCGTAGCTGATGTCAATGACAATGCCCGAAACCAGGCCGATTGCCGTATAGAACACGTTCAGCGCCATGAAGAAATTATAATCGCGGACATTGATGGAGTTGATGTACAGGTTGCCGATGCCGGGAATGCCGAAGATGTTTTCGATAATCATCGAGCCGCCCAGAATACCGATGAATTCACCAATAATCATCGGCAGGATGACGACCATTGCGTTGCGCAGCGCGTGACGGGAAATTGCCTGTGCCTTGGTCAGACCTTTCGTGCGCGCCAGCAGCATGTAGTCACCAGTCAGTACCTCGCTCAGCTCCGCACGGGTGTAGCGCGTCAAGCCTGCCACAACGCCGAAGCCCAGCGACAGCACCGCCGGAATCAGCGATACGAACATCGTCCAGCTGAACAGTGACCCGCCCGCCTGTGACAAACTTGCCGCCTGCAAGGGGAACCAGCCGAGCTTAAAGCACAGGAAGTACTGCACCAGGAAGGCGTACACATAGCTTGGCACCGAGATGAAGACCATGACCATGGTGGAAATGAAGTTATCCTGCCACTTGTTCTTCTTCAGCGCCGCATAGATGCCGAAAGCAAGGCCCAGCGGGATCGCAATCAGGATAGAATACAGGTTGACCAGCACCGTGTAGGGCAGCTTCTGCATCATGACATCCCACACGCCCATGCCTTCATACATCTGCTCGCCGACACCCCAGTCCCATTCGGTCAGGATGCTCTTCAGGTACAGGAAGTACTGCACCATGATCGGCTTGTTGTAGCCCATCTTTTCGCGCTTAGCGAGCACGAGGTTGATGTCGCGGCCCATTTCGCGGACGGCGGGCAGCGGCAGCAGCTTAATCAGGATAAAGCACATGGTCATGATGATGAACAGCACCAGGAACATGTACAGGACACGCTTGATGATGTATCGTGTCATACCATTTTTGGACATTCCACGTTACCTCCGTTTTTCATATTGAGCGGAAGGGGCGGGGAACCCTGCTGCCCCCCTGCTTCCGGCCGTCAGAGTGCGTCGCCCCACCCGTGACGGGGTCGCGGAGGATGCGGCTGGAGATGCGCATCACCGCGGACTGGGCTTGCCTGACTGGATTGAATCCCTATTGGGCATTTCTTAAGGAATCACTATTCTGTACTTTTCTCTTTGGAATCATAGCGTCCCCTTAAGAAACGCCCGAAAATCAACCGTTTTTTAACACGCACATCGGGCATGGGGGTCAAAAGGCCCCCATGCCCGTGCCGAGTTTCAGAGAATCACGGCAAATGTGCGCCTTGAATTAGTATTCCAGGGTGTTGTTGGCAATGTAGTCCGCCCACTCAGCGTCATCGTAGTTGTACGTCATGTACTGGATGCCGCCGAAGCCGATCAGCGTGACGTAGGAATCAACAACGGTGTTCACCTTCTGGGAGTTCATGCTCGCGCTGTTGCGGTAGTAGATGGAGGAGCAGGGATACCAGTTCATGAACGCGCCTTCGACAGCGGTCGCAAACTGCAGACGAGTGTCGTAGGTGTAATCAGCGAACTTGCCCAGCTTTTCCTCGATGGACGGAACGTTCTGGCTGTTGCACCAGTTCGCCCAGTTCTGCAGGGTGTCGGTGATTTCGCCAACGCCTTCCACATTGTAAACAATGTCGATGGTGGTGGTGTCATAGCCGTATTCGTTCTGGTTGCCCTTGCCGTACGCATCGTCGGTGTAGCAGTTGCCGAACACGCCGAAGGGAGCCATCGTCGCGCCGCCCCAAGTGGTGAAGATCATGTCCGCGTTGCCGGACTGCATGGTTTCGTAGTAGTCGGTGTCCACGGTCATGGTCATTTCGACCTTGCCTTCAAACGGCGTGCCAACGCAAGCGTTCTTCAGCGCGGCGTTCAGGTAGTTGAACATGTTGACGTAGATAGCGTCGCTCTGGTACACGCGCAGGTCAATCTTGATGTCGCTGGTGCCATCGTAGATGCCGGCAGCGACAGCCTTGTCATACGCAACCGCCATCAGCGCGCGCGCCTTTTCGACCTCGTAGCCGGTCATGGCTTCGTACGCTTCGTCGAGGGTGTCGTAGTCGCCGCCCTCGCCCCAGGTCAGGTCGAACAGACGGCAGAGGACTGCCTTCGCGGGTTCGCTGTCACGATACAGCGCGCCGGTGAAGGGGTCATAGCAGTACAGTTCGTTGATCAGGCCAAAGCCAGCCGTGCCAGCCGCGGTGAAGGAGGAAGCAAATTCCTTACGGTCATAGGAGTAAGAAATCGCCTGACGGAATTCCGGGATCACCAGAACCTGACTATTGGTGCCGTGAGACAGCAGCTTCTCATAGTCGGTGTTCATGGTCAGCTTGGTGGTGTAGCCGTTGTTCGGGCCGTACTTGATGTACTTGCTGTTGCCGTACTTCTTCAGGTCGTCCGCCTGCAGAGCGATGTCATCAATCTCGCCCTTTTCGAACGCCAGCACCTGGGTCGCGTGGTCGGCAATGCAGGTCACCTTGTAGTTGTCCGTCTGATACTGGCCGACGTGGTTGCCGTCATGATAGCCATACCAGTTGTCATTGCGGGTCAGGGTGTATTCCTTGTCCAGTTCGAAGGAAGACAGCTTGTACGGGCCGTAGGAAACCGTGTTCTCTACGGAACGGCCGTACTTGGTCTTCACTTCGTCCGCTTCTTCCTCGGTGGCAACTTCCTTGCCGTCCTTGTAGAAGGTCTTGCAGGCTTCGTAAACGGGCTTGTAGACCAGGTAGGAGGAAGACAGGTTGTAGGGCACATAGAAGTTCGCTTCGTTCACGGGGTTGGCCAGGATGAAGTCAACGGTGTAATCGTCAACCTTCTTGAAGCCAACTTCGTCCCACGTTGCGGCATCCGCAACGCTGGCGGTGTACAGATACTGAGCCTGCATGGACTCATACTGCTGACCCGCGGCGAAGTAGTTGTCAAACAGGTACTTCGCGGAGACCCACGCTTCGGCAGCGGTTTCGTCTTCAACAGAAGCATCGCGGTACATCGTGTCGTCCGCAATGTTCACATACTGCGGCGCGGGATTGCCCTCCGCGTCCAGCGCGCCGACCATGCCCCAAGCGCTCATGTCGAGGTACACATCGGTGCCGGCGGCAATGAGGTTCTCGGCAGTGTCTGCAATCAAGTCATAGGTCGTCTTGCCCGCGTAGAGGTAGTTCTTCGCGTTGTAGATGACGAACTCGCCAGCATAGTAGCTGTCAGCGCGGCGATTCAGCATCTTCGGGTTGAGCAGCTGCTGCATGGAGTACACATAGTCATCAGCGGTGATGGGGGTGCCATCTTCCCACTTGGCGAGCTTGTTCAGCGCGATACGCCAAGCCTTGGCGGTCTCGCCTTCCTTCACGCCGTACTGACCGACATACTCAGCAGTCACGTCCACCGGCATTTCAGCAGCCAGTTCGGGCATGACGGAGTAGCCATTCTTTTCGGAATTCAGAACGAAGGTGTAGAAACCAGAGCTGACATTGTTCAAAATATCAGTGTCTTCGTTCGTTTCCCAGGAGAGCGGGTCCCAGTTCAGAGAAGAGTTAATGCCGGGGGTGTAGCTGTTGTAGGTGTACACCTTTTCATCGGTGTAGTCCTTGCCAGCTTCGCCGACATACTGATCGGTAGAAACCGTCTGCGCGCTCCCCTCGCTCTTTTCCAGCGTGACAGTGCCCGCGTTGTACACGCGCTCACCGACATCGTAGGAATCAGCAGGCGTGAACGTGCCTTCTGCCAGCGCAGCCGCACTCAGCATCATGCACGCAGACAGGACCAGAGAGAGAATCTTCTTCATGGTCTAACCCCTCCAATTCATTTCGTACCAGATGACACGATGCAAATGATACGTTGATATTCATTATAGAGGAATTGACGCAAGGTTGTCAAGGGCTTGCCGCTTGCAATTTTTGACCAATCTTCCTGCAAAATTCCCCACTTTCACAGCAATCCCTTGATTCGACGATGTGAAATCGTTTTCGCGCAAAATTGTTTTTTTTTTGTTTTTTTCGTTCTTTGCCTTGATTTCTCTGCCTTTGCGCCATACTTGACGTTTCCCGTTTTTTCACCTATACTATCCTGTGCAGTGAAAGGAGAATTCCTTTATTATGAATGTTGACTTGACCCATGGTTCGATTTTCCGCGGACTGCTCCGTTTTTCTCTGCCGCTGATGGCGGGCAATCTGCTCCAGCAGCTTTATAACCTTGTGGACACCTTCGTCGTCGGGCGATACTGCGGTGAAATCGCCCTTGCCGCCGTCGGCAGCGCGTTTTCCGTCATGATTCTGCTCACGAGCATCGTCACCGGGCTGTGCATGGGCAGCGGCGTGGTTGTCAGCCAGCTTTTCGGGCAGAAAGACGATGCCGGCGTGCGCAAAGCGGTCGGCAATGCGTTTGTGCTGATTGCGGGCGTATCGGCGCTGCTGACCATCCTGTCCTACGCGCTCCTGCCCGTCATGATGGCGCTCCTGCGCATTCCGCCTGAAGCGCAGGGCGTTCTCTCCTGCTACCTCTTAATCGTGTTCATTGGTATCATCCCGACGTTCCTGTATAACTTCGGAGCGTGTATGCTCCGCGCCGTTGGCAATTCAACCGCGCCGCTGGTTTTCCTGCTGATTTCGTCGCTGACGAACGTCGCGCTGGACTTTCTGTTCGTGGCGGTGCTGCCGTGGGGCGTGGCGGGCGCTGCCGTCGCGACGCTTATTTCGCAAGTACTGTCCGGTTTCCTGTGCTTAGGTTATGAGCTCTTCCGCGTTCCGGCGCTGACGCCCTCGCAGCACGACCTGCGCCCCGACCGTGCGCTGTTTAGGCGCATCTTCTCTGTCTCTGCCATGACCAGCATTCAGCAGTCCATCATGAATTTCGGCATCCTGTGTGTGCAGAGTCTCGTGAACAGCTTCGGTCTGGCAGCGATGGCGGCATTCACCGCCGGCGTGAAGATTGACTCGCTGGCGTACAGCCCCGCGCAGGACTTCGGCAACGGCTTCGCGACCTTCGTCGCCCAGAATCAGGGGGCGAATCAGCCGCAGCGCCTCCGTCACGGCATCCGCACAGCGTTCCTGCTTTCCGGCGGCTTCTGCCTGATTGTTTCCACGCTCGTGGCGATTTTCGCCGAGCCGCTGCTGCTTGTGTTCCTCAAAAATGCATCAGCAGAGTCTCTTTCCATCGGCGTAACGTACCTGCGCACCGAGGGGCTGTGCTACATCGGCATCGGCTTCCTGTTCCTGCTTTATGCCATTTTCCGCGGTTTGGAGCAGGCGGGCATGAGCATCGTCCTGACGGTGCTTTCGCTTGGGCTGCGCGTTATGCTGTCCTACGCCTTCGCGCCGCATTTCGGCATGATGGCGATTTGGCTGGCAATTCCGGCGGGCTGGCTGATTGCGGATATTGTCGGTTTCGTTGCCATGGGGCGGCGCGGACTAATGCGTTCCGCTTCCGATAAAATGGGCAAAAGTGCCTGCTGACATCGGGATGGATTCGCCGCTTTGTGACAAGTTTGTAACACCTGCGCGCGCGCCCCTTGACGAATCCGACTCGGCGTTGTATGATGGGGATACTCAATAACGAAAGGATTGTGCGGAACGGGTATGAAGAAGGAAACGAATCCTAAGGCGAAGCGGAATATCCTGTGGTGCAATGTGCTGATTGTGACAGCGCTGCTGCTGATTGTGGCGGTGCTGATGGTTGTGCTGCGGCGGAACGCGCCCGCGAATGTAGACGCCAATGCGCCTTTGCTGCCCATGACCGCAACGGAAGCGCCGACCGAAGCGCCAACCGAAGCACCAACAGAGCTTGCGACCAGCACACCGGAGGCAGCGGCAACCCCCGAAATCACCGCGGCACCGGAAGCGACTGCCGCGCCGGAAGTCACAGACGTCCCCGAAGCCACCGCCACCCCCGACCTGTCGCAGGTGAAAGCATTCCTCGTCGTCACCGTCGGTGACAAAACGTATCAGCCAATTCCGCTGACCGAAGAGGGCTATTATCGCTTCCGCCACGGCGACTGCATCAACATCGTCCATGTCACCCCGACGAGCATCGACATGCACGAGGCGAACTGTGAAAATCAGGATTGCGTGGAGCAGGGCGAAGTGACGCTGGAAAACAAGGACACACGCATTCTGGGCAACATGATTATCTGTCTGCCGAATCAGGTGACGCTCCAGCTGTACAGCCGCGACGAATTGATTGACTGGCTGACGACCGTGCAGGAGGACGCAGCAAATGAATAAGCAGCGTATCACCACAAAGCAGCTTGCGCTGTGCAGTGTGCTGCTGACGCTGATGCTGGTACTGAGCTGGGTAGAGAGCCTGTTTCCACCGCTGATGGGCGTGCCGGGCATCAAGCTGGGTTTAAGCAACGGTGTGCTGATTTTCGCGGTCTACATGCTGTCCCTGCCGACGGCGTGGGTGCTGATGCTGCTGAAAGTGGTGCTGTCCTCGCTGTTTTTGGGCGGCGTGGCGGCGCTGCCGTACGCACTGGCAGGCGGTGTGCTGTCGCTGGCAAGCATGTGTCTCCTTTCGCGCATGAAGTGGATGCACCCGGTCACGGTCAGCATTGTCGGCGGCGTAATGCACAACGTCGGGCAAATCGTGATGGCAATGATTATCCTCCACACGTCGCAATTGGCGTACTACATGGCTGTCCTGATGCTCAGCGGCATTCTCTTCGGCGCGCTGACCGGCGTGAGCGCCACGCTGGTGATGAAGCACATGAAGCACATCAAGTGGGGGAAATAGCGAAGGGGGGCAGGGGGCGACCGCAGACTTCATCTGTTTTCATGCCTTCTTGTCGCCTCCACAGAGGTGAAGCCCTCTGCACGACAAAAATCAACTAACACAGAAAACAAAAAGCAGGACTACCTCCACGCCGGAGACAGCCCTGCTTTTTGTTGTGCGAAAGAAGCCATCAGAAGAAAAGGAAACGCTTCTTCTGATACGGCTCGCTTGACATGCCCTTGAAATCATAGCCCGTCGCGGCAATCGCAGCTTTCACCTGCGCTTCGTCCAGCGGATCTTCGGAAATGACCACCGTTTCACCCTTGCCATGGGAGGAAGTCACCTTCTTGACCGCCGGGAAAGCCTTGCGGATTGCGTCATTGACATGGCTCTCGCACATGCCGCACATCATGCCGTCAATTTTCAGCGTCGTTTTTATCATCAGCCCTCATCCTTTCGATGAATGCAATATACCCCATCGGGGTATCTGAATGATAGCACCAGCGCGGCGGATTGTCAAGCGGTTTCGTTCGATGTGACTAACTTTTTTAAGGTAACACCGCACAAATGAGGTGGTCGGCTGGCGAATGGATTTTTTCGTCAGATGCAAATGCAAATTCCGAAGGTTTACTGGCGGTAAATCGAGGAATTTGC
>ENA-OOZQ01001906-OOZQ01001906.1-human-gut-metagenome-genome-assembly--contig:-NODE-1906-length-11583-cov-1.794153_pt1 | contig 11583 bp, 9 predicted proteins | sample MGYA00241188_ERZ501399 | MGnify/ENA primary metagenome ERZ501399 (study PRJEB25962, sample SAMEA2042658) | human gut metagenome | biome: human gut; feature: human-associated habitat; material: faeces... | reverse complement strand
GCAGTTTGTCAGTGAAGAGAAAGCAAAAGAAGGTGTGCAGGCAGGAGATTACTATGCGGCAATCGTCATTCCGGAGAATTTCAGTAGTTCCCTGGTAAGTATTCTCTCCGGAGACCTGAAACGCCCGAAGCTGGACTATTATGTTAATGAAAAGAAAAATGCCATTGCACCGAAGATTACGGATACCGGTGCGACAACGGTGCAACAGCAGATCAACGACACATTTTCCGCCACGGCATCTTCGGCAGTATCAGAAATTGTAAAGTCTTCCGCAGACAGTATTACCAGAGGACTGGACGATACACAGTCGGAACTGACATCTGCCATTACCGAAGTTCAGAATAATTTAACGGATTATCAGAAGCTGGTAAAAGAATTTCAGAAAAAAGTAGATAAATCCGATGCACAGATCAAAGAAATCAAGGAGTCTTTAGATCAGGTGGATGAGGCAGCAAAGGACAGCTCTTCTTCTTTAAAAGAAACTTCTGCATTGCTGGAAAAAAGTCAGACGGCACTTGGAAAATTTTATAAACAGTTCTCCAATGGGCTGACCGGCGGGGAAGTTTTTCTGGATGAAGTTTCGTCCTCGGCTTCTAAGAGTCTGAATAAGTTTGAGATAAAGGCAGATAAGGCAAATCTTGCGGTTGGGGACAGTCTCGATACGATCACCCGGATCAATGAGAAAAATGCCCAGCTTCTCAAAGATCTGGAAAAGTTAAATCAGAATCTTGGAGAAGATACACAGTTATCAGCATCTGTCGGACAGAAAATTTCACAGCTGCAGACGCAGAGCATTTCTGCGCAGAAACTGGTAAATTCATTGAAAAGTGCAAATACCAGTATGCGGAAAGTGTTAAAGAATTCCAAAGATACGAGAAGTTCACTGGAAACGCTTGCAGAGGATAACCGTGAGAGTTTTCAGGACAGCCGGATTGATTTCAGCAAAAATATTTACCCGCAGCTGGATCAGTCACTGGAAGGTCTGGCAGATATAAGCGGAGATCTGTCAACAACCTTACATAGTATAACATCCATGACAAAACAGATGAGAGATCTGCTGGATCAGTTAAAATCTGCATTGCACAGCAGCTCCAAAGTATTTACACAGACGGGCAATGTCATGGGACAGGTGGATCAGAAACTGCAGAAAACGGTCACGGATCTGCAGACACTGCAGAATTCGGATATGTATCAGAATATCCTGTCACTGGAAAAGATTGATGCCAAAGATATTTCCAATTTTATGTCTTCTCCGGTAAACATAAAGACGGATGTCCTATATGAAGTGGAAAATTACGGAACAGGAATGACCCCGTTTTATACAAACCTGGCACTCTGGGTAGGTGGACTGATACTGGTTTCTATTTTAAAACAGGAAGTAGACCGGGACAAAGAAGTGCCGGATTTTACACCGACAAGTGCGTATTTCGGGCGTATTCTGCTGTTTCTTATCATAGGACTGATTCAGGGAGCTATCGTATGTGCGGGAGATATTATTCTGCTGAAAGTACAGTGTCTGCATCCGGTAAAATTTATTCTTGCCGGAATGTTAACTTCTTTTGTTTATGTGAATCTGATCTTTGCACTGGCATCGACGTTTAAACACATGGGAAAAGCACTGGCGGTTCTTCTGGTAATTTTACAGATTCCGGGTTCTTCCGGAACGTATCCGATTGAAATGATGCCGGAATTTTTCCAGAAACTGCATCCGCTGCTTCCGTTTTCTTATTCGATCAGCGCAATGCGGGAATGTATTGCCGGATACTATCATCATACTTATAGAAGCAGTCTGGGAAAACTTCTGGTATTTTTACTGGTCGCATTGTTTATCGGGCTTGTACTCCGTCCGCTTCTGATGAATCTGAATCATCTGTTTGATGTCAGACTTGCAGAAACCGATTTGATGATCTGTGAGACGGATTCCAAAGGCAGGGATAATCCACAGCTGCAGCGGATTATGCAGGTGATTATGAAAGATGATGCGTGGAGAAAGAAATTAACAGAGAAAACACTCGCATTTGAAAAATATTATCCGGTTATGGTACGCTCCGGTTTTATCTGTATGATGGTCATACCACTCGTATTTCTGATTTTGATGTTTAGTCTGGAATCCAAATTGGTTTATCTGATTTTGTGGATCGTTTCTTTACTTGCACTGATACTGTATCTGCTGATTGTGGAATATCTACATGAAGAGATGAAAAAGAAATCTGTTTTGGGAGAGATGAGTTCTGAGGAACTGATGAAAATTTTGAAGGAGGAGAACAGCAAATGAAAAACATTCTGAAAATTTTCATCGACGACGTGAAACGGATTCGCAAAAATGTAATCGCAATGATTGTTGTCATCGGTGTCCTTGTCGTTCCGTGTCTGTATGCATGGTTTAATATTGCGGCAAGCTGGGACCCGTATAACAATACGGGAAATTTAAAGGTCGCGGTGGCAAGTGTGGATGAGGGATATACCGGAAGTCTGATTCCCCTTGAGATTAATGTAGGGGAACAGGTGATTTCCGCACTAAGGGAAAATACACAGATGGACTGGGTATTTACCAGCAAAGAAAAGGCAATGGAGGGGGTAAAATCCGGACAATATTATGCGGCGATTGTTGTTCCGGAGAAATTCAGTACCCAGATGATGAGTCTGTTTTCCGATCAGATTCAAAAGCCGGAAATTATTTACTATTCCAATGCCAAGGAAAATGCGATCGCACCAAAAGTGACCGACAAGGGTGCAACCGCGATCCAGAAACAGGTGAATCAGGTATTTATAAAGACAATATCCGACACGGCGATGACGGTGTTTCAGTCGGTCTCTAATATGGCTGAGGCAAACGGAGCAGACCGGCTGGTGGATAATCTGATCCACAATCTTGGGGATGCATCGGATGACATGGATATGATTGCGTCCACGCTGGAAACTTTTTCAGGGATTACGTCTTCTGCCCAGTCCCTGCTGAATACGTCTTCTGATTTTCTGAAAGAACTGAAAACAGAGTCTGCGGATGGAAAACAGGTTCTGGAAAATTCCAAAAAGACGTTTACCGATATGAAAGCGACAATAAGCAGTGCGACCGAGAGCGTGGGCAAAGCACTGAAAGCAGGCAAAAAGGTATATTCTGAAATAAACCTGCTTTTGGATCAGACGGTGGAAGATGGAATAAATGGAAGTGAGGATACGGTGGATACCCTTGTAAAAGCAGCAAAGACGGTGGATAAAAACATCAAGTCATTTACGACACTCCGGGATCATCTGATCAGGCTTTCGGAAAAACATCCGGAAACCGATTCCTCAATAGGGCCTATGATTGAAAAGATCAACCGTTCTATTGAAAAACAGGAAGAACTGCGGGATGATCTGACCGATACTGCGGCTTCCATGAAGAAGTCCACTACAGGTCTGATTTCTGACAAGAAAGCTTTGGATGCCCTTGTAAAAGAAAATCAGAAACGTCTGCAGCAGATCAGCAAAGAATATGAAAATGATGTAAAAGGAACTTTGCAGAAACTTGCAGATTCGGTCGGAGATACCTCTGCAGATCTTACAGGTCTGACGAAACAGATCAATGCAAGTGCAAAGGGTGTTTACACGTTAACGGACACTGCAGGATCGGATCTGTCAGAAATACAGACCTGTCTGGATGATTCCGGTAAACTTCTACGCAAATCTGCAAATAAAATAAAAAAGATTACGGATAAGCTCACGAAAGCAAAAGACAACGGGGATTATGCGGATCTGGAACATATGATCTATGATAATAAGTCCGGAGTCAGTGCTTTCCTGTCGGCACCGGTGGAACTGAATACGAAGAAAATTTATCCGATTGATAATTATGGTTCTTCCATGGCACCGTTTTATTCGACACTTTCTATCTGGATCGGCGGAATCGTGCTGGTTGCGATGTTAAAAGTGACCGTTTCCGAGGAAAGCATAAAAAAGATGGGGCTGAAAAATGTCAGAATTCATGAAATTTATCTTGGACGCTGGATCATATTTCTGATCCTTGGTCTGTTGCAGAGTACGCTGATTGCACTGGGAGATCTGTATTATCTTGGGATTCAGTGTGCGCATACGTTCCTGTTTTTATTTGGGTGCTGGTTTTCAAGTATAGTCTATGTCACGATCAGTTATACGCTGACGGTTTCATTTGGAGATATCGGAAAAGCAGGCAGTGTGGTTTTACTTGTTATGCAGGTTGCGGGAACTGGTGGAACTTTCCCGATTGAATGTGCTCCGAAATTTTTCCGGGCTGTGTATCCGCTTCTGCCGTTTACGCACAGTATGGCAGCCCTGAGGGAAGCGGTTGGAGGCTGTTATGGGAACGATTACTGGATGGATCTGGCAAAACTGGGCATCTTCCTGGTGATTGCACTTTTTGTCGGACTTGTACTTCGCAAACCGATCATTCGGATGAACGAAGCGTTTACCGAGCAGCTGGAGGAAACAAAAATAATCTAAGCGTAGAAATGAGGGCAGAATTGTTTTATTTTTGCGCAGTAATGTGAAAGAAAATTCCGTAAAAATGCCGTATAATGCAGGTATTCAAATATGTATGAGAGAGGCAAGGAGGATATGGTATTGAATAAGGCATGGTGGAAAGAAGCGGTTGTATATCAGATTTATCCGCGGAGTTTCATGGATTCAAATGGAGACGGCATCGGGGATCTCAATGGTATTACAGAAAAATTAGAGTACCTCAAAGAACTTGGAATTGATGTGATCTGGCTGTCCCCGGTTTATCAGTCACCGAACGATGACAATGGATACGACATCAGCGATTATCAGGCAATCATGGAAGAATTCGGAACCATGGAAGATTATGACAGGATGCTTGCACGGGCACATGAGCTGGGAATTAAGATCATGATGGATCTGGTTGTCAATCATACATCCGATGAGCATGCATGGTTTGTGGAAAGCAGAAAGAGCGTGGATAATCCATACCGCGATTTTTATATCTGGAGAAAAGGAAAAGACGGAAAAGAGCCGAATAACTGGGGATCCTGTTTCAGTGGTTCGGCATGGAAATATGATCCACAGACGGATATGTATTTCCTGCATCTGTTTTCGAAAAAACAGCCGGATCTCAACTGGGACAATCCAAAAGTGCGGGATCAGGTATTTGAGATGATGAATTGGTGGTGTGAAAAAGGCATTGATGGATTCCGTATGGACGTGATCAGCCTGATTTCCAAACCGGAAGGACTGCCGGATGGAATTCCGGGAGAAACCGGATACGCAGACAGCGGTTGTGCGAATGGTCCGCATGTACATGAGTATTTAAAAGAAATGAACCGGAAAGTGCTTTCCCACTATGATCTGATCACGGTAGGGGAGGCTGCCGGAGTGACGCTGGAAGAGGCAAAAAAATATGCCAATGCAGATGGCAGCGAACTGAACATGGTTTTCCAGTTCGAACATACCGGAGGAGGACCGGAGGCAGACAACCATTACGGTAAATGGGACAGCCATAAGATGCCGCTTCCGGTATGGAAGAAGATTTTATCCAGATGGCAGACCGGACTGGAAGGGAAAGCCTGGAACAGTTTGTTTTTATCCAATCATGATCAGCCGCGCTCGGTTTCCTGGTTTGGAAATGACAGTGAACAGTATCGGGAAATTTCAGCAAAAATGCTGGGAACCTGTCTGCATATGATGCAGGGAACGCCATATGTTTATCAGGGGGAAGAACTTGGCATGTGTAATGCTTATTTTGATCAGTTAGAGGATTACCGGGATATTGAAAGTCTCAATGCTTATAAAGAACTGACAGAAACCTGCGGTGTTTCCCATGAAGAAATGATGGGATATTTAAAGAGGATCAGCCGCGACAATGCGCGCACGCCGATGCAGTGGGATGACAGTGCAAATGCTGGTTTTACCACAGGAACACCGTGGATTAAGGTAAACAGTAACTATCCTAAAGTCAATGCAAAACAGGAGGTCAGTGATCCGGATTCTGTCTTTTCGTACTACAAAAAACTGATTCGTCTGCGTCATGAAAACGAGATTATCGTTTATGGCGATTACGAACTGTTAGCACCGGAGGATGAGGCATTATTTATCTATACCAGAATGCTCGGGACGCAGCGGCTGATGGTGCTTTGTAATTTTATGGAAAAAGAAGTTGCCATTCCGGCAGAAGTAACGGAGCAGATTCCGGCAGATGCCAAGCTTTTGATCGGAAATTATTCCAAACAGAAGGAAGAAATGCTGCAGGCATATGAAGCACGGGTGTATGCTTATCATTTATAAATTTTAGAAAAGAAAAAGCATCCCGGGCTGGTGTAAATGGATGGGAAAAACAGATTGACTTGTATGATTTTCGGGCGTAAAATCCCCTGTGGAAATAGGAATTTTCACAGGGGATTTTGTTTTATGAATACATCAGACAGCAACTTTTTTGGAACAGAAAAAGTCAGCAGGATTCTGCTCAAAATTGCGCCTCCGGTCATGCTCGCCCAGCTGATACAGGCTCTTTATAATATTGTTGACAGCCTGTTTGTCGGAAAATATTCGGAGAGTGGACTGACGGCACTTTCCATTATTTATCCATTGCAGCTTCTTATGATTGCCATTGCTGTAGGAACGGGAGTCGGGATCAATACGGCAATGGCACATTATCTTGGTGTGCATGATGAGAAAAAAGCAAATGAATATGGAGGAATCGGAACACCGCTTACTCTGGTGCTATGGGCACTGTTTGCGGTCGTGTGTTTTGTATGCATGCCGGTATATGCGCGGATGTCTACCGATTCGCCGGAGGTGATAAGGAATGTAATTGTGTATGGGCGGATCGTTTGTGTATTTAGTATCGGATTGTTTACAGAAAGTATCTGGACAAAGATTTTACAGGCAAATGGGGACATGAAGACACCGATGATCGCGCAGATTGTCGGGGCATTGGTCAATATAGCACTGGACCCGTTGTTTATTTTTGGTATGTTTGGTCTGCCAAAGCTTGGAATTGCCGGGGCGGCCATCGCAACTGTTGTGGGACAGATTGTAGCGGCTCTTATTGTAATGAAAAAAGGGTTTCGCAAGTCTCCACCGCTTTCGGTGTATCCGCGGGATATCTGTTTTATTTATAAACTTGGAATTCCGAATATCCTTATGCAGTCGGCATATACCTTTTATATTCTCGGATTGAATCTGATTCTTGCAACCTTTTCCGATCAGGCAGTTACGGCACTGGGGCTTTATTACAAATGGCAGTCTTTTTTCTTTATCCCGCTGGGCGCACTGCAGACTTGTATTGTACCGGTGATCAGCTACAATTATGCTTCGGGGCAGATGGATCGCTGTAAGAAAACATTGTCCACTTCGCTTGTGGGAGGCATGGGGCTGATGTTTATCGGGACGTTAGTTTTCAATCTGATTCCTGGACAGATGCTTCGGGTATTTACAAGTGATCCACAGGTGATTGCGATTGGAACCGTTGGGTTTCATTTTGTGGGAATCAGTTTTATCCCGATGGTTACTTCCCTGATTTTTCCGGTGTTCTTTCAGGCGGTTGGAGCAGCCGTGAAAAGTTCACTTCTGACCGTTGTAAGGACCGTTGTGCTGTTTGTGCCGCTCGGGTATTTATTTTCCCGTCTGGGACTGAATGATTTCTGGTTTACATTTCCGGTGACGGAAGTCATCACCACGCTGGTCGGGGTGTTCTTTTACCGGCGGTTTATGGCACAACAGAAGTGAAAAGACGTTTGGTACTAGACAGGGACTGCCGAATTCATTACAATGGAACTAAATCGGAATAGTAGTATATTTATTTTAACATGGAGGAAGAAAAAATGGAAATTGTTTGCTTGGACTTAGAAGGTGTATTGGTACCGGAAATCTGGATCGCATTTGCAGAAGAGACCGGCATTCCGGAATTAAAGAGAACAACCAGGGATGAGCCGGATTATGATAAGCTTATGAAATACCGTATCGGAATTTTAAAGGAGCACGGTCTTGGACTCAAAGAGATTCAGGAGACCATCGCAAAGATTGATCCGATTCCGGGCGCAAAGGAATTTTTGGATAAACTGCGTGCCATGACACAGGTGATTATCATCAGTGATACGTTTTCCCAGTTTGCAGGTCCGCTTATGAAAAAACTCGGATACCCGACAATTTTCTGCAACTCGCTTGAAGTTGCCGATAACGGAGAGATCACAGGCTTTAAGATGCGCTGTGAGAAGTCCAAGTACACAACCGTCAAGGCATTACAGTCCATCGGTTATGATACCATCGCTAGCGGAGACAGTCACAATGATCTTGGCATGATCCAGGCCAGCAAGGCGGGGTTCTTATTTAAGAGTACCGATGCGATCAAGGCTGAGTATCCGGATATTCCTGCATACGAGACGTACGATGAGCTGTTTGCAGCAATCAAAAAAGTGATTGAAGGATAATTTGTCGGAGATGAAAACAAAGAAGGAAGCTGTTGCATGAATGCACAGCTTCTTTTTTGTTGTATCGTTTTTTACAATACATGTGTTGGGAGAGAGGGTATGATAAGGACAAGTTAAGAAAAGTAATTGGTTCTTGGAAAAAACATAATGGAGGGCGATACATCGGAGATGTACCGCAGGACACACACGGAGAAGTGTACAGTCACCGCTTGTCGTACTATTTACAAAGTGCGAAAAGGAGGCGACTTTTTTTATGGCAAGTCAAGTAATGAGAATCACTCTCAAGGCTTATGATCACGAATTAGTTGATTCATCAGCAAAGAAAATCATCGAGACTGTAAAGAAGAACGGATCACAGGTGAGCGGACCGGTACCTCTTCCTACTAAGAAGGAAGTAGTTACAATTCTTAGAGCTACTCACAAGTATAAGGATTCTCGTGAACAGTTCGAGCAGAGAACTCATAAGAGACTTATCGATGTATTATCACCATCTCAGAAGACTGTTGATGCTTTATCACGTCTTGAGATGCCAGCAGGTGTTTACATCGATATTAAAATGAAACAGAAATAATAACTGTTTCGACAAATTATTTCGTAAGTCCTGATTAGTTATTTCATATAGATATGGCTGCTCTAGGATGAACGGTTCCGCTACTCCACTGCAGATCAGCAGGTGGGCAAGAGGCGTTCCGCTGTAGAAAACAGGAGGTTAAACAATGAAGAAAGCGATTTTAGCAACAAAAGTCGGAATGACACAGATCTTCAATGCAGACGGCGTATTAGTGCCGGTTACTGTATTACAGGCTGGTCCTTGTGTTGTTACTCAGATTAAGACAGTAGACAACGATGGATACAGTGCAGTTCAGGTTGGATTTGTTGACAAGAAAGAAAAGACTGTTAACAAAGATGCCAACGGAAAGAAAGAAATTCGCAACAGACATGGCGTAAACAAGGCTCAGATGGGTCACTTCGCTAAAGCTGGTGTATCTGGTAAGAGATTCGTTCGCGAGTTCAAGTTTGAGAACGCAGACGAGTATAAGTTAGCAGATGAAATCAAAGCTGACATCTTCGCAGAAGGTGACAAGGTTGATGTTACTGCTATTTCAAAAGGTAAAGGTTTCCAGGGTGCTATTAAGAGATTAGGTCAGCACAGAGGACCGATGGCTCATGGTTCTAAGTTCCATCGTCATCAGGGTTCTAACGGTGCATGTTCTTCTCCGAGCCGTGTATTCAAGGGAAAAGGAATGCCTGGACACATGGGTAGCGTAAAAGTTACAACTCAGAATCTTGAAGTTGTAAGAGTTGACGCAGAGAACAACTTACTGCTGATCAAGGGTGCTGTCCCAGGAGCAAAGAAAGCTCTCATCACAGTAAAAGAGACCACAAAGTCTGGTAAATAGTGCAAAGTAAGAAAGGAGGAACTTTACGATGGCTAAAGTAGCTGTTTATAATATGGAAGGTAAAGAAGTTGATTCTATCGAATTAAACGATTCCATTTTCGGCGTAGAAATTAATGAGCATTTAGTTCATATGGCTGTGCTTCAGCAGCTTGCAAATAATCGTCAGGGAACACAGAAGGCTAAGACACGTTCTGAAGTTCGCGGTGGCGGAAGAAAACCATGGAGACAGAAGGGAACCGGTCATGCAAGACAGGGATCTACAAGAGCTCCGCAGTGGACAGGCGGCGGAGTTGTATTCGCTCCGGTACCAAGAGATTACTCATTCAAGCTCAACAAGAAAGAGAAGAGAGCTGCATTAAAGTCTGTTCTGACTTCTAAGGTAGCAGAGAACAAGTTCGTAGTTGTTGATGAGCTGAAATTAGATGAAATTAAGACAAAGAAGTTCGTACAGGTTATGGACAATCTGAAAGTTGAGAAGGCACTTGTTGTATTAAACGACATGGACACAAACGTGATCGCATCTGCAGCAAATATTCCAACTGTTAAGACTGCTCAGACAAACGAGCTGAATGTATTTGATGCATTAAAGTATGACAAGGTAGTTGTTACAAAGGCTGCTCTTGCAACAATCGAGGAGGTGTATGCATAATGGCAAACGTACAGTATTATGATGTAATCCTCAAACCAGTAGTAACTGAGAAGAGTATGAATGCAATGGCTGAGAAGAAATATACATTTCTTGTTCATCCGGATGCAAATAAAACTATGATCAAGGAAGCCGTAGAGAGAATGTTCGAGGGAACAAAGGTTGCCAAGGTCAACACAATGAATTGTGAAGGCAAGAACAGAAGACGTGGAATGGTAACAGGAAAGACTGCTAAGACAAAGAAAGCAATCGTTCAGTTAACAGAGGATAGCAAGGATATCGAGATCTTCGCTGGATTATAATTCCACAAGGAGCACTTGCATAAGAGTTGCTTCGCAAGCAAGTGCGTAATAGCGATATATCGAAGATATACCGCACGTAATGCTTCAGAGAAGCATTACAGGCTATGTGTCAGCGATGACACGATAATGAAAACATCGAAAGGAGAAAAACAATGGGAATTAAGACATATAACCCATATACACCTTCCAGAAGAAATATGACTGGTTCTGATTTCTCTGAGATCACTAAGACAACTCCTGAGAAATCCCTTACAACTTCTTTAAAGAAGAACGCTGGTCGTAACAATCAGGGTAAAATCACAGTTAGACACCAGGGTGGTGGAAACAGAAGAAAATACAGAATCATCGACTTTAAGAGAAGAAAAGATGGTATTCCGGCAACCGTAATCGGTGTTGAATACGATCCGAACAGAACAGCAAATATCGCACTGATCTGCTATGCAGATGGTGAGAAAGCATATATCCTTGCTCCTGCAGGATTAACCGACGGTATGAAGGTTATGAACGGACCAGAAGCAGAGGTAAGAGTTGGAAACTGTTTACCACTTGAGAATATCCCGGTTGGTACACAGATCCACAACATCGAGTTACTGCCAGGTAAGGGCGGACAGTTAGTACGTTCTGCCGGACTCAGCGCACAGCTGATGGCTAAGGAAGGAAAGTATGCAACACTTCGTCTTCCTTCAGGCGAGATGAGAATGGTTCCAATTCAGTGTAGAGCAACAATCGGTGTTATCGGAAACGGTGACCACAACCTCGTAAATATTGGTAAGGCTGGACGTAAGCGTCACATGGGTATCCGCCCAACAGTTCGTGGTTCTGTTATGAACCCTAAT
>ENA-OOZQ01001895-OOZQ01001895.1-human-gut-metagenome-genome-assembly--contig:-NODE-1895-length-11630-cov-4.846566_pt1 | contig 11630 bp, 7 predicted proteins | sample MGYA00241188_ERZ501399 | MGnify/ENA primary metagenome ERZ501399 (study PRJEB25962, sample SAMEA2042658) | human gut metagenome | biome: human gut; feature: human-associated habitat; material: faeces... | reverse complement strand
CGCCAGCGTCCGCTGCGTCACCGTGTCCCAGTTGTGCAAATGGCAGATGTAATCCGGCGCTTCCGCCTTGTACTTTGCCACCTTCGCCGGATTCGCCAGCAAATCCGCCAGCTTTGCGCGCAAATCGTCGATATTGCCGCGGCGGAAGGTCACGCCGTGCTCCTGAACGACGGAGGCGCACTCGTCGATGTCGCTTGTCAGCACGCAGCAGCCGTAGCTCATCGCTTCCATCAGCGAAAGGGGCATCCCCTCGACGTCGCTGGGCAGGACGTAGGTGTAAGCGTTGCTGTACAATTCCGCCAGCAGCTGCCCCTGCACAAAGCCGGGGAATATCACGCGGTCGTCGTCCTTTGCCATTTCGCGCAGTTCGTCGAAATATTCCTGCGAGTCGGACGCGCCGCCCGCAATGACCAGCTTCTTGTCCGTCGGCAGATGCTTGTACGCCTCAATCAGGTAATGTTCGCCCTTTTCCGGCACGATGCGCCCCAGATAGAGGATGTAGTTGTCCTTTTCCAGCCCGTACTGGCGAATCAGCTCCGGCGCGCACGGCTGGTAGCTCGGCACGCCGTTGGGAATCAACAGCGTCTCGCGCCCATAGGTGTCTGCAAAATACTGCTTCATGCCGTGGCTCAGCACAATCAGCTCATCCGCGTGGCGAACCGCCATCTCCTCGCCCAGCTTGATGCACTTGGACGCAATGCCGTTTTGCCATTTCGCGCGCGTCCAGTCCAGCCCGTGTACCGTTACGATAACGCGCTTGCCCATCAGCTTCGGCAGCCAGCAGAACAGCGCCGGCCCTTCCGCGTGCACATGCACCACGTCATAATTGCCAAACGCCGCGCAAAGGCAGCCGAAGAAACTTGCGGAAACCGCCGCCAACCCCTTCTGCTGGATGGTCGGCACATATTTCAGGCTGATGCCGTTGCAGCCTTCGGGCTTCGGCTGCTGCTTGTCGGTTCGGTTATGGCATGTCACGGAATGCCCCTGCGCCACCATGCGCTTGGCCAGTTCGCCCACCACAACCTCGATGCCGCCATCATGGGACGGTACGCGCTTCTGTCCGACCATGGCAATTTTCATGTACTTCCGAGCCATCCCCTGCAGCCTCCTTTGTTGCTTGAAATTTCCCATTATGAGGGGGAGGGAAACCCCATCAGCAGCCCCGATGCGTTTCGTTGTACGTTTCGGTGTCATCTGATGCACTAATCATACCACACACATGGGTTAATTGAAACGAAGTTACATCGGTTTTCCGAAATTCTTTCGATATTCCGCGTGATTCCGAAAGATTTCAGGAAATATGGCGGCGGCTTTTCACAAAATGCCCTGTCCATTCGCGTCTGTTTTTAGCCGAAAACGATATACTTGCGGTTCAAAAAAACAGCGTTATTTTATGCGTAAGAAAGCCGTGTAACCGCGAGAAAAAACAGGTTACATAGTACAATGGCATGCCGCGCGGACGAAACCTGTCTTTTTATCCACTAAATTTCCATATTTATGCTGGCCACTCTTGACATGTTGATTTTTGTCAGGTATAATTTACATATGAACAGCATCGGTGCAGCGCCTCTGGTGGATGCTGTCCGCAGCAATGGGTGTAGCCGGACGAATAGGGGAGGAGAGAAACCATGAAAACGAGTTGGCTCAATGGAAGCAAACGAATCCTGTCAGCACTGCTGATTGCGGCGGCGCTGATGTTTGGCTGGACGCCGCTGGGGGAAGGGAAGGCGCTGGCGGCGACGGATAAGGGGAAACAGTTCGCACAGGCGGCGATGCTGTTTGCGAAGACGGAAGCGGCTTACGCACAGGAAATCTACAAAACAGCGGGTGCAAGCGATACGCCGTTCTTCAGCAACACTGCTTGGTGTGCGGCGTTTGTGTCGGTTATCGCCCGTCAGCTTGGCATCAGCACGAGCGTCATTCCGGACTCGGCAGGTGCGGCGGATTTTGCGCCTGCAACGTCATCCTTCCACCCAATGCTGAATCCGTCGACGTATTCGGCGTACTCTGGGTATTCCAAATACCAGACGCGCTACAATACGGATGTGCTGACGTATGGTCACGGCCTCTATACACCGCAGGTCGGCGATATCGTGGTGCTGAATGAGTACACCTCCAAGGCGGGCACAGCCATCAAAACGGGCTGGCAGCATGTGGGCATCGTGACTTCTGTCAACACGAGCACGAAAAAGGTGAATTTCGTCAGCGGTAACTGGAGCGGTCTCCGCTGCTCGGAAAGCAAAAACTACAACTACGCAGCGGGCGTGCCCACGTCCTTCTCCAACTATACGCAGAATTATGGCATCCTTGGCTTCTTCCATCCGGATTGGAGCAAAGTTTCCAGCCTGAAGAGCGTGTCGGCAATCACGGGCATTTCGCTGTATTCGGACGCATATGGCACGATTTCGGACGGCACAACCATTCTGATGGCGCTTGATGAACAGCAGAAAATTACGCCTTCTGTCACGCCTTCCAACGCGATTTGGAATCCGCAGGGGGACATTTACCGCTTCTACGGTGCGAACAACAGCTATGGCGCAGCGTATGGCAGCCGCAAAACCTCGTCTGTTGCAAAAGACAAAGACTTTACCGGACTTTACTGGGTGAGCAGTGCACCTGAAATCGTCAAGGTTGACCGCAACACAGGGCTGTTGACGGCTGTTGGCAGTGGTACGGCGACCATCACGGTTTATGCAATTGCGGACGGCAAGCGCACGCGTGCAACCGCTGTTAAGACGAGCTTCGACGTGTATGTAGACAGCAACCTGCCCGTCACACGCGAATGGTATCCCTACGAAACGCAGAAGAACATCGAACTGCGCACAACCCCGACGTACAGCAGCAACAACCTCGACGGAACGATTATTGCAGGGACGGAATTGCAGATTGACCTGCTGCATGTGACCAAGGCAGTCGTGAACAGCAAGACGTACTGGTATGCGCCGGTGCAGCTGAACGATGATGAAGTGGTCTACTGCGACATCAGCGACCAGTCGGTGATTCGCCCGATGCGTGCGCCGAGCGGAAACGACTGGTGGAAGTATAAGGTTGTTTGGAAAGACGGCGTGAACATCCGCGCTTTCGCTAACTCTTATCCGACAACAAACATCGTCACAAAGATTCCAACGAATGATACGGTTGAACTTGACCTCAACCACACTGTCACCGAGCCGAAGTTTGGCGACACATGGGCATTTGCGCGCTACAAGCAGGCCGATGGCACATACGTTTACGGCTGGTGCATTGAGAGCGACCCGGAATATACGCAGAGACAGGAACGCGTGGAACAGTTCTGGTATGGTTATGTTCCAAGTCAGGGCTGCGTGGTGTACGTTTACCAAGCGCAGGACATTGACAGCAACATTGTGGCGGCGTATACGGCGGACGACTATTTCCAGCTGGAATTTAACAACACATATCGCGATAACAGCGGTCACTTCTGGGCGGCTGCGGCAGACAATTTTGGCACAGAAATCGGGTACGTTGACCTGAATGATGAATATTCGTCCAGCGGATCAATCACGATGTATCCATCGGTTACGTTTATTTCTGCAACGGAACAGCATTATGCCGAGGTTAGGAGCGGAAGCAGAATCGTCGCAAAGGTTACGCCGTTCGATTCGGCAGCAACGGTATTTACGCTGACTGCGGGCGCAAAGTTCTGGCATGGTGAATTGTTCACTTACACGGATGCGGAAGGTCAGCAGTGGATTCCGATTTATGGTCAGCGCTACTTCGATGGAGGATACGAGTGCTGCGGCTGGATTAAAGCTGGCGAAGGCTATTTTGACGTGAGACAGGAAGCAGCGTATGTGCGGTCTTATTCAGTGAACGGGAAAACGTACAAACTCTATGATGGCCCGATGTCTTGGAGCGATGCGCTCAGCATGGCGGTTGACATGGGGGAAAGCAACGATGCTGTGAATCAGACGCTTGCAACGATTCGCAGTAATGCTGACACGGAAGCCGTGCGTGTCCTGCTGGGCAGCGGCAACATCGACTATGCATGGCTGGGGGCTTGTTCTTCGGATGGCTTGAACTGGACATGGTTCGATGGCTCCGAGATGAAGTACACCTATTGGATGCCGGAACATCCCTACGAATGGCCTGATAGTGCGCTGGTTGCCTATGTCAGCGGCGAATGGACACTCTTTGCAGATGCGCCGCAAATGGCGGTTCAGGGCTTCATCACCGAGCAGTTCACGGGCATCGGGCTGCCGCAGGTGAAGCTGCCCGCGTCGACGTTCTATGTGGATGACGAGGCGTTCGTGGGCAACAGCACGATTCAGTCGGTCGTTGCGCCGGATGGACTGCAAGTCATTGGCACGCGCGCCTTTGCGGACTGCGCGAACCTGAAGTGCATCACCCTGCCGGACTCCGTGTCCTACATCGCGGAGGACGCGTTCGAGAACACGCCGGATGTCGTCATCTTCGCCAGCGTCGGCAGCTATGCGTGGCAGTGGGCGGAGAAGCAGGGCATCCCGCACGGCACGCCGTACACCGAGTAAAATCAGTGGGCGCAGACTTCCCCAGCGGGCGGTCTGCGCCCGTTTTCGCGGAAAAAACTCCGGCTTCGCGCAAAAAAATCCGCCCAAGCCCCCTTGACAAACCGCTTTCCATGTGCTACAATATCCATGTTTGAAGCAGAGGCTTGCCCGTCTCTCACCTTGCGCGGCGTATGCTGCCGGGTTCACAGGCTTTTTCCCTTTCAGGCGGATTGACCGCCGAAAAAGGCGCAAACTGCATGTCAGCGACGGGTGGAGTCACCCGCCGCTTTTTCTGTGGTATGGAGCAGAAAACGCTGGCTTCAACGAAAATTGGGAGGTGTATGGACATAGCACTCGATCTGATGATCAATGAGGAAATCCGCGACCGGGAAGTCCGCCTGATTGACGAAAACGGCGAACAGCTCGGCGTCATGCCAACAGCCAAGGCGATGGAGCTGGCGGAAGAGCGCGGCCTCGACCTCGCCAAAATCCAGCCCACGGCAAAACCGCCGGTCTGCAAACTGCTGGACTATGACAAGTACCGCTACGAACAGTCGCGGCGCGAACGCGAAAACCGGAAGAATCAGCGGGTCGTCGAAACCAAGGAGGTTCAGCTGTCCGCCACCATCGAGGAGAACGACGTTCTCACGAAGGCGAAAATGGCGCAGAAGTTCCTTCAGGGTGGCGATAAGGTGAAGGTGTCCATCCGTTTCCGTGGCCGCCAGATCACCCATAGCGAAATCGGCATGCAGGTCATGCAGGACTTCGCGGCCCGCTGCGCCGAGGTCAGCTCGGTGGAGCGCCGTCCCATGATGGACGGCCGTCATATGATTATGATCCTGGCCCCCAAGGCGGCAAAGGCTTCCTTCGCTGAAAAGAAGGCCGCCCGCGAAAATGCCAAGGGGAATCAAGAACAGGAATAAAACGGCTATCGCAGTTTGCCTGCGCCCCGTTTTATCAGCATTGGAAGGAGGACTACACCATGCCTAAGCAGAAGTCTCACCGTGGTGCTGCCAAGCGCTTTTCCTTTACCAAGACCGGTATCGTGAAGCATAAGCAGATGAACGCCAACCATCAGGTTCGCCTCAAGACCACCAAGCGCACCCGTCACCTGCGCGCTGACGGCATTGTGGACAACGCGGCGGAAGCCAAGACCATCCACAAGCTGCTGCCCTACAAGTAATTAAGCCCATTCGCTGGCAAGGAGGATACTCACAATGGCACGTATTAAGAGATCTGTGAACGCTCTGAAGAAGCGCCGCAAGGTCATGAAGCTGGCTAAGGGCTACTGGGGTGCAAAGTCCAAGCAGTACCGCGCCGCGTCCGAACAGGTTGCTCGTTCCCTGCGCTATGCCTTCAAGGGCCGCAAGCTGCGCAAGCGTGATTTCCGCTCCCTGTGGATCACCCGTATCAACGCCGCTGCTCGCCTGAACGGCATGAGCTATTCCACGTTCATCAATGGCCTGAAGAAGCACAACATCACCGTCAACCGCAAGATTCTCGCGGATCTGGCTGTGAACGATGCAGCTGCTTTCACCAAGCTCGTGGAAATCGCCAAGGCGTAATTGTCGCCCAAGCGTTTCATAGCACAAATTCGTCCGATGTTGAAACCGTGTTTCAGCGCCGGACGTTTTTTTGCCCTTTTTTCGGGGCAGGGCACTCACAAATTCAATGGTAGGATAGGTTTCTTTTTGTCCAGACTGGTCATCGGCACACGAACTAATACTATTTCCAGATTCAACTGCGCCATCTGCTTGCGCCTTTTTCGTTCTGGCGTCCGCTCACTCCATTTAGCGTAGCGCTGCTACGCTGCATTTCGTTCCCGTTAGCCAGAACGAAAAATTCGCCGCGCATCTTGGCGCATTTTCATTTGGAAATAGTATAAAATATTCGCCGTTCTCGTTTCTGGCTATTGCGAAAATTTACGAAAGATGATAGAATAAATTGAACAATGTGTGAAGAAAATTCACCGGCAAGGGTGCGGCACCGCCTTTTATGACAATACAGAGAAGAGGGATTGCAGGTATGACGAATCGCGAACAAAAGCTTCTGCCGTCGGCACGGCAGTTGACCTCCGTACGTCGGACGTCGAACCTGAATTCCTTGACGGGACTGCCAGAGAGGCTGGACTTCCTGCGTCAGGTGCAGCAGCTGCTGACGGAAAAGAAGCTGAACGGCTGGTGCGTGCTGTCCATCGACATAGAACATTTCAAACTGTTCAATAACTGGTATGGGCAGGTGCAGGGGGACGAGCTGCTGCACACAATCGGGCATCAGCTGGCGCAGCTTGCGAAGGAGAACAACTATATCGCCGGGTATTTTGGCGGCGATGACTTTTTCCTGTGTATGCCGGATGATGACAAGCGGGCGCAGGCGGTATATGACCTGATTTTCCACTGCATCGAGGATTATCAGCAGCTTGATAGCTTTCTGCCGCTGCTGGGCATCTGCCCGGTAGAGGAGCACTCCGACGATATCAGCGTGCTGTGCAACAATGCGCAGATTGCGTCCGGGGCGGTCAGGGGCAAGCTGAATCACCGCATCTGCCGCTTTTCCGAGCAGATTATGCAGCAGCTGGAAAAGCATCAGCGCCTGCTCAGCGACGTGCGCATCGGCATCCAGCGCGGCGAATTTACGTTTTATCTGCAGCCGAAGTGCAACAGCTTGACGGGCAACATCGTCAGCATGGAGGCGCTTGTCCGCTGGAATCACCCGGAAATGGGGCTTGTGTCGCCAAGCCGCTTCATCCCATTGCTGGAAGAAACCGGGCTGGTGACGGATTTAGACCGCTACATTTGGGAGAGCGTCTGCCGCACAATGAGCGGCTGGATTCGCAGCGGAAAGCATTTCGTGCCGATTTCGGTCAACGTGTCCATCACGGACATGAAGGCAATGGACGTTCCTGCGCACTTCCGCGAGATGGTCAGACGCTATGACCTCAAATCGGAGCTGATTCGTGTGGAAATCACCGAGACGGCGTTCGCGGAGAACAGCAATCTCGTGCGCGAAGCCATCGACCGCCTCCACCAGTACGTATTTACCGTGCTGATGGACGATTTCGGCAGCGGCTATTCGTCGCTCAATATGCTCAAAGATACGAACGTCGATGTGCTGAAGCTGGATATGAAGTTCATCGAGATGAACGTGGAGAACCGGCAGAAGGGTATCCAAATTGTGGATTCCGTTGTCAATATGGCGCACAAGCTGAATATGACGATTATCGCCGAGGGCGTGGAGACGAAGGAACAGGTCGATATGCTCAAAACGATGAACTGCATCTACGGGCAGGGCTACTATTTCTATCGCCCGCTCCCGGTGAAAGATGCCGAGCGCCTGCTGAGCATCATTGTGCCGGAGGATTACCGAGATATTCAGCGTTTCTCCGGCGTATCGCCGATACCTGCTGCGCCCAGCCAACAGTGGAATACAACGCCGGAGATTGAGCGCGATGTGATTGCGACGCTGGACAGCGCGTATCTGCTGCTTGCCCGACTGAATCTCAACACGGGCGAATGCCAGCCGCTCAAGCGTACGCCGCCGCTGCCGGATGCGCAGATGCCGTTTTCGCGCTTCAGCAACGATTTGGTGCGTCAGCGGCTGATTCACCCGGAGGATTTGGACGACTACCAGCGGTTTATGGCGCTGGCACACCTGCAGACGGAGATATTCAGTGGGCGGCGGCACATGGACTTCCGCTTCCGCTTGTCTGACGGCAAGCGCTTCAACTGGGTGGAGTTGTCTGTCCTGACCAGCCGCAGCTACACGCAGCAGGAGCCGTGGGTGCTGCTGTGCATCCGCCGGACGGATGACATGGTGAACATGGAAGCCGACCGCCGCTATCAGCGTGAACTGGAATACTACTGCAACTGCGACGCACTGACGGGGCTGTTCAACCGCATGAAGTTTGAGAAGGATGTTTCGCTGCTGAACGAGGAACATCCGGACACCATCGAATGCGTTTACATCGACGTCGTTGGGCTGCACGAAATCAACAATCACTTGGGTCATCAGACAGGCGACAGTATGCTGTGCATGGTGGCAGGCACAGCGCGGAGCTTCTTCCCGAACGACCGGCTTTACCGCATCGGCGGCGATGAGTTCGTTATTCTCTGCTGCAACCGCAAGCATGACGAAGTGCTGCTGGCAGTGGAAAAACTGCGCATGACGCTGCGAGGCGCGGAATACGAAATATCCGTCGGTGTGCAGCAAGGCACGGGGCGAGAGAATGTGCAGAACATCGTCAACCGTGCCGAGGATGCTATGCGCCGCGACAAAGAAGCGTATTATCAGCAGAACGGTCAGGAGCGCCGGATGCGCTCACTGAACGAAAAGCTGGATCGCCTGATGCAGGAGAAGCAGGATGCAGACCAGTTCATCCGCGTCATTGCGCCGGAGTACATTGCGGTGTACCTTGTCAACTTTGCGCAGGATTCCTTCCGCAAAATCCTGATTCCAGATTTCTTCCGCGACATGCTGGACAAGTGCAACGGCTCGTTCCGCCGCGCGATTCTGGAATATATCCGGCTCTACATAGCCCCGGAGGATCAGGAAGAGTTTGAGTCGCTGACATGCGCGCAGATTGTGCGGGAGCGCCTTGCGAGGGAAGGCACAATTGACGAACATTACAAGCGCAGCGATGGTATGCCGATTCACCAGCGGATTATGGCGTGCGACGGACTGAATAAGGAAGAAAGCATCTGGATTTTCGCGAAGGATACGGAGAAAACCTGATTGTAGAAAAAATGCGCATCAGCATGATGAAAACACGGCTGGTGCGTGTTTTTTTACAATTCAGTGATTGCAGTTTGCGCGAAAATGCTGTATAATGTTTGATGGTAAATAATAATGAGGAAAGTATTTGGAGGAACGAACTGTGCCACTCAAGCCTGTTTTTGATAAAGCGCCGCTGACGATGCTGACCAGTCAGCCCCTGCGCGCCGGTCAGGTGCGCGTGAACCTGCCTGCCTTGACGCGTCTGTATGCGCAAGTGGAAAATCGCCGTGAGCCGCTGCTGCTGGAAGGCGCATTCCGTCTGGCGTGCCTTGTGAAGGCGGATGCCATGCAGTCGCCCGCTGTCACGGCGATTCGGGAAGCCGCCGCCGCGCAGCGGGAGGATGGCTCTTTTGCGCTGACGATTGAGGATTCGGTGTATGTCCTGCGCGCGGTGTGGGCGCTGTATGAAGCGGAAGCAAAGAAGGAAGATTTGACGGTGCTGCTGCGCTGGTTCCAGTGGGCGGCGAAGCAGTGGGACGACATTGCGGCGGACGAGTACGTCGCGCGTTCCCGGCGGATCTGCTCGAACTGCTGGAAAAGGTCTACCGCATCACGGGCATTCCGGCCATGCTCAAACTTGCCCGCACCCTGTCCGCCAGCACGATGAACTGGAGCGGCGTCCTGACCGCGACGCCGATTCAGACGCCCGTGAGCAAAGCTGTTTCGGCTGAAGAACTGGATGCAGGTCTGAAGAAGGAAAACGGTGATTTGGAGGGCTACTACACCCGTCTGGCGCTGACGACGAATGCGGCGGCACTGGCGCGCGGCTGGCTCAGCGGCTCGGCGACGGAGATGAACGCCGCAAAGACAGGCTGGGAGAAAATCAGCCGCTATCACGGCGCGATTTGCGGCGGCCTGACCGCGAACCCGATGCTTGCGGGCGGCAATCCCAGCACGGGCATTTTCAATGATACCTTGGGCGCATGGGCGGAAGCGTTTGTGTGCGCAGGCATGGGCGCGCACGCGGTTTGGGCGTGGGATGAGCTGGAACGGCTGGTGTTCAACGCGCTTCCGGCGTGCGTGGAGGAAACACGCGTGCAGCTGGCGCAGCACGTCAACTCGCTGGCGGAGCAGGAAACTCAGCAGGGAAGTTTCGCCCTGACACTCGGACGCCTTGCGCGCGGCTATGCGCTGGCGATTCAGTCCGCCGTGACTGCATGGGTGGACGGCTTCGCGGTCAATATGCTCATTCCCGGCAAATACGCCGTCTGTGACAATAAGATGGTGCTGACTATCGACGCGCAGGGCGAGCGCTACGCCATCAAGATGCACATGAAGAACGACCAGAAGGCGTTTTTCCACATGCGGCTTCCGGCGTGGGCATCGTCGTCTGAAATCCTCGTCAACGGTGCGCCGACGGCGGAATACCGCTTGGTGGACGGCTGCATCGGTATCGAGCGCGTTTGGCACGACGGGGACGAAATCGTCGCCGTGCTGGAGCAGCCCGTCATGCGGCACAGCAGCGCCTATCATCAGGCAACGTACCTCACGCGTGGCCCGCAGGTGTTGGCGCTCTCGGCGGACGGCGACTGGGCATATGCGCTGTGCGGCAATGGCAAAGTGACCGAAAGCGGCGTGACCGCCCCATTTGCGCCGATTGCGTGGAAGAAGGGAAACAATGCCCCGGTGGATGTGCCGGTGCTGCCGGAACTGACGGGCGACATTCGTACGCTGCCGCTGACGCCGTATGCGGATACGCCGGTGCGCATTGCGCTTTTCCCGCGGGGGGATAAGGCATGACGAGCATCCGCCTTGCCCCGATGGCAGGCATTACAGACTGGCCGTTCCGCGTTCTGTGCTTTGAGCAGGGCTGCGATGTGGCGACGACGGAGATGGTCAGCGCGATGGGCTACCTCTACGCGCCGCGCAATCATCCTGCGACCGTTTCCCTGATTGAACGCCGGGACAGCGAGGGCAAGCTGCTTGTGCAGATTTTCGGCAAAGAGGCGGATTTGATGGCGCGCGCGGCGGAAGAGCTGTCCGCCATGGGGCGCTTCGACGGCGTGGACGTGAACATGGGCTGTCCGGCGCATAAGGTCGCCGCATCCGGCGAGGGAAGCGGGCTGATGCGCACGCCGGAAAACGCAGAAAAAATCCTCCGTGCGGTCTGCAAGGCGAGCCATCTGCCTGTGTCGGTCAAGATGCGCCTTGGCTGGGACGACGAGCATATCAACGTCGTGGACATGGCGAAAATGGCGGAGGACTGCGGCGTGTGCGAAATTGCCGTACACGGTCGAACGCGGATGCAGCAGTACAGCGGTCACGCAGACTGGACGTATGTGCGCAAGGTAAAGGAAGCCGTGCATGTGCCGGTGATTGGCAACGGTGACATCTTCACGGCGGACGACGCCGCCCGCCACCTGGAGGGAA
>ENA-OOZQ01001890-OOZQ01001890.1-human-gut-metagenome-genome-assembly--contig:-NODE-1890-length-11654-cov-2.544961_pt1 | contig 11654 bp, 16 predicted proteins | sample MGYA00241188_ERZ501399 | MGnify/ENA primary metagenome ERZ501399 (study PRJEB25962, sample SAMEA2042658) | human gut metagenome | biome: human gut; feature: human-associated habitat; material: faeces... | reverse complement strand
CTCATTCCTCCAATACGATTTTTTACGAGGTTTCACCTCTTATGTTAAAATGCTTAAATAGTTTTACGCCATATTCAGGGCAAATATAAAAAAGGAAATAAGCTTTGACACTCATTTCCTTTGCTGACTAAATTCCTGATTACAGTTATATTTATAGTTTTGTTTTATTAATCTAGCCCAACGGAACCACACCCTTTCAAATAACTTTTTAGGTAACAAAAAAGGACAGCTTTGAACTGTCCTAATCTGCTAATTTATTGTGTTTGCTAACTTGCCTGTAACTTTTACATTAAAAAAAGCACTTAACATCATTCGTTAGGTGCTTTAGGATGCTTTTCTTGTTCCATCAGGCAATATATAATCTTCTAACCAAGCTTCTCCTGTTTCCATATTAACCTTAGCTGTTGCAAATACTGTCCAACCTCTTAAATTTTCTTTTAAATCTGGTCTTGTAGCTGTGTTTTCAAACATATAATGAAGTGTAAATATATTATCACTAACTGAATAAGATACTGGTGAATTTATTTTATCTCTAAAATATCTTTTATCAAATACCTTAATTATTTCTTTTACCGCACAAACTACAGCTTCATTTTTATTAATCACCTAAATCAGCTCCTTAAAAAGTTCCTCAAACAAAGATTTGTCAGTTTCTAAAATAATATTCTCAACTGTTCCTGTTTCTATTATACCATTCTTATTATATACACTTGTAATACCATCAACAGAAACAATTTCAAATTCATCTTGCCAGTACATCATTTTAGCTACTGATAAATCTGCTTCTGAAGGAATTATGTCACCTATATACGGATGTGAATGGTAATTTAATACGCCTTTATGTTTTTCTAATTCTTCAAACAGAGTAGGAGGTATGACAGTAGCACTAGAGGTTCCTCTTATAAGTATATTTTTACCATTAACAGTCACTACTGCGAACTCTACTCCTGTTTGCCTTGAAAGTAAGCTCAAATCCTTTATAGTAGGACAGCTGTCTAAAGCAAGACTATCTCCTGCTTTCTGTAAACTATTTAAGCAGTTCTGAATATTTTCAGGTATGTATTCAGACTTAAGAGGGGATAACTTGTCACCTGATGCTTTTACTGTACCTAAGTTAATTATATCATCATTATTTATACTTGTAAACTTGTCATTACTAACAAATTTTTCTTTCCAGTCTTTATAGGACATATCATCTACATAGATTGTTTTTCCATTTTTATCTCTAGTAGCTCTTTTTCTACCTTGTTTCAGTAAATCATCTGTGACTTCCGGTATTGTAGTACCTCGGCAACGCGGATGAAAAGGTGGTGCTGTTATCCCTATTTCAAAGTCATCTCTATTAAAGATTTTACTATCCATATCAGCACACATATCACAAGTTTTATCGTCTAGTGTTTCTAATACCCTATACTTTTCAACTCCTAATTCATCATAGCTATCCATTTCTGCCCTTGTACATATCTGGGCTGTTTCAGTACGAATAAGAGTATTGCAAGCTGATTGGGCTACATTGCTTTCATAACTTAATTGTCTTGCAAGCTTTTTAGGGTCTGTACCTCTAACACACCAATCAGTTAAAGCTTGCTGAAGTTTATTTGTCAATTTAGGTCTGTATGTACCCCATATTCTTTCAGAGAAGTTTGTACCGTCAATAGCCCAGGGCTTTTCAAGTATCAATTTAAGTCTGCGTTCATCTACTTGTGCAAAACTAAAGCCCACACCAATACCTTTTTGTACTTCAAATGCCGTTCTATAATAAACATCTTTATACACATTCGATAGTGTCTGCGTGACATTTTCTGTAATATCGGCAAATGCTTTATCACAAAATAACATCATTTGCATTTTAATAGCATCAAGTCTAGTGATATGATATTTTGCACTTGCGTTTTCAAGTTCTTTATCCCAGTTTCCCAAGTAGCTGTTAGCATAGCCTTTTCTTATGTATTCTTCAACATCCCATCCAAGTTCTTTTAGCTCTTTATTTGTAATAGCTTTTTTGGCTTCAGCTAAAGTCATATTGTTATTATCAGCAAAACGCTTCAACCAATATGTAATGTCTTTATCAATTTGAATAATTGCATCATCTATTAATTTCATAGACTCAGCTACGCACTTTTGGGCTTCTGCATTGGACCTTTCTTCTAAAGCTTTAAATCTTTTAGCCCAATATTCATTATTCTTCATCATTTTTCCTCTCTAGTTTTTGGAAAACCGTAAGTTTCAACATTATTTTCTTTTTGTTTTTTGAGTCTTTTTAATTCAGCCTGTACATCATTAATCCAAGGGTGTTGCGCAATAACTGTTTCATCTGATAAAATACCTTGAGATTTAGAACAGTTGTCGATGGCTTCACTTTCATTAATGAGGATGTTCCTATTGAATACTATATCCACTTTTTCATCTTCAAAATCACCTTGTCCTGTTTGTGATAAATAAACATTCACAAACCACAATAAACTTTGTAATGATGCAGTATACTCAAGTTCAATTTTATTAGCATCTAAATCAATGTCTGAATACATACTTTGTATGTTTAACTGATTAGCATTACCACCCAACTTATCATCTTTGGCATCATATCCCATACCATTCTCAATGATGGACTTTTTCAAAAGGTCAATGATAACTTTATAATTTTCTGAATTAACATCAATATTAAGAGTTTCTACACCCCCACCTGAGCCATCTATGCTTCTTACTTTAACAGCACCATAGGTAGATAAATTCTTTCTAAACTCACCTAGGTTCTCACCATCATAATTTTTTAAAACCAAAATGGTGTTTCTTACATCTTCTTCCATAGCATTAGTGTAATTACTGAGCATTATATTTAACGCATCTTGTAAGCCTTTTACTCTCTTTAATAGAGATTGCTCATTTCTGTTAGCTTTAAAAGCTATAAGTGGGATTTTATTCCAACCCAATCCCATATTTTCTGCATAAAAATAAGGCACCTGCCAATTCACTCCGTCTGGATATATATTTCCTCCATCTTTAATGAATTTTGTGATACCTTTATTATCATAAACTTCTATTTTTAATATTTCTTTTTCCGTTTTTTTCTCATATACAAGTACAGGATAAACTCGAATTGCATAATTAAGTTTTGTATGTTCTTCATCAGCCCAACCTGGTAGTATCTGCCAAGGTTTAATACGACGCATATTTAACTTACCCGTTTCATCATATCCGACATATAACCAACCTATCCCGCAATTAAAGCTATCTTCTGCTATAGATTGTATAAGTCTATCAAACTCTGCATCAAACACATAATCATTTAATAGTTTAGAGTACCTCTTATTTTCAGTATTAAACATTATCTCCTTACCAAATAAATAATTGACCTTTTGGTCAATTATCTTGCTGTATTGGTTATTTACAATTCTATTATTCGGCAAATTATCAATCTGTACAAGTTCCCCATCAGGACCTATAGCTGTTCTCTTTAAATTCAATACATCGTGCTTACCAATGTAATAATTATATCCTTTTATCATATCAAATCTTTTTGGACTCGACATAAATTTATTAAGCTCTCGTCTTATAAAATCTAAATCTGTTATTTGATTCTCTGCACCTTTTTTAATAATGTCATTAATATAAGGTGTGAGCCAACCGACAAACTGAAAATTAAACACTTTCTCTCTCACCTCTAATCTAATCAAAACTAAATGTATCTCCAACAAGAATTTTACCTAGTGCATATCTCATAGCATCCATACCGTGCGAAAATTCGTGGTCAGGTTTATCTGTTGGTTTTCCATCTTTATCTATTGCCCAACAATAGTTTTGTATCTCTTTTTTAAATTCAGAGCAGTTGTCGTGAACTATAATTTCATAGTTTTGTATTAACTGAATACCATGGTTTACGCTGTCTTTTCCTTTCCTGGAAGGTTCTGTCTTGATTCCTTCTTCTTGAAGTTCTGCAATGGACTTTGGTTCAGCAGAATCACAAATAATTTTCTGCCCACCATAACCTTTGTCTTTGATTGCCTGCGCAATGATTTTGTTGGTCACACCTGTCTTGTACCATTCATCAAAGACATAAATCTTCATTGCTACATTGTCTATCATCAGACAGACAAATGCATTGGGGTCAGTGAAACCAAAGTCAAGACCAAATGCAGCTTTGATTTCTGGGATTGCTCTGACTGCATCAATGTTAAAGTCTTCAAATCTGACTTTTTCATATATCAGACCTTCTGCAATACCCCATTCACCATCACCTTCAATTCTGTATCTTCTTGGGTTGTTTTGTTGCATCTTCAAGAAGATGTTCCTGTCTGCATCATCCAACCATTCATTTTGCTTCCAGGTTGTTGTCTTTATGAAAATGTCATCATCTATCACATCAAAGAACCTGGGTTTCAACCAGGATGTTGCAGACCAAGGATTGAATGTCAGGGTTATCTGCTTGAAATATCCATCAGGCACTTCACCACGAATGGACATATCCAGTTTGTTGAAGTCATCTTCATTGCTGATTTCATAGGCTTCTTCAATCCATACAAAACAAAGAACACCATAATCAACTGAAATTGATGTGATTTTCAAACCATCATCAAGCCCCCTGAACAGAATCTTCTGTCCTGTATCTTTTCGTATAATCTGCATTGGTGAAACAGTACAATCAAAAACATCATCAACACCAATTCTATGAATTGCCCATTTTAAATCAGCAAAAACTGAATCACGTAAGGTATTTGAATATCGTCTTACACACAAAGCATTTGCAAGTGGATATTTCAAAATTCTATAAATCATGTTCAGTGCTGTGGTCTTTGATTTCTTTGAACCTCTTGAACCTTTACATACTCTATATCTTTGTTTACAAGAAACAAAATCATCATAATTATCACCAAATACTTTTGATGGTTTCTCATTATTGGTTGCAATCATCAATAATCACAACCTTTCCAAAATTATTGACATTCAGATTATCATCAGGTTTGAATCCTGCTCTATCAAGAATATCTTTTGCTGCCATCAATCTAACCATTTCACTTTTTGCTTTTAATAGATTTGTTTCTGTTTGAAAAGCTGCTGCTGCCATTGATTTCATTCTACTCTTTAACATGGATTCATATTCTGCCATAAAATCATCATTCTTTTTCCATGTGCAAATAGTCTGTTCTGATACTTTAATCTGTGCAGCAATTTCTTTTTGTTTCAAATTACCTGCAATCATAAGTTCTAAGCACTTTTTTTGTTTTGATGTTAGCATTTTATGAACCCCCTTTCTGTTAAAGTTTATTAAAGATTATTTTTATGTATAAATTATATAGAAATAAGACACCCTTTTTAAAGGATGCCTTAACCTAACATTTCATTCTATATTTTACTATAATGCTGAGGTGGGATTCAAGTGGGTTGCAGTGGGAACTTTTCTTCAAATGCTTGTAAAGCAGATAAGTGAATTTCTTTAATATAGTCATATGAGAATTTCATTTCCTGTGCAGCTTTTCTTAAATTTTTACCGTCAACATATACAATGTTTAAAATATCTTTATGTTTGCTATTATCTAGTTGCTGTATCTGATTAATTATTTTTACCCTTGTTTTGATAAGCGTATTTTTCATTAAATCAAGTATTTTTTCTTCTTCATCAATCTGACTAAATATTTTTGCAAATTTATCTGGTTCAACTGAACTTTGTACTTTTTCTTCTTCATAACTAATACCTGCAATATCTAAAGAATCTTTTAATCTTTGTATGTACTCTTGCTGTTTCTTAACTTTGATATTTTGTTCTTTTATTTGTAATAAATATTCTTTTATTGTCACATTAAACACCTTCTTTTTTATTTATTTAACAAAAGTTCAACATAGTCATAAATCTTGAACCGTCTGAAAGGCTGTAATTTACTAGGTTTTTTAAATAAACGGTTCAAGATGTACGGTTCTATATATATTATAGATATTTTTTAGAGAAACATAAAATTTTAATGATTTTATATTTTAATATATCCTTAACTTAAAAACATCTTGAACCATCTTGAACCACCGCATAAAATCAAGGGTTACATCTTGAACCGTATCTTGAACCTATCTTGAACTTTTACAGTTATCTATGTATTTTTGGAATTGTTTATACACTTGTCTTTCGAGAGGGTGTTTGTTAAACATGTTTCTCTCATTAAGTTCTAATAGCCTTTCGTATCATATTTTGGCTGATTGTTCAGATACATTACATATTCTACTAATATCTTCAAAAGATTTAATATTTAAGCTATGTAGCACAGTAGCAGGCATTAATATATCTCTTGCAAACACATTAGCTTGCATCTCGTATATATCCATACCGTCAAAATCTTTTTCTGAATTTCGATTATATGTCTTTCCAAACTTTAAATGACTTAACAAGCAATGACCTAATTCGTGGGCTAGAGTAAATCTAATTCTAGCCTTAGGCTTTTTGTCATTATAGTAAATTACATTTACATTATTTACATTAAGACTAAACCCATCTCCTGTTAGATTTTGCTTGCTATCACTATATTTTAGTATAGTGATGTTGTTTAATCTTGCTATAGTAGCAAGATTGATTGGTAGGCTTGTTATATTACATTTTATTAAAGTTTCCCAAGCCTTATTTCTAGCTATCTGATAATCGTGATACATATTACCACTCCTTTCCTATAACAGTATAGAAAAGAAGTAGTAATATATCATTAGTAGGTTAATTCCATTAATGGAATATTATGTAAACTATAAATCATCAGGTGGAATATAGTTTTTCATATCTTCTTCAACATCAGATTTTTTGATATTGACTGCTTTGTTGCTATCACCTCTGGCAGCAACCAATGTTATTTGTTGTTCATCACATTTTACTTGACTAGAAATATTAGTTTCTAAACATCTTTTATGTTCTATATCTAATATAGTGTCAACAGCATCTCTTCCATAGAAATCAAGTAATCTATATTTTTTAATTGCTTGCATTTCAGAAAATTTAACTTTAAAATCATTGGTTTTCCCATATGAAGGGTCGTTTATATTATCGTTAGCCCAAAAATCAAGTGATGTTTCAAAAAATTTTGATAACTTTTTCAGAGTTGATAATTGCATGCTTTCATATCCTTTTTTAAACCACCCATCTATAGTGGTGTATGGAATTCCACTTAATTTAGAAAGAGAGTTTTTGTTTAAATTACTATCTTTCATTAATAGATTTAATTTTTCTAAAAAGTCCACTTTGTCACCTCCCAAGATAATATTAGTATAAAAAAATTACTTTGTCAAGTAAAAAAATACGAACAATCGTAAAAAACTATTGACATTTTATGAAAAGGGGTATATAATACAATAAAAGTTACCCACAGGGGTAAGAATGGAGGTGAAAATATATGTTAAATAATTTAAAAAAAGAACTTGCAGCAAAAAAAATTACAACAAAGTCTTTTGCAGAGTTTTTAGGAATATGTGAAAAATCAGCAACGAATAAGTTGAATGGAAAAACTGAATTTACATATTCAGAATTCAAAAAAATATGTAATTTTCTTTTTCCTGAATATAATTCAGATTACTTATTTGCTAACTCAAAAGATGATATTGCTTAGGAGGTGAACATAATGAATTCTACTAAAAATATTACTGATAATTTAAAGCAAATTGTTAAAAAAAGTGGGTTGAAGCAGTATGTTGTAGCCGAAAAATGCGGTTATTCGCCAAAAACATTTAGTGATATGTTAAATAACAGAAAGCTCATAACAGCACAAGACATTTATATGTTATGTGAAGGTTTAGATATTAGCCCTAATGATTTATTGGGTTATAACAAAAGTGAATAAAAAAGCCACCTCTGATGAGATGGCATAAAATACAATATAAGGTTTTCGCCGAATTTACGGAGTATTAATTACAAGTTACCTTGTAATGGGGCAAAAAGTTTACCTCACCTAAATAATCTAACTTACGAGCAGTTGCTTCTAAGACATGTGCCTTAGGTTCAATTGTTGTAATAGTTGCATCGTATGTTTCAGTTACATCACTAGCTATTGAGTTAGAAACATCAATGTACGCATCTAAAGCAGGTGATGTAGCTAAGTTAATAATATTATTATTATTATTATTATTCATAGACATCCAATTTTGTTACTCCACTAAATAAGTGGGGCTACATCATTTCTGTGTAGCTCTTGTAGTCACCTACAAGTTCAGACTGTGCCTTCAACCTAAATATCAAACTCCACATAGGTTGAAGGCACAGTCGTTACACCTTCCCTTAAAGTGGGCTCGGCTCGGCGTTGTCTTAAATTATATTGATATTTTAACACAAAAATATCAATATTTCAACACAAATTAGTAATAATAAGTTTCCTATATTAATTTATTATTTTGTATAAATACTACAATAATGCAAATAGCAAGGAGGTTGAGAAGATGGAACAGGAAAAACAATCGAATGAAATATGCCCAAGATATTGCTGTTATAAAGGTATGATACATTTCCTTAAATGTACAGTATTGATACACAGCTTTATCCTAGGCAGTATTATTTCTATATTAGTAAAGATTTTATCCAATCAATGATGAAAGGTGACAAGTCAATTAATTTTGTAAACAGGCTACCTAATATAGCAGCGACAAGAAGTTGAATCCAAGACCTGCGAACAGCTTTCTTATCACGAAGTTCTTGAATTTTCTCTTCGAGAGCTAAGCGTTTATCTTCACGGTCTTGAATTTCTAATTGAAGCTTACTCTGCTCGAACTTTTGAATTATTGATTGTTGTTCAGCAGGAGAGCAGCGACCACTACCTAAAGGAGCTCCTTTATAACAGAGGTTATATGTTCGACCTAATTGTTTACAAGTATCAATTGTGTCACAATCTTCATTATATTTTAATTCTGGCAAATTAAGCATAATTAATTCTCCTTTCTATAGATATTAACTAATATGCCACTATCAGTTAATTGAATTATAGCATATAAGGAGAAGTATTAAAAGTAATATTAGGAGGTAAAAACTTATGAATAATATACAAGTTTTTAATAATGAAGAACTTGGTTGTATAAGAACAGTAATGATAAATGACCAACCTTGGTTTGTTGGTAAAGATATTGCAGTTGCTTTGGGATATAGCAATCCTCAAAAGGCAATTCGTGACCATATTGATGTTGAGGATAAGACGGTGAACGATTCGTTCACCATTAATGGGACAAAGGGAACGCTTATTAACGAATCTGGTCTTTACAGTCTTATTCTTTCAAGCAAGTTACCTAGTGCTAAGAAATTTAAGCGTTGGGTTACATCAGAGGTACTGCCTAGCATAAGAAAAACAGGGCATATGGTTTTTAATTGGTTTAAGTGGGAAAAGGATGGAAAAGAAATTCCTAAAATTCATCCTGCACAAAAACCTATCAATGTAATTGAACAGTTGATTAAAACATTTACTGACCCTGGTGATGTGGTTGTTGACCCTTGTTGTGGTTCTGGTACAACTTTAAGGGCATCAAGAAACCTTGGAAGAAGTTCTTTTGGTTTTGAAATTGATAGAAATTTTTATACAAGAGCAAAGGAAGAAATGCTTAGAATATAAATATACATAAAGGAAGGTGATTAAAGATGTCAAATGTGATTCATCCTGGACATTATAATATTCCAGGTAGAAAAGAATGTATAGAAGAAATGGTTGAAAAGTTTGGTTATGAGAAAACACAAGCGTTTTGTGAATTGAATTCTTATAAATATCAGTATAGACATAAACATAAGAATGGTCAGGAAGACTTAGACAAAGCATCAAACTATCAGAATATGTTGATAGAATACATTAAAAAGGACCCAAAATTTAAGATTGCAAACCATTATGGTCTTGAAGTTCAGATGCAACAATTAATTGAAGAAATGGCAGAATTGACTCAGATAATTTGCAAATATTTTAGAATTAATGGTCAAGGTCAACCTGTTTCAAAGAAATTATCAAGATGTGAAATTGAAGAAAATCTTGTAGAAGAATTAGCAGATGTTAAATTGCTGTTTGACCAAGTGATATTCTTGCTTTCATGTGAAAATGAGGTACAAAAAGTGATAAAACAAAAAGTAAACAGATGTATTAAAAGGATGGGTGAAGAAAATGCAGATAATTAAACCGTATACAAAGATTTACAGTGATTTTGATGGTCAAAAGATATTAGAAAAAATTGAATTAATTGCAAGAACTTGTTATAAAAGTGAAAATAAGATTCAAGAAGATTCTGCTAATAGATTTGTTGCAGGGCTTATCAAAAGGGGTCATGAATCAATGCTAGAACATTGTTCTGTAACGGTTAAATTTGTTGTAGATAGAGGAATTAGTCATGAATTAGTTAGACATAGAATGGCATCTTTTGCACAAGAATCTACAAGATACTGTAATTATTTTAATAATGATTTTGGGTCAGAAATTACATTTATCGTTCCTCAATACTTAGAATACAATTCAGAAGGTTGGAATATTTGGAAGAATAGTATGAAATCTTGTGAAGAAGCCTATTTCAAGTTACTTAACTTTGGTTTAACACCACAACAAGCAAGAGCAGTTCTTCCAAATAGTTTAAAAACAGAAGTAGTGATGACAGCAAACCTTTGTGAATGGAGACATTTTTTCAAACTTCGTGCATTGGGAACACGTGGAAAGCCACATCCACAGATGCTTGAAGTAACAATTCCACTTCTTAAAAATTTTAAACAAATGATACCAGTTGTGTTTGATGATTTAGTTGTGGGGTGAAGTTAATATGAATAAATATAATAGCGAAGGTTATTATGACCCAACAGCTTATAGTGCTATGAAAAAAGTAGTTAAAGAAGAATCTGAACAAGAAAAGAAAATTAGATTATTGGCACATATTATTAGAGATTTAGCATACCTTTCTGGATTTGAAGTAATAGGAAGAATTACATTTAAAGATAAGAAAACAGGGAAGGAATTTAATTAATGAAACAGGTGAATGGAATGTTTGATTTGAATAATAAAATTTTTACGCAAGGTCAAGTATTTGAGTTTAATAAATTTATGCAAATAAATAAAAAGTCAATAATTGATTCAAAAACATTAAATTGGTTGATAGACAGTGGGTTCTTTATGAAACCTGCTGCAATCAAATATCATGGTAATCATACTGGTGGTTTATTTGAACATTCAATGATGGTTGCACAAGTATTAGTGGAGATGACACATAAATTTAATATACCTTGGACAAGACCTGACTCACCATATATTGTAGGAATGTTTCACGATGTTTGCAAAATGGATGACTATATAGACGAAAATGCACAGGGTGTTGGAAATAGTTTGTTGATAAGTAAAAATCCAAAGTGGACATACAATCCTGCACCTATGTTTGCAGGGCATGGTGACAAGTCGGTGATGATGCTGTCACAAGTGATAACACTTACAGAGGAAGAAATGTTGTGCATCAGGTTTCACATGGGTGCTTATGTCACTGATGATTGGGATAGTTTTGATAGAGCAATTAGAAAATATCAATCAGTACTGTTTACTCATACTGCTGATATGTACGCTTCAAAAGTTCAAGATATTTAAGTTAGTTCAAGATAGGTTCAACATCATCTTGAACCGATAAAATACAGTAAAAATAAGGGTTTCAAGGGTACGGTTCAAGATGGTTCAAGATGTTTTTAAGTTAAGGATATATTAAAA
>ENA-OOZQ01001885-OOZQ01001885.1-human-gut-metagenome-genome-assembly--contig:-NODE-1885-length-11679-cov-1.544477_pt1 | contig 11679 bp, 8 predicted proteins | sample MGYA00241188_ERZ501399 | MGnify/ENA primary metagenome ERZ501399 (study PRJEB25962, sample SAMEA2042658) | human gut metagenome | biome: human gut; feature: human-associated habitat; material: faeces... | reverse complement strand
GCAATGCACAATAGGAATCGGCTCACCCCAGTAACGCTGTCTGGAGAATACCCAGTCTCTTAATTTATAATTGGTCTTGCGGTTACCGATGCCCTTCTCTTCCAGATAGTTCATGATCTTCTCTTTGGCTTCTGCCACAGACAGACCGTTCAGGAAATCGGAATTGACCAAAGTACCATCAGCAACATCGGTATATACAGCTTCTTCTACGCTGACAGGGCTTCCTGCAACAACTTCAATGATAGGCATACCGAATTTCTTCGCGAACTCCCAGTCTCTCTCATCATGTGCCGGAACTGCCATGATCGCACCGGTACCATAGCTCATCAGTACATAATCAGATACCCAGATCGGAACTTCTTTTCCGTTGACCGGATTGATTGCAGTCAGACCGTCAATTGCCACACCAGTCTTGTCTTTTGCAAGCTCCGCCCGCTCAAAATCAGACTTTCTGGAAGCCTGCTCGCGGTATGCAACGATTTCCTCCCAGTTTTTAATCTGATCCTTGTACTTATCCAGATATGGATGCTCTGGTGAAACAACCATATAGGTAACACCAAACAATGTATCGCAGCGTGTGGTGTAAATACGCAGCTTATCTTCTGTATCTTTGATCTGAAAATCAACCTCGGCACCTGTAGAACGTCCGATCCAGTTTTTCTGTGAAACCTTGACACGTTCAATGTAGTCTACATCATTCAGTCCTTCGATCAGCTTATCCGCATAATCGGTAATCTTTAACATCCATTCGCTCTTTACCTTGCGGACAACCGGAGCACCACACCGCTCACATACACCGTTTACAACTTCCTCGTTTGCAAGACCTACCTTACAGGAAGTACACCAGTTGATCGGCATCTCTTTTTTGTATGCAAGACCGGCCTTGAATAATTTCAGGAAAATCCACTGGGTCCACTTATAATACTTTGGATCTGTTGTGTTAATCTCACGATCCCAGTCAAAAGAATATCCCAGAGAATGTAACTGATCCTTAAAATGCTTTACATTATTCTCTGTTACGATTTTTGGATGGATTTTATTTTTAATTGCATAGTTTTCTGTCGGAAGTCCAAATGCATCCCATCCCATCGGATATAATACATTATATCCCTGCATTCTTCTCTTACGGGCTACAATATCCAATGCTGTATATGGTCTCGGATGACCAACGTGAAGTCCCTGTCCGGATGGATATGGGAATTCAACCAGCGCATAATATTTCGGTTTGGAATAATCATTGGTTGCAGCAAAAGCCTTTTCATCATCCCAGACTTTCTGCCACTTTTTCTCTACCACTTTGTGGTTGTATACTTCTGCCATGTCTTCGCCTCTTCATTTTTCATATTTTTTCACAATACATTTATTTTACACATACCGGGGTAGTTTGTCAATTGTCATGAGGAGGGACCCGCGCTCTTTGCGGGAGGAGTCCTTATGGCCCCACATGGAAAAATCTTGATACCTCTTTGTGGGAGGAGTCCTTATGCCCCACTTCCTTACACTCGGTCACAAAAACAAAAACCCCGATGATGGTACTCACCGGGGTTTTTAAAATCAGTTTCTGATTAGTTGTTGATGAGCTTGTCGCTCTCGTTGTTCCAGCTGTACAGCTTACGGATCTCAGCACCAACCTTCTCTGATGGATGCTCAGAAGCAAGCTTTCTCATAGCCTTGAAGTGAACCTGACGTCCTGCCGGAGACATATCCAGTAAGAACTCTTTTGCAAATGTACCATCCTGAATATCAGTAAGGATCTGCTTCATAGCCTTCTTTGTCTCAGCAGTAACAATCTTTGGTCCGGTGATGTAATCACCATACTCAGCTGTATTAGAGATAGAATATCTCATTCCTGCGAAACCTGACTGGTAAATTAAGTCTACGATCAGTTTCATCTCATGGATACACTCGAAGTATGCATTTCTCGGATCATAACCAGCCTCGCAAAGTGTTTCGAAACCAGCCTGCATAAGTGCACAAACACCACCACAAAGAACTGCCTGCTCACCAAAGAGGTCTGTCTCTGTCTCTGTACGGAATGTTGTCTCAAGAAGTCCGGCTCTTGCTCCGCCGATTCCAAGACCATATGCAAGTGCAAGATCCCATGCCTTTCCGGTAGCATCCTGCTCAACAGCGATCAGACAAGGAGTTCCCTTACCAGCCTGATACTCAGAACGTACTGTATGTCCTGGGGCCTTAGGTGCGATCATTGTAACATCGACATCCTTTGGTGGCTTGATGCATCCGAAATGGATATTGAAACCATGTGCGAACATTAACATGTTACCTGGCTCAAGGTTTGGCTCGATATCTTTCTTGTACATATCAGCCTGTAATTCATCGTTAATCAGAATCATGATAATATCAGCTTTTTTAGCAGCTTCTGCTGCAACGTATACCTTAAATCCCTGCTCTTCGGCTTTCTTCCAGGACTTGCTTCCCTCATAAAGACCGATAATGACGTTGCATCCGGACTCCTTTAAGTTTAATGCATGTGCATGTCCCTGGCTACCATAGCCGATGATTGCGATTGTCTTTCCATCCAGTAATGAAAGGTTACAATCTTCCTGATAAAAAATTCTTGCTTCTGACATATCATTGTCCTCCTAAATATGTATACTCTTATATAAAAAAATATTTTTAATAAGTAGCCGTAACTAATCCAAAAAACGGACATCCGACGATCCACGGGTAAGTCCCGTAATTCCGGTACGTGCAAGTTCCAGAATTTCATATCCATCCAGCAGATCTAAAAAGGCATCCAGTTTATCCTGATGTCCTACCAGCTGAATTACCATGGAATCGTTTGTAACATCTACGATCTTTCCATGAAAAATCTCTGTCACATTCATAATCGGCTGACGCTCGTTATCCTTTGCGCGGATCTTTACAAGAATCAGCTCCCGGGTAACAGAAAGTCCCGGTTCCAGTTTTTTGATATCCAACACATCTTCCAATTTCAGTAACTGTTTCTCGATCTGATCCAGAATAAGTTCATCGCCACTGGCAACAATTGTAATTCTGGTATATTTCGGATCTGCAGTCACACCGGATGAAAAACTGTCAATATTATATCCGCGGCGACTGAACAATCCGGATATCCGGCTCGTCACGCCTGGGTTATTTTCCACTAAAAGCGATAACGCCTGTCTTCTCATATCTCGAAAACCTTCTACTTTCTTTGTGTTGTTTAGATCATAATACTATAATCTGTGTTTGTCAAGCACTATTTTTATTATAACTTCCAGTTATATTATGAATAACTCCCATCTATCAGAATGGGACTTTAAAAGTGAAACATATGGGAATAAAGAAAGGTTCCGATTCCCACCCCCAGTAAAATGATCACAATAATTTTCATAAGAAGCGCGATCACACTGCAGATCACACCCGCAAGAGCCATTCCTCTGCTGCTACCGTACTTGGGTTTCTGTAATGCGATAATTCCAAGAATCAGACCGGCAGCTGCGACAAGAAATGTCAGCCATTTTCCTCCGGCACAGCATGCCAGCAGAATGGCAACAATCCCAAGGATCATTGAAGCAATTCCAAGCCCGTTTGCACCTTCGTCCATATTCTGCGGTGTTCCGCCATAGGTATACGGATTATCCGGATTTGTAGGTGTTCCACAATATCCGCACATGACAGAATCATCGGGAATCTCTCTTCCACATTTTCTACAATACATGATTTCTCCTTTGTTCTAATATAATGTTTTGATCGCGCCGTTGTAATACTGCAGGATCTTTAAGGCATCCGTCAGATCTACTTTCCCGTCGCGGTTTACATCTGCAGCGGTTTTCTCCGCACTGGTAAACGTCTTTGTATTATTGTAATACTGAATGACGTACAGTACATCGATCAGATTTACTTTTCCGTCCCCGCTGACATCTCCGAGTATATGCTGCTGATCTGTGATCGTCACACTCGATGTCGCCGAATTGTAGGAAAAAATATCCCCCTGCTGATCTTCCACAGACTCAATGGCAACTGTAACATCCGTACTGATTCCGTTGTTGGAATAGGCTGTCATTCCATTGGCAAGCTGAAAATCAATATACATCAGATTTCCCGAAGTATTTACATCTGCTGCTGCCGTATATTCTGTCGTAAGATACCCTCCATAGGAAGACATATTGTAATCACTCTGCGTAAGTGTCGACTGTACTTCCGGTGCCAGTGTCACAGACTGGAATGCAAGAATATTTTTATTGTATGAAATTCCAAGTTTGATCTTGTTGAATCCGTCATTTCTGGAAAAATATACCGGAACGGAAATATGCCCGTTTCCCTTTACGATTCCAAGGGAAAGTGTCACGGTCTTTGCCTGGGAATTCGTCAGTGTCAGTTTCTGCGTTTTCAGTTCCACATCCGATCCGTTTGTGCGAAGATAAGATGGACTGAAGGTAATGTCAGTCTTTATGACCGGTTTTGCCGAGGTAAATTTTAATGTTGCAATCGATGATCCCGATACTTTTACCGGATCTGCAATCTGTGCGGTAGTATTTCCTGCCGCATCCTTTTTATAATAATCCACGGACAGAAAATGTGTGTACCCATTATAAGAAGCCTTCCACTCTCCGTTATTGTCTGTCTTTCCGGATGTGGTGCCCCCGTCAACAACTACCGTAACCGAAGTAAATACTGAATTGTCATAAGTCAGGTATCCTCCGAATCCGGAAGTCTCCGCATTGACAGAAAATGTCACATCAAATGACTGTCCCGCATTTAAATTGATGGAGTCACTGGCAGTCTTCATTTGCAGTGGTTCCTGCCGCATACACATCTGACGGCTCCACACCAGTTCCCGCAATAAACATACATGCAAGCATGATTCCGGCTATTAATTTCTTTGCTTTTCTCATAAGAATTCCCCCACTTATATGTGTTTTGATCCTTTGTAACTCATTCTATGTCTTATCCTACCATTCTCTGTAGCAAAAGGCAAGAAGTAACAAAGCTGGAAATTTTTCTCTTCTGCGGTAATTTTAAGAAACAACAATTTTTAACACGACCGGAAATTCAGAATAAAAACCGGAGGTCTTCACATGCAGACCTTCTGCGTCCGTTTTCCATTCCGGGGATTTTTCATATCCAAGAACTTCTACCTGTCTGATAATCCCATGGAATTCCGGGAGATTCTGGTCACTGCTTTCTGCCAGAGACTGAACGCAAAAGTTTCCATCCTGCGGGCACTTTAACGCAATGGCATAAATATTTCCATGATTCACTGTAAAACGGTAATCCTGCGGCGTATAGACCATCTCTTTCTGATCTGAGAACTGTCCCTCCTGCATCTTTGTCGGACCTTCGGACGATTTTCTCCATACCTTTGCTCCATGGATGGCTTCCCGGTTCACCGCCATCCAGTCCGCCAGATCCCGGAGAATCTTTTTATCTCCTTCCGGAAGCGTGCCATCCGCCTTCGGTCCGACATTTAATAAAAGATTTCCGTTTTTACTTACCACATCCACCAGCGTACAGATGATTTCCTGACTTGTTTTATAGATCAGTGTATCCGTATAGCACCAGGAATTTCTTGCAATTGCGGTATCTGTCTGCCACGGATACGGTTTTGCCTCCGCAAAGCCGCCACGTTCCATTTCTACAATTCCACTGCCAAACGCCATCGCATCATGCTTGTAACAGATGGCAACATTCGTCCCCCATTCCGCTCCGCAATTATAATAAAACGCGGCAAGTTTCTTTAAATAGGGCTTAAATGCCTCATGCTGGACCCACCAGTCAAAATACAACAGGCGCGGACGGTAATTAAGGATAAGTTCTGCCGTCCGTGCCAGCCAGTCATCGAGAAACTCTTCTGTCGGATACGGTCTGGAATACAGGTCCTCCGGATCTGCCTCCGGCATGGATGGCCAGTAAAAATCCCCTTTTTTCAGTGGTTCATGGATATCACTGTCAAACGTTTTTCCATTTCCGAGGAAAAACCAGTGTTCCGCACGGTGGGAAGATGTACAGAAATGAATTCCCCGCTTTTTTGCTTCCTCTTTCAGTTCCCCGAGAACATCCCGTTTCGGTCCCATGTCGACCGCGTTCCAATCGGAAAGATCACTCCGGTACATCTGAAATCCATCATGATGTTCCGCTACCGGAAACACATAACCGGCTCCTGCCGCCTGAAACAGTTCCATCCACTCCGCCGGGCAAAAATGTTCAGCCCGAAACATCGGAATAAAATCCTTATACCCGAAGTTCTTCTGCAATCCATAAGTTTTTCTGTGATGCTCATATGCCGGCATTCCTTCTTTGTACATGTTGCGCGGATACCACTCATTGGAATTTGCCGGAACACTGTAAACACCCCAGTGTATAAAAATACCGAGTTTTTCTTTCGCCAGCCACTGCGGCATCTGCGCTTCACACAGCGATGCCCATGAAGCCTCATAAGGTCCCCTAGCAATCTTTTCTTCTACCTTCTGTAAAATTTCCTTTTCCCGTTGTGCAATTCTCATCCATCATTCTCCTTAACCGTTCGATTGCCGGATAATTATTGGGATTGATCTGCTCTTTCGATGGGAGTTCATCCATACGGAAAAAACAAAGTTTTTCTACTTCCTCCTGCTGGCAGATGATCTGTCCGGAAAATTTCCGGCATAAAAAGATCTCTTCTGCGGCATAAATTTCATCCCCGTTTGGATAGACATAATGTACTTCTTCTCCGGAGACATTCATAAAGTGTTCGAGGTTTCCGCAGATCAGTCCTGTTTCCTCCTGTACTTCCCGTCTGGCACAGTCTTCAAAGCTGTCCCCGAGTTCCATAGAACCCCCGGGATATCCCCATAACCCGTTGTCTGCACGTTTCTGCAGAAGCAACTCCCTTTTTTCATTCAAAAGCAGCACTCCTGCACAGGTCATAATCAACGGCCGATGACCTACCTGTTTTCTCAATTCCAATATATATCCCATATGTTTTGTTCTCTCTTTCTTTTTTCTGTCTCCATCATAGCATGGGAAAAGAAAAAAGAAAACCGCGCATCTTTTCAGATGCACGGCATTTGCTGCTTATATCGTAATATCCTGTGTCAACTGGATATCCTGCAGGGAGCTTCCGACATAAATGCGGTAATCCCCATGTTTTAATCTCCATGTTCCGGCAGCTTCATCATAATGCATGAAATCTTCCATCGTGATTTTCAAAAGCACGGTCTTGGTTTCCCTCGGACGAAGACAGATTTTTTCAAATGCCTTCAGTTCCTTCACCGGGTTTTCCGGAGAAACCGTCTTCTCTCCAAGATACAACTGAACCGTCTCTTTTCCCTCCAGTGCTCCTACATTGCGCACCTGAAGCTGTACATCAAATCCATTGGCACGCGCTTTGGACGGAATTTCCTCAATTTTTAAATTATCATAGGTAAAGTCTGTATAAGACAATCCATGTCCGAAACAAAACTGTACCGGAATCCGGTTCTTTTCGTAATAACGGTATCCCACGAAGATGCCTTCTGCATAGGTCTGTGTCAAATGTGCATTCATATGTTTCTTCTCTTCGTCTGTCAGAGGTCTTCCCGGGAAATACGCTTCTTTCCGGAAACATTCCGGAATCTCTTCCGGAAGCGTTTCTGCAAGTTTTCCGGAAGGATTTACTGCACCAAACAATACCTCTGCAAGCGCAGTGCCTCCTTCCATACCGCTGTAACTCATCCAAACAATTGCCTTTGCCCTGTCCGCCCATGGTTTCATGGAAACCGGACTTCCGGCAAGCATTACAATTGTCATATCCGGTCGAACCTCAAGAAGCTCTGTAATCAGCCGGTCCTGTCCGTATGGCAGGGTTAAATCCGCACGGTCCTGTCCTTCCAGATCCTGATCATGATTTAAACCACCCACATAAATGACATGCTTATATTCTTTTGCCAGTTCCACAGCTTCTTTCCGCAGACGTGCACTGTCCTCGGTTTCCTTTGCTGTCTCAGCTTTGCTTGCATCAAGGCTGTCTTCCTGCCAGTTATGATCGCTTTCCTTTTTTGCCGGAATATCATATCCTCTGACATAACGGACTTCGCAGTTTCCACCGAGAAACTTGCTGATTCCAAGCAGTGGTGTAATCTCATACAAAGCTTTAATCTCCGCACTTCCGCCACCCATAGCCTGTGAAATCACTGCATTCTGCCCAATGACAAGAACTTTATCGATTGCAGGATCAAGCGGAAGTTTCCGGTCTTCATTTTTTAACAGTGTGATCGATTCTCTTGCTACTTTTAAAACTTCAAAACGGTGTTTTGCCGTATTATAACTTCCCGCTTTCCGGTTCTTGTTCTTCTGAACCAGAATTTTCTTTTTTCCATCAGAATCCGGTACTTCTGTCAGTTCAATCATATGCAGGCGTACCATCATCCGCAGAATATTGCGTACTTTTTCGTCCACACAGGCCTCATCTATATTCCCTTTTCGGATTTCGCTGATCAGCGGATTCGCAAGAAAATAGTCATCAAAATCACTGGTTACCGACATTTCGATATCAAGCGGTCCCTCTGCGGTCCCCTTTGTTGTATGTACGGCTCCCCAGTCAGAGATAATGGTTCCGTCAAATCCCCATTCTTTGCGCAGTACGGTTCCCATAATATCTTTGTTTTCACAGACATGTGTTCCGCGGATCAGATTATAAGAGCCCATGATCGACTTTGCACCCGCTTTTTGTACAACCGCCTGAAATGCCGGGAAATAAATTTCACGCATTGTACGCTCATCCGCTTCCACATTTACCCAGAGCCGTTCGGTTTCCTGATTGTTCATTGCAAAATGCTTTACACATGCTGCCACATCAGACGTCTCGATTCCACGAACTATCGGAACGGCAAGTTCACTGGTCAGTCTTGGATCTTCACTGATATATTCAAAATTTCTTCCGCATGCAGGTGTTCTTTTGATATTAATACCCGGAGCAAGAATCACATCTTTGCCTCTTCCGCGTGCTTCTTCTCCCAACACTTTTCCTGCATTGCGTGCAAGTTTGCGGTTCCATGTCATCGCAATCGCACTGTTGCTCGGACAATATGTCACATAATCATCTGGTGTTCCGACCGGCATCCACTGATCATTGACAAACTCGCTGCGCACACCCATCGGTCCATCGGACATCTTTAAAGGGGGAATATGAATTCTTTCCACCCCCGCGGTGCGAAACAGACCCGCACCGTGGATCATGCCGGTTTTCTCTTCCAGTGTCATTTCCTTGATCAGAAGACAGATCCGGTTTTCCAATACTTTATCCATCAATTTTTCCTCTTACCTGATTTTACTGTATACACTCTATGTGGCTCTCACAGTCACGAAGAATGGTGTTTTTATTTTCTTTGGATGCCTTTGCGCCCTTCACATCTAAAATGCCGGTATTAACCAGTTCTACGGTAAACGGCTTTTTGCTGTCGCAGTCGATCACAAGCTTATCCTCTATGCGTTTTACCACAATGGAAGCCACTTTATTCTGATCCATATCGTAGATTTCAGCAGCTGCCTCATCCTGTACATCATATACACGGAATGTCACCTGATCGGCATAATCATACTCTGGTCCCTCTTCGCTGTTTCCAAGCGGAAGTACCGTATTCGGACGTACCATCAGCGGAATCTCCGTATAAGCATATGTGCGGGTATACCAGTCTCCGCCTTCCTGCTGCCTGCCGGTGAAGAAATCGGTCCATATGCCGTTCTCCTTTGGCAGATAGTATTCTCCAATTCCCTCATCGTTAAAGATTGGAGCAACTAGTAAGCTGTCGCCGAGCATATACTGCTTATCCAGATAATTGCACATTTTATCATTTGTGTAAGAAAGAACCATCGCACGCATGCTTGGAATTCCCTCGTTATGTGCTGTCAGCGCGGTCTTCCACAGGTATGGCATCAGACGTGCTTTCAGGCGTACAAAGCTGCGCAGCACATCCACGGCCTCATCGTCATAAGCCCACGGCACACGGTATGATGTACTTCCATGCAGACGGCTGTGAGAAGAAAGCAGACCAAACGCACACCATCTCTTATAGACATCCGCGGTAGAAGTGTTTTCAAATCCGCCGATATCATGGCTCCAGAACCCAAATCCGGAAAGCTGTAAGGATAATCCGCCACGCAGACTTTCTTCCATGGATTCATAATCAGACCAGCAGTCTCCGCCCCAGTGTACCGGGAATTTCTGTCCACCTGCGGTAGCAGATCTCGCAAACAGTACTGCCTCATCTTTTCCTTTCTTTTTCTCAAGAACTTCAAATACAGCTTCATTATATAAATAGGTATAATAATTGTGCATTTTTTCCGGATTTTTCTTGTCATAGTAAACGCAATCGGTTGGAATTCTCTCACCAAAATCTGTCTTGAAACAATCCACACCCATATCAACCAATGCTTCGAGTTTCTTCTGATACCATTTCTTTGCCTCCGGGTTGGTAAAGTCGACGATTGCCATGCCCGGCTGCCACATGTCCCACTGCCATACAGAACCGTCCGGACGCTTCAGGAAATATCCGCCTTCCATGCCCTCGTCAAACATCACGGATTCCTGTGCAATATACGGATTAATCCATACACAGATCTTTAATCCCTTTGCTTTCATACGGGAAAGCATCCCCTCCGGGTCCGGGAATACACGCTCATCCCACAGGAAATCGGTCCAGTGGAAATCTTTCATCCAGAAGCAGTCAAAATGGAATACTTTAAGCGGAATTCCACGATCGAGCATACCATCGATAAAGCTCATAACTGTTTTTTCATCATAGTTTGTCGTAAAGGATGTGGAAAGCCAGAGGCCAAATGTCCAGGCCGGAGGAAGTGCCGGTTTTCCGGTCAGATCCGTATAGCGGCGCAGAACATCCTTCAGATCCGGTCCGTTAAAGAAGAAATAATCCAGACTCTCTCCCGGCACAGAAAATTCTACTTTTGTGACCGCTTCCGTTGCCACTTCAAATGATACTTTCTCGGTATGGTTGACAAACACACCATATCCCTTGTTTGAAATATAAAACGGAATATTTTTATAAGACTGATCGGTGGAGGTACCGCCATCTTCATTCCAGATATCTATGGACTGACCGTTTCTGGTAAATGCGGCAAAGCGCTCACCAAGACCGTAGATCAGCTCTCCCACACCTAAAGAAAGCTGCTGTCTCATATAGGCATCCTTATCTGCGCTCTTTACATAAGCATCACCCTTCCAGTCCGTCTTCATATAGGCAAGATCACGCCATGCACTGGTACTGAGCTTCTTATCCCCGTTATAGTAAGTCATGGACCAGTTCTCTTTGGTAATAACCAGTTTTGCATTTCCGCTTTTTACAACAATCTTCTCATCATCTTCGGTGGCATCAATTGCTGTCTGTTTGGGAAGATTTAATGCAAACTGTGGTCCATCCTGAATTGCGCCCTTATAATGATACGTCTTTACACGGATTACTTCCGGCATCGGAGTGGTAATTTCAACCGTAAGATTGATTCCGCCCAATGTATCTCCTCTGTGATTAATCTTATGTGTCGGTGCACAGAGCACTACTTTATCTTTTTCAATTTTTGTAAAATAAACTTCTGCCGGTGAAAAGCAGGCGCAGCCTTCTTTCTGCAGCCAGCATCCATTACTGAATTTCATGTTTTTACCCATCCCTTTCTGAAAAAATAGATTCTCTTCCTCTGGCAGGCAATTCCGTCCTTCCCTCAGAGGTCTTTCTTTAATGATAG
>ENA-OOZQ01001884-OOZQ01001884.1-human-gut-metagenome-genome-assembly--contig:-NODE-1884-length-11679-cov-1.806607_pt1 | contig 11679 bp, 9 predicted proteins | sample MGYA00241188_ERZ501399 | MGnify/ENA primary metagenome ERZ501399 (study PRJEB25962, sample SAMEA2042658) | human gut metagenome | biome: human gut; feature: human-associated habitat; material: faeces... | reverse complement strand
CCCAGCCCATGCAAACATGGCTGTCACTTCTTCTTGTACATTCTCATCGCTGTCCGCGCAAAAAAAGAGCGACGGCAAATTAACTCTGCCATCGCTCTTTTTAAAAAAATATGAGGGAGAAAAAATGTTTTCTTTACTCCATCATAATACAACATACTTTGTGATATGTTAATATATATTGTATAAAGCATTTATAAAAAAAATATAAACTGGCATTCATCTTATTCCGGTCGTCCAAGATAAAATCCCTGCACTAAATCAATACCATTATCCCTTAAGAATTCATACTCTTCTCTTGATTCAATACCCTCAGCAAGCACTTTGATGCCTCTTTTATGGAAGCTGTCTCTATAATAATAATAATACTCCTGCTTATCAACATCATTCTCAATATCTGTTATCAGACTTCTGTCCAGCTTTACGATATGCGGTGCAAATATATCCACTGCCATCATATTATTATTGCCTGTTCCAAAATCATCAAGTGCAATATTGAATCTGCTTCTGTTAATTGAATTCTTCTTAGACTGCCATTTGTCAATGTCCAGTGCTGTGTATTCCAGAATCTCTATTATCCCCTTATCTCCCAGAACATCGGCATAGAATTCATCAAAAACAGCCTGCTCCTCTGCAGTAAATGATTCCGCAGGGAATGAATTAATTGCTATATATGAATGGTATCCTCGCTTTGCATAACACTGTACTGCTCCAAATACAGTTGCGACCTCAAGTGTATGCAAATCATTCTTTATCCTGAACTCTTCAATTAAATCCATAACCCCAATATTCTTAGGTCTCATTAAAGCCTCATATGCATATATATCCTTGCCATTCGGATAAAATATAGGTTGAAATGCATAACTTATTTCCAGCTTTGCAAGCTTGTCTTTAATCTCTTCATCGAGCGGAAAAATGCTGTAGTCTACCATACTTTTGTCAATACCCTCTCACATTATTTACAAATCATATAAACAGATTTTACCGCTTTATTGCATTCTTTGCAACTGTTATATTCATTCACAATCAATCATAAATAATCATCATAAAGGTGTAAGTTCTGACATTTTACTGCATGCAATTCTGAAGTTTTCTATCTTCATATCAGAATAGCTGATAACAAAGCTGTGGCTGTATTCATCAGTATTATTATGATAGTACTCAGATAACGCATTTATATGGATGCCTTCTGCCTCAAGTTTTCTTTTTACCTCATTATCAGAAAGTAATGTATTAAGTTCAAGAATAAAATGCAGTCCTGAATCAGCCTCTCTTACTCTTCCAACACATTTGAACGGTTCCTCTTTAAGTACTGAAAGAACAGCCTCTCTCTGTTTCGTATAATACAGTCTCATTCTGTTTAAATGTTTCTCAAAATATCCTTCTTCTATGAATGCAGCAAGTGCATACTGCTCGAAATTAGATACAGTACATGCATAAAAATCAAGTTTTTCCTGATATGTTGCTGCAAGGTGTGGTGGCAGAACCATATAACTGATTCGGATTGTCGGTGTCAGTGTTCTTGAAAATGTATTCATATATATAACCTTTTCACTTATATCTATGCTTTTCATAGTCGGAATTGTCTTTCCTGTCATACGAAATTCTGAATCATAATCATCTTCTATTATATATCTGTCCGGCTTTTCATTAGCCCATGCAAGCAGTTCAAAACGCCGGCTTACCGGCATTGTTATACCTGTTGGATAATGATGTGTAGGACTTATATGAACAATATCTGCCATACATTCTCTTACCGCTTCCGGTTTCATTCCTTCATTATCCATACCAGCATAACAGAATTTCACATTATTACTTGCATATATCCTGGCAATCTTAGAATATCCCGGATCTTCAACACAATACACTTTATCTCTTCCCAAAAGCTGTATAAGAAGACTATACATATATTCAGTTCCGGCGCCAATGATTATCTGTCCTGGTGTTACCTGCATATCACGAAATGAAGCCAGATGCATAGCAATTGCTTTTCTTAACTCCCATGTTCCTTCTCCCGGAGATATTTTCATAAGATCATCCTGCCTGTCTGTTATAACACGTCTCATAAGCTTAGCCCATGTTGCAAATGGAAAGCTTCCAGGATCTGTCCTGTTTGATGATAAATCCGATTTATATCCAGTCTTCTTTGCGGTTATTTCGGGAACTTCATATTTTACAGGCTTTATCCTTGCAACACCTGAAATATCTGATACATAATAGCCCTTCTTTGGAACAGAATATATATATCCTTCACTCATAAGCTGTCCATATGAATTCTCTACTGTTATGGTGCTTATTCCAAGATTGACAGCAAGCGTTCTCTTTGAAGGAAGATGCTCATCCTTAACAAGTCTGCCTTCTATTATATCTTTTTTGATACATTTGTATAAATATTCATATATTGATTCTTTTCCAATGTTTTCAAACGAGTATGTTAACATAATCTGACCTTGTTTCTTTTGCAGAAATCTTCCTTTATATTAATGTCAGTTATTATAACATGCCTGATGAAATGTAGCAAATATTCTACAAATATTACATATATTTCTTATCATTTCTGTTACACCAGATATAGAATACCACATTTAACACAATTCCAAAAATAGTTGCTACAGGAGCAGCCAGACCAATCTTAGTAAGGCTCGCATCAGGCTGTATACTCATATAATACGCAAATGGCAGACGGACAAGCAGTGTCTGTGTAAGCCCCTGAATCATTACCCATACCGTCTTGTCATGACCATTAAAATATCCAATCATACTGAATAATATCGCAGTAACAATCGTCTCTAATGCAAATCCCTTAAGGTAATCATATCCATTCTGGATAACAGCCTCGTCAGTTGTAAATATTGCTGTGAGAAGGTCACCCTTAAACATCACAAACAGGAATACTATACAGCCTATCACAAGTCCAACACCAATACCGGCAAACATCGTCTTCTTTGCTCTCTTTTCATTTCCTGCACCGACATTCTGTGAAACAAATGACGCCATTGACTGCATAAGTGAGCTTGGTATGAGCATTGCAAAATTAACTATTTTACATGCAACACCATATCCTGACGATGCCTGTAATCCCAGTCTGTTAACGAATGCGCATAAAGCAAGGAATGAAATCTGTGTAAGAAATTCTTGTAATGCAAGTGGAAGTCCGACCTTTAATGCTCTCCTGCAATGTCTGTTAATTGAGAAATCTTTCTTAGTTATCTTAAACGGAAGTTTTCTCTTAAAAAGTAATACAAGTGCAAATACAACACTTACCGCCTGTGCTGCGACTGTCGCAATAGCAGCTCCGGCAGCATTCATGTTAAACCCTGCAACAAGAACAAGATCACCCACAATATTAATAACACATGCAACTGCAACGAATATAAGAGGTGATTTGCTGTCTCCAAGCCCCCTGAATATTGCTGAAAGAAGATTATATGCAACTATAAAGAATATTCCTGAGCCACATATTTTTACATATACAGATGTAAGACCTACTGCTTCTTTCGGTGCCTGCATTATAACTGCAATCTGTCTTGAAAAAATAATCATAACAACGAAAAGCACCACTGAAATCATTGTAAACACAACAATAGCTCCGCCTATCAGAGCGCCTATCTGCTCCGGTCTTTTCTCACCAATATATCTTGCAATAAGCACTGTAACACCCATTGCAAACTGTGTTATAACAAATGTAACTAAATTAAGTACCTGGCTTCCTGTCGATACTGCTGAAAGGCCTTCAGTAGTTCCAAATCTTCCAACAACAAGCAAGTCAACTGCACCATATGCTGCCTGTAATATTAATGCCCCAAGTATTGGCATCATAAAAGGAATCAGCTTCCCTAATATACTTCCCTGTGTAAAATCTGATTTTGAATTATTCAATGTCAACTTTCCTTTCGCTCATCACCTTGTAGAATTTGTTAATAGTTTCGATCATAGAATCAGCCTCTTCATCACTAATATCCGTAAGATATTTGCTAAGCCGGCTGTAATAGTCAGCATCATATTTCTTAGACAACTCTTCACCCTTATCTGTAACCGTAATATAAGTTATCCTTGCATCTTCCTGTGAAGTAGTCTTCTTAAGATATCCCTTAGCTTCCATTTCCTTGACAGTACGGGTAACACCTGGTCTTGGCAGATTAAGCCAGTCACTGATGTCCGAAACCTTAACACAGTCATTTCTCTCTAACAGATGATGAATCACATCAATATACTGGATATAAGCAGGTGCAACCCCATATGGCAGCTCTGGCAGCAGTTCCCTAATCCTTTTAGCCAGATAACAGGCATCCAGCATTCTCTTAATCTTGTCTGGTTTCATAACACATTCGTCTCCTTAAATTATATGCTTATGGAATTAATTATCTTTGTTAATTATCATAGGTAATTATATATGTATATTCTTGTGGCGTCAACATGATTTCTATATAGAGATTCCTGCTTATCATTGTGAAATAAGCTTAATTTTGCTTATAACCTCTTGGTTTATGCCGCTTTTATTTTCATGCGGATTCTTTTATGTGATTTTTATTTTCGTATAGATTTATTCATGTGGAATTGCCATTCCTATAAATATCATTTTTCATAAACATATATAGGTACTTTTTCACTCATTCCAAAAATTTCCAGCAAAAACACCTATAAGACGATTCATAATGAACCATCTTATAGGTGTTTTCAGAATAATTATCAAAATAATACAAGATTTTTTCTTATTTCTACCTATAAATCCGCCGATAATACAACTACCTATAGGTATCACATCAAAAATCATACATAAGCCACTATCTGCTTATAACTTTTCATTATATTATTTTACTCCAAGCCCCTTTTCAAGATCCTTAAGCATCATATCAAGTGCCTGAATTCCACCCTCTGCTGTATACCATACATTAGGATTTTCAAGATAAACAATATGATTATTCTTATATGCAGGAGTTGATTTTACAAGATCATTTTCAACTATTTCCTTAGCAGATGCTGCACCTGCTTTTCCTATAGCCTTATCTCTGTCCATAACAAATATATATTCTGGATTCTTTGCAACTACTGTTTCAAAAGAAGCCTCATTTCCATGTGTTGAAGTATTTCCTGTTGCTCCAAGATTGTTAAAGCCAATCTCATTTCCTATAATCGAGCATCTTCCATCATTACCAAGAATATTAAAGCTTCCGCTTGTTGTCATTCCTACAAGAGCATTCTTTCCAGACGCAATATTCTTTAAGTTGTTAATTCTGTCATTATACTGATTAACCTTATCTTCAACTTCATTCTCTTTGCCAAATATAGATGCTATTGTTGTTGCATTTTTCAAAGTACTTTCAACAAGACCTATACTGCTGTCTGTTGCAAGATATACAACAGGAGCTATTTCACTTAACTTATCATATGAAGCTGACAGTCTTCCACCGATAAATATTATATCCGGCTCGCATTCCATAACTGCTTCAATATCAGCTTCTTTTATTGTACCAAGATTCTTTATGCTCTTGTTTTCTGAATAATGAGAAAGATAATCAATGCTTGTCTGTGCCATTCCAACAACTTTGTCACCAACACCAATACTATCTATTATATCAAGAGCAGCAAGGTCAAGAATTGCAATTCTTTCAGGATTATATGGAACCTCAAGCTGTGTCTGCTCTTTCTGTCCATTTAATGTTGTTATTGTTACGCTTGTTGGTTCTGTACTTCCCTCTGAACCATTATTATCCTTACCTGTCTGGTTACCACACGCAGTAAGTGAAAGAACCATAAGTGCCATTAATAATATAGCTGTGATTTTTTTCATTATATGTTATCCTCTTCTATTTTTATTTTTCTGTACAATGCTTCGCGACTGACATCATACATATATGCTAAAGCCCGCATGCAAGGCCTGAAGCCATAATAAATTAATAATATATTGACAATGGTCTGCCCTGTATATTCATTATTTCAAAATCGACATTATATATCTCTGATAATACTTCTTTGGTCATAACCTCATCAACTGTACCAAATTTGGCAACCCTGCCATCTTTAAATGCACATATATAATCAGAATAAAATGCCGCATAATTAATTTCATGTAAAACTGTGACAACCGTTTTTCCAAGTTCATCACTTAGTTTTCTTATAATTTTCATAAGATTAGTTGCATGATATATGTCAAGATTATTCGTAGGCTCATCAAGAAGAATAAATTCTGTATCCTGTGCTATAACCATCGCAATATATGCACGCTGTCTCTGTCCTCCAGACAGCTCATCTATAAATCTGTTTCTGAATTCATTAAGTTCCATGTATTCAATTGACTTATTAATTATATCTTTATCCTTATCAGTAAGCCTTCCACCTGAATGAGGAAACCTTCCAAACGCCACAAGTTCTTCAACTGTAAGCTTCATTTGTATGTTATTACTCTGGGTAAGTATTGCCAGATGCTTTGCAAGCTCCTTGCTTTTCCAGTCATGCATTGACTTTCCCTGAAATTCAATAATACCTGCATCATTAGCAATAAGCCTTGATATCATTCCCATAACTGTAGATTTTCCCGCTCCATTAGGTCCAATAAATGATGTAACCTTACCTTTTGGTATAGAAAAGCTTACTGAATCTACAACTACTTTTTTGTCATATTTTTTCAACAATTTATCTACAACCATTATTGTTCTCCTTCTAAGTATTAAGCTCTCTTTCCTGCAAGCAGCAGATACAGGAAATATATTCCTCCTCCAACCGTAATAAACACACTTACAGGAATTGCATAGACAAATATTCTTTCAACTATAAGCTGTCCAAATATAAGTCCTATCATCCCAAATAATGCAGAACCAAGTATCAGCTGTGTATGACGGTATGTTTTTAACATCTGTCTTGACAGATTAGCAATTATCAGACCAAGAAATGATATTGGTCCAACCATTGCTGTAGCAACCGATATACATAATGTCACAGCTAGCAGAAGTCTTCTTATACATCTGTCATAATCAACTCCAAGATTAACAGCCTGCTCTTTTCCAAGTGTAAGTACATCAAGCATTGCAAGTTCTTTTCGGAATATCACAATAATTGCTGCAATTATAATCAATGAAAAAATTATTATCTCAGAATTAACATTACTGAAGCTTGCTACTAACGAAGTAAGAAGTGTGTCATATTCATTAGGATCCATTATTCTTGTCAGTGTGCTTTGTATGCTCGAAAAGAATGATGTAAGAACTGTTCCAATAAGTAAAACATAAAGCACATTATGATTAGTCACCTTAAACAGATAACTATATATAAATGTTGCTACAACTCCCATTATTACAAGGTCAAGTGCAAAGCTCATATTTGAATTAATAACAAGCATGCTGCCCGATCCTAAGAAAAACACTACTGCTGTATGTATTAATGTATAAAGCGAATTCATTCCTAAAAGACACGGTGTAACAATAGTATTATTTATAACTGACTGAAACACTATCGATGCCCCACCTATCGTAAATGCAGTTATTACCATTGCAATAAGCTTGGGATATCTTATTTTGAATGCAAATCTCATAAGTCTTTCATTATGAAATTTAACACCAATTGTCATATAAGCTGCCATTGCAAGCAGAACGATAACAGCAAGGATTATCAGTTTATATATATTTCTTTTCCTGTTCATTATTCACCTCTTTCTGCTCATTAAATAATTTAATATTCACAATTTTTCTTCCATGCTTAAGTCTGTATATTAACAGTGCTACAAATATCAGACTTCCAAGTATTCCAACTATAAGTTCAATTGGAAGCTCATACGGCATAATAATAACTCTTCCGATAATATCACATACCAGAACAAACAAAGCTCCAAAAAGCGCAGTGTCAACAAGAGTTCCTCTTATCTTGTCGCCCTTGAACATTGCAACCACATTAGGAACAATCAGTCCTATATAAGAAATCGAACCAACAACCACTATTATTGATGCTGTAATCATCGCTGCTATTGTAAGTCCTGCAAAAAGGACCAAATTATATGGAACTCCAAGATTCTTTGAGAAATCTTTTCCCATACCCACAATGTTAAAATGATTAGCAAATATGAATGCCAGTATTACTAGTGGCACGGTCAGATAAACTATTTCGTATCTTCCCTTTAATACCATTGAAAAATGTCCTACCAGCCATGTTGACAATGCCTGTGTAACTTCATACTTGTAAGCAAGGAAGTTCGTAACTCCCCCGATAACATTTCCAAACATTATTCCGACAAGCGGAACCATGACAATGTCCTTATACTGTATTCGCTGTATAAACCAGACAAAAATCCATGTACCAAGTATTGCGCTGATAAATGCAAATATCGCCCTGCCCCATATTGTGGCATCCGGCACAAATATAAGTGCCAGAAGAATTCCAAACTGAGCTGATGAAATTGTTGCTCCGGTTGTTGGCGAAACAAATTTATTCATGCACAGCTGCTGCATTATAAGTCCTGCTACACTCATTCCTACTCCTGTACACAAAATTGCCAGAAGTCTTGGAAGTCTTGATATCACAAAGACTTCCATTGACTGTGAATCCAAAAAAAGATTTTTTATATTAATATCAATTACCCCTATAAAAAGCGACACAACAGACAACACAAGTAGAAGTATCGCTAGAGTCAATGTAATTATATTTTTCTTAATAAATATCTTTATCATAATTACCATTATTCTCCTTTTTCGCTTACTATTGTTAGAATACACTAACTCGCATCCTTTAAAAAACAGCATTAGTAAATGCTGTGAACAACGGTGATTATAAATAAGCTAATCTTTATTGACAAGAACTTACTTTTTTGTAAGTATGTCAATATTATTCTTAGTGCCATACATTCTGGAAAATGAATGGGCAATATTAACTATTTCACATATACCTGAATATTCAGGATTTATCTCATAAACAACAACTTTAGGTGGTGTACTTACTAATACATGTTTTAATATCAGACCACTTTCTTCCATTTCATTAAGCTGTGACATTAAAACCTTTGGCGTTATACTGTCAATAGTTTTTTCGAGCATAGAAAATCTGTTATCTCCATTCATAATATGCCATAAAATTCTTAATTTCCATTTTCCACCAATAAGATCATTCATCATAACAAGATTGCAGTCGTACTGTTTTTTCAGTTTCATTGTTACCTCCTTTTCCTACTGCAATGGTGTTTTTGCATAAAAAAATACAGTGAGTCCCATTACAGTCGGATTTATGCTGTAATGCTACTCACTGTTTGTTAGTATATTATTAAATTATTTTTGTATTGTCAAGAAGTAAATTTTGGTTTTATTCTATGGTTTTACTCTACATTTTTCAATGCATCCGTCTTAGGAATCTTAGAAATCTTCACAAGCTGAAGCACAGCAACAACCGCATAGCATACAATTCCAAGAATAACCATCTCAACAAAACAGCTTCTTCTTACCATATAAGGAATATATCCAGTCATCGAAGTGTACAGATATGATGAAAATGCCCATTTAAGCAAAGCATTTACTATAGGTACAGAAACAACCAGTGATATAACTACCATAATTGAAGTAGCTACAATATACAGTCCGCCTATCTCTCCATTCTTAAAACCAAGAATCTTAGTCATTGAAATTGACTGTGCATTCTTTTCAATAATCTGTTTAGATAACAGATACATAAGAAGCACGAACATTATAATTCCAAAATACTTCAGTATATACATCATCTCACCCATTGAAACCTTCATCTGGTTAGACACTTTGATAAGGTCTTCATATGTAACTATTGAAGCAACATATTTGTCATCAATATCTGTCAGCTTCTTGTCTGTGAAGTATCCAGTGAAGTAATCATCAGCCTTGTCAAATGTATCAATAAAGTTTTTTCTTGTCATGAATACTGCAAGCGCAGCGTCATATTTATAGCTTCCTGCAATTGTGAATTCGTACTCTTCATCGGAATAAGGATCCTTCAATTTAAATGTATCACCTTTTTTAAGGCCAAATTTAGCCATTACACTATTAGATACAAGTATCTCATCATCCTTAATATCCACATCAACATACCTGCTGTTATCCTGAATACCATATATCATAATATCATCTGTCATATATTTTTCATCAGTTGTATTAAGTGAAGTCACACAGTATTTTTCGGCACCTGATATATCAGTTTCCACCTGACTCTTTAAAACATACTGGTATTCACATATCTGTGACTTCTTAACAACATCAGCATAATCATTAATAAGCGGTTCAAACATGATACTGAATACAACAAGTGCACCTGCAATCAATATTCCTAAGAACAATGTCAGATAATTAGGTATATTTTGGAACATTATCCTTAATCTGAATCTTGTCATGAATGGAAGCTTGTGGCTTAACTTTACAAGCTTCTTTTTCTTTCTGTTGGTAAGCTCATGCCTTAAGAACTTAAGCGGTGAAAGCCGGAGCTTCTTATCAAGCACAATAAGATTAACAACAAACATAATAATAATCGGAACAACTGTTGTATCAACAAATGCTTCTGCATTAAGCAGTGTCGTGTAAGTACACAGACTGTAGCTGTTATAATACACATTTACAAAAAACTTCTCCAGAAGAGTGTAACCAAGTATATTACCAGCAACAGCAGCGAACAGTGTTACAGCAACAGGAAGGACCATGTAATGTCTTACAATCTCACTTCTCTTATAACCTGATGCGCGGAGAGTTCCGATAACACCAGCCTCCTGACTGATTGTGTTAGATGTTGTAACAGCGAATACAAATGCAATTACAACTACTACGATATAGTCAAAAAGCATAATCGTTGCCTTATCTGACCCCATATCATCTCCTGTGAAATTAACAGCCTTGTTAGTGTATCTTGGAAGATAATCGGATATGCTCATAATGTCATTATTTCCACTCATTATAAGCTCTGTATCATATTCTTTGATAACATCACCAAGATTTTCCAGATAATCGTCTGAAGCCTCTTTTTCTGCCTTATCACCTGAAACTTTCTTGTTATACTTCCAAGCATAATTATATTTCACATGATTACTTGAAACTTTTTCAAAGCCCTTATCAGTCATAACTGCAATAGAAAAATTAGTTGAATCAAACATCATATCTGAATTATTCTCAAAAAGACAGCTGTAATCAGGAACTGCGACAAAACCGGTAACCTTTAATTCTTTTCCTGCGAGCTTAATTGTGTCTCCAACCTTAATCTTCGCATTCTGTGCATACATACGGTCAAGTGCTATTTCATTATCAGAGGCAGGCATCTCACCTTCCATAACGCACTCAAGATTAACCTCTGTTCTGTCTTTATATACTCTGATTGTTGCACCGCTGTCAGCCTCATCTTCCTCAAAATATCTCAAGTCATAAAGCTTACTGTCGGTCTTACTTTCAATATTTTTTAAAAGAGCACTGTCAGGCTCTTTATCTAATGCAAAATGTCCATCTTCAAGATTATATTTTTCAAAGCCCTCATCATATGAGTGCTTAACGCTGTTGTCTGCTACAAGGAATCCGCTGACTAACGAAATCATCATAACCATAAACAAGAATATCACAAGATATTTACCAAAATCATGCTTTAATTCTCTTGGCAGACGCTTATTTAAAGGATTTCTCATAATCATTTCCTCCTCGTTTTTGTCGACTGCCTCTTGCCGGGAATCAGTAAAGGGTAGAACAGCACGTTGAAAATAAGTAA
>ENA-OOZQ01001855-OOZQ01001855.1-human-gut-metagenome-genome-assembly--contig:-NODE-1855-length-11832-cov-2.312134_pt1 | contig 11832 bp, 9 predicted proteins | sample MGYA00241188_ERZ501399 | MGnify/ENA primary metagenome ERZ501399 (study PRJEB25962, sample SAMEA2042658) | human gut metagenome | biome: human gut; feature: human-associated habitat; material: faeces... | reverse complement strand
AGCCGGATACTCATGGCTGGGGGACTATCGTTGAATAATTAGAGATTCTCTTGTGTCGTGAAAGTTTCCCGAAACCAAGATGGCACACAGATGACACAGATTAAACGGATGACCACAGATAAAGAGAAAAAAAATAATCTGTGAAAATCTGTCTAATCTGTGTCATCTGTGTGCACTTCTGTTTTCGGGGCATAGCATATATATATATAGGACCAAGTAATTATGGGAAAAAACAAGTTAGAGAAGTTTGCTGATATGGCGAGTTATCCGCATGTTTTCGAATATCCGTATTCTGCGGTAGATGATGTACCGTTTGACATGAAAGGGAACTGGCACGGGCAATTTTTCAAGAACGACCATCCTATTGTCCTGGAACTGGGCTGTGGTAGGGGAGAATATACTGTCGGATTGGGACGCATGTTTCCCGACAAGAATTTCATCGGCGTAGATATCAAAGGGGCGCGCATGTGGACGGGAGCTACCGAGTCGCTGCAATCGGAAATGAAGAATGTGGCCTTTCTGCGTACGAATATCGAAATCATCGACCGTTTTTTTGCTTCGGATGAAGTGAGTGAAATCTGGCTTACTTTCTCGGATCCGCAGATGAAGAAGGCTACCAAAAGGCTTACTTCCACTTATTTCATGGAGCGCTACCGCAAGTTTCTGAAGAATGACGGCATAGTCCATCTGAAGACGGACAGCAACTTCATGTTTACCTATACCCGGTACATGATTGAAAGAAACCGGTTGCCGGTGGATGTGATGACGGAAGACTTATACCATTCCGGCATGGCTGATGAAATACTCAGCATCAAGACCTATTATGAACAACAATGGCTGGATCGTGGTTTGAATATCAAGTACATCAAGTTCCATCTTCCGCAAGCAGGCGAGTTGCAGGAGCCGGATGTGGAGATAGAACTGGATGAGTACCGCAGTTATAACCGTAGCAAGCGTAGCGGACTGCAAACCAGCAAGTGATGCGAATCAGTAGTAGTTTAAGCCACTGATTCGCATAAAAATAGTAAATAGTAAATTGTCAAATAGTAAATGCAATGGCATTATATCCAAAATTAATCCTTGATGCATTGGCAACAGTGCGTTATCCCGGCACCGGAAAGAACCTTGTCGAGGCAGAGATGGTAGCCGATAATATGCGAATTGACGGGATGAAGGTCAGCTTCTCGCTGACGTTTGAGAAACCGACCGATCCTTTCATGAAGTCGATGGTGAAAGCTGCCGAGACAGCTATACACACATATGTCTCTCCCGAAGTGGAGGTTGTGATTACCACAGAGAGCCGCCAGGCGGCGCGACCGGAAGTAGGCAAACTTTTGCCTCAGGTGAAGAATGTTATCGGAGTATCTTCCGGAAAAGGTGGTGTGGGTAAGTCTACGGTTGCTGCTAACCTTGCTGTATCTTTGGCAAAGTTGGGTTACAAGGTAGGGTTGCTGGATGCAGATATTTTCGGGCCTTCTGTTCCTAAGATGTTCCAAGTGGAAGATGCCCGTCCTGTGGCGGAGAACATTGGTGGACGTGATTTAATTGTTCCGATAGAGAAGTATGGCATCAAGCTGCTTTCCATCGGTTTCTTTGTCGACCCCGATCAGGCCACCTTGTGGCGCGGAGGCATGGCAAGCAATGCTTTAAAGCAACTGATTGGTGATGCCGACTGGGGAGAACTGGATTATTTCCTTATTGACCTTCCTCCCGGAACGAGTGACATTCACTTGACCGTGGTGCAGACCTTGGCGCTGACGGGGGCTATCGTTGTCAGCACACCGCAGGCTGTGGCACTGGCAGATGCACGCAAAGGCATCAATATGTTCACCAATGACAAAGTGAATGTGCCTATCCTCGGTTTGGTAGAGAATATGGCTTGGTTTACACCTGCCGAACTGCCGGAGAATAAATACTATATTTTCGGTAAAGAAGGAGCCAAGAGGTTGGCGGAAGAGATGAATGTACCGTTGCTGGGGCAGATACCTATTGTACAGAGCATCTGTGAGAGTGGTGATAAGGGCACTCCGGTTGCTTTGGATGAGAATACAGTGACCGGGCGTGCGTTCCTGCAACTGGCTGCTGCCGTAGTCCGTCAGGTAGACCGCAGAAATATGGAAATGGCGCCGACACGGATTGTGGAAGTGCATAAATAAACATGGATATTTTCCTTATGAAAAAGGAGCAATTGCCCGTCGCCGGGTAACTGCTCCTTTTTCATTTAAACTTGTTTAGAGAGAAAATTAGTTTATTTAGTTGGAGTAACAGTGGCATTCTGGACAGCAGTTTTTTTCTCCGGTTCTTGCAGACGGAACATGATGGGGACTGTATATTTTACGTTTACAGCTTGTCCTCTTTGCATGCCGGGTTTCCACTTGGGCATGATGGTAGTCAGACGGATTGCTTCAGCGTCCAGCAGTGGGTCGGCACCACGGATTACTCTGGGGCATATGATGTTCCCTTCTTTATCCACTATAAACTGTATGACCACTCTTCCCTGAATCTTAGCTTTTTGTGCAGCTACCGGATATTTGATGTTTTTACTGATGAATGCCATCATTGCAGACATGCCGCCGGGATATTCCGGCATTTTTTCTACGACTTCGAAAACGGTTACTTCCTCCGGGTAGGTTGTCTCTTCGGGAGCGTAACCCACTACTACCATTTCATCTATCTTGTTTTCAATGGGAGCATACTTAACTTGTGTATTGTCTTCTGTCAGACGGAACATCACGGGAACTGTATATTTTACTCGTACGGCTTCTCCTTTTTGTGTACCGGGTTTCCATTTGGGCATGACACTGACTACGCGCACGGCTTCTTTGTCCAAATCAGGGTCAACACCACGAAGCACTTTCGCATTGGCGATGCTACCGTCTTTTTCCACCACGAATTGTACGGTTACCCGCCCTTGTGTACCTTTCTTCATGGCTGCTTCCGGATACTTGATGTTCTTTTTCAAATATTCCATCAGTGCTGACATTCCTCCGTCGGGGAATTCGGGCATGTGTTCTACTACCTCGAAAATACCATTCGCATCGGGGGCGAGTGTAGGTGGGGTGTACTGATGCTCATCCATGTTGATGGTGCGTGTGGTTTCTCCTTGAGAGAGAACAAAAATGAAGTTGTTCCCGGTTTGGGAGGTGGCATACATCGTGGCATGTTTCAGTCCGTTCATGTCTAAGGTGATGTCGGTCTTTCCATCTCCTCCGGTCTTGAAGTCCAGTTGTTTTCCCGCCAGCGTGGTTTGGATTTTTACGTTCGGCACAACTTTCCCTTGCTTGTCTACTATAGTGACGTGGAAGGTCGTTTCGCCTTTCTGTTCAGGATTCATAATACTGAGGGGCAGCTCTTCTATTGCCGTTAGGGTGGGCATCCATATCTCGGAAGTCCGTGCCACGGTTTCGATATTGCTGACAATCATAAGTAAGGCCGCTAAAGGAAGGAACATCAAATATTTGGTTCTTCCTATTTCTTTTGTTCTCTTTTTGTTCATCATCTTGATGCGTTTTTTTAGAGGTAAAACATTGAAACTGTTATAGATAGTTGCTGCAGCCTTTTGATGTGACAATCCTAACAAATGGTACTGGTAGGTTTTGGAGTCATAGCCGTTTTCCAATACGCGGGCGTCGGCCATATATTCCAGATTGGTACGGATTTCCCGTTTCATGAGCCAGGCAAAGGGATTGCACCAGCAGAAAATGCACACCAGTTCACTGATGATGACATCAATGGAGTGCCATTGCCGGGCGTGTGTCTGCTCATGGGTCAATATTTCGTTGAACTCCTCTTCCGTATGCGAGGACGGATGGATAAAAATCCAGTGGAAAAAAGAGAAAGGCCCGTCTGCCTTGGGAAGCAGATGTATACTTGTGTTGCCTATTTGTATCTTGCGGCATCGGCATGCCAGGCGGATGATGCCTGCCAGTTGCACGACGAGGCGTATCATCAGCAATGCCGCTATTCCCCAATAGGCGATATTGGCATATTCTGAAAGGATGCTTTTCCAGTCGGTCGGAGCCGCTTCGGTGCCTACTGTGAGTTCCGGCAGTACAACGCTGGCATAGAGGTCTGCCATGGCTACCATCGGTTCCTGCTCCGTAATCCACGTTTGTATGTTCAGCAAAGGTACGGCGGCGGAAACGGCAAAGAAACAGAGCAGTGCGGTTCTGCGCCAGCCGAAAAACGTGTCTTTGTAGAAGAACAGCCGATAGAATGCATAAAACAGTACTATCGCTACGTTCACTTTCAGAAAATAGGCTAACATGTTTACTCCTTTCCTTTCTCTATCATATCTATAATGTCTTTCAGGTCATTGGCCGAAATCTTTTGGTCTTTGGCGAAGAACGAAACCATTTCCTTATAAGAATTTTCAAAGTAGTTGCGCACAAAACCGCTCATAAAGGTACGTTTGTATTCGCTTTCGCGTATAAGCGGAGTATACTGGTAGGTGTTGCCTACACGTGCGGCACGGATATACTGCTTGCGCTCCAGGTTTTTCACAATAGATGCTACTGTTGTGTAGGGAGGCGCCGGTTTGGGGTATTTGGCAACAATGTCTTTTACGAAGCAACTGCCCAGTTCCCAAATGTACAACATTGCTTCTTCTTCTTGTATCGTTAACTTTTCCATGGATAAAGTATTTAAATGAATTCAATGCAAATCTACGAATATTTCGTAAAGTAGCATCAAACAGTGAGTTAATTAATCTAAATGTTCCTGCTGTGTGTATATTCTTTTGCCAGATTGAAAAGAACATGGCTGTTGATAATCTTCTTTTGGCTAAGATTGTCTATCTTTGCAGAAGAAGCGAAGACTGGCGGCACCTCAGCATAAAAAATGAACGGGTTCATTTTATTCTGCATTCGGTTTGCGCTGTCTTTGTTGCAATGAATTCTTTTACCTTAAATAAAGCAGAAATATGGGAACAGTTAAATCGTTGTTGCTGGGAATGTGCTTCGTATTGGGTGCATGCACAAGCCAGACTTCTACTGTGCAAACCACAGAGAAGGGAACTCAATGGGAATGGCAGAATGGTACCATTGTTGTCAAAACTCCCGAGCGTCCGGCAGGACAGAAGAGTGTATTGGGACTGACTACTCCGAAGTTGGAGGCAGTCCGTGTGGGTTTTGTTGGTTTGGGGATGCGTGGCCCCGGAGCAGTGGAGCGTTTCACTTATATTCCGGGTACGCAGGTAGTGGCTCTTTGTGATTATGAAGAGGCCCGTGCAGATAAATGTCAGGAGCTCTTGAAGAAGGCATCCATGCCCAAAGCCGCCGTCTATTCCGGTGACAAAGGATACGAGGAACTCTGCAAACGTGATGATATAGATTTGGTTTATATTGCTGCAGACTGGCTGCATCACTTCCCCGTTGCCAAGTGTGCGTTGGAGAATGGAAAGAATGTAGCGATAGAAGTGCCTTCGGCTATGAATCTGCAGGAATGCTGGGATTTGATTAACTTGAGTGAATCTACCCGTAAGCATTGCTTCATTCTGGAGAACTGCTGCTATGACTGGTTCGAGATGAATACGCTGAACATGGCGCAGCATGGCGTGTTCGGTGAAGTTATCCGTGCGCAGGGTGCTTATATACATAATTTGAGCCCGTTTTGGGACCATTATTGGAAGAATGGAGAAAATGACAAGCTGGGCTGGCGTTTGGACTACAACATGAAGCATCGTGGTGACGTGTATGCCACCCATGGCCTTGGCCCGGTGGCGCAAGCACTGGATATTCACCGTGGTGACCGTATGGAAACGTTGGTAGCCATGGATACCAAGTCTGTAGTGGGCAAGGAGCTGGTAGAAAAAAGAACCGGCGAGGAGTGCAAGGAATTCCGTAACGGTGACCATACCACGACCATGATTCGTACAGCCAATGGAAAGGTGATTGAGATTCAGCACAATGTAATGACACCACAGCCTTATAACCGTTTGTATCAGCTTACGGGTACCAAGGGATTCGCCAACAAATATCCGGTAGAAGGGTATGCGCTTGACGCTGACCAGCTGAGTGCATCGGGCGTTCAGCCCAAAGTGGATGATTTGAATTCACACGGTTTCCTGCCGGAGACGGAGATGGAGGCACTCGTGGAGAAATACCAGCATCCCATTTTGAAGAAGTACGGTGAGATGGCGAAGGAAGTAGGAGGTCATGGTGGCATGGACTTCGTGATGGACAGCCGTCTGGTATATTGCCTGCAAAACGGTCTTCCTTTGGATATGGATGTATACGACCTTGCTGAGTGGTGCTGCCTTGCAGAATTGGGAGAACTTTCTATGGACAACGGTTGTGCGGCTGTGGCATTCCCCGATTTCACCCGTGGTGAATGGAATGTGGTGAAGGGCTACAAGCATGCATATGCAACTCCGGAAGAGGAAGCGGCTGCTATGGAGAAGGCAAAGGCATTTACTGCTAAACTGAAAGAGCAGGGAGCCAAGGAATGGGCTGAAAAGTAATAGCGGTATACTGATAAAACAAAAAAACAGCAGGTGATAAGCCTGCTGTTTTTTTGTTTTATCAGTTTGTCATTTAGTCACTTTCAGCAACTCTTCCTTCATCTTCTCTACTCCCGGAAAGCCGGTTTGTCTGAACGTGGTGTTTCCTTCGCGGTCTACAATCAGATAAGTCGGTACCCCTTCTATCTTGAATGCATCCGATAGGTATTTCCATTGGGCATCTGTCAGACGGAAATGTTCGCCGTGGATGTCGGGAATCATATTCTCCCAGGTCTTCAAGGGAGAGGTTTCGCCGGTGATGTACAGATATAGGATATCCTTGTCTTTCAGTTCCTCCTTCATGGGGGCCATCGTCTTGTTTGCCATACGGCATGGACCGCACCAGGTGGCCCAGAAATCTACTAACAATACTTTTCCTTTGAATTTGCTGATGATAGAAGTGAACAAATCTTCGTTGCTGACGTTGGCGTCCACTTGGTTGATGGTGTAGCCCGTCTTTTTTTTGTTGGCTTCGAGTTGTGCCAGCAGTTCGTCATTGGCGGCAGTCAGCATTTCACGGTATGCGGCGGGCATGGCGGCAACGGTGGCCTTTTGCTCGTCGGTGAGCGGGGTGAAGTTCTTGATACCCCGGTAGAGGGTGACATTACGGGCTATATCGAAGAAGATACCTTTGTCGGTTCCCCAGGCTTTGGCCAATTCTCCACTCCGTTCGACATTCCTTGAAGCCATTTGTACATACTGGTTGGACAAGACTGCCTGCGGCACATTCAATATACTCATATCTTCGTCGGACACGTAGTTGGCGGGTACTTTCCGGGCAAGTTCCTGATAGTAGTTGTTTGCTTCCTCCCGTTTGATGAGATTGGCGTGTAGGGCAGCCGATGTCAAGATGCTGGCAACGGAAGACAGCATGGCATTTGTAATCAGTTTGTTATTGATAGTCAAAAGTTGTCGGGTAGAAGCACTATAAGGCAACTTGTCTATTGCTTCTTGTGTTTCGTCGGATATTTGAAGTACGTATGCTTTGGCTGCATCAATATCCTTGCCAGCCAGTGCAGCTATGTTTTGATAGAGCTTGTCTTGCATGTCGATGCTGAGGTGGTTTCCGTTCAACTCTTGTGCCACGGTTTCCAGCGGTCCGTTGATATATACCATTTCTCCATAGGGTTTCCCTTCGCTGTGGAATTTAGACTTGCGCCGGGAAGCTTCGCGTAGATTGACGTATATTTCTGTTGTCTTGCCGGGTTCCATGAAGAACTGGAGCATATGCTCTCTACCCAAATATATGGTACATGGGGTAGTGCCGGGCAATGTTACTTCTTTGGTGAAACTGCCGTCAGGCTGGATGTCGAGTGGTATGTCCGTGATGTCTCCTTTGATATTCTCCCACACGGCAATACTGATTGGCATTCCCATATTGGGGCGTGAATCCAGGAGTTTTCCTTTCAGCATGGCTTTTCCGTATTGGATGACCGGTTCGGGAAGTTCGGCATTAGGGTCGGCTTTGTGTACTACGGCGTTCTGGGGAAGTGCCAGTTCCGGCAGTTTCTTGCTTTTCAGTTGTATTCCCCAGATGCTGAATCCGTTTTCCACCTTTTCGCCTTCGGTGAAGTCGAAGGAGGTAGCATTGTCGGATAGGGGAGGAAAGACCAGCTGGAATTCCGCTTCGCCCGATTCGGGCATCCAGAATTCCTTGCCTGGTGTGATGCCTATACCGGAACGCAGTTGGTAGGTTTCTCCGTTATTGTCTGTCAAGTAGCTGTCGGGTGCAATCTGTATCCAGTACTTGGGACGGTACTTGGCATAGATGTGGAGCACGGTTGCCGTGTCGCTAAGGACTACTTTACTCACTTCGATGGAAGTCGTGTTTCTTACGATAAACGGTGGTTGGTCAATCACTCGGTTTTTGGCTTGCAGGGTACAGCAGATACACAGTAGGAAGCCTGCTAAGATGAAATGGATGTGTCTCATATGAATTGTTTTTTGCGAAATTACGAATGTTTCGTAAAGAAACAAGCATGTGGGAGTTAATTGATGTAAAATGCTCCTATTTCTTCATTTTTCAAAGAAACCTTGTATCTTTGCCACATAATACTTAACACTTAATATCTTGTCATATGAGAATCCGAATTCTTCTGATGGGCTTGTTGTTGGCCGCTGTTGCCAATGCCCAGACTGTTTATCATGATGCTTCCACCTTCCCCCTTCTGGGCAAAGCAACAGAATCTACCCTTACCCGCTATGAGCGTCTGCCGGACTCTCTGCAGAACATCTCCCGCAAGCCATTGTGGGACTTAGGCCGCAACAGTGCCGGACTCGCCGTGCGCTTCCGTTCCAACTCTACAAGCATTTCCGCCAAATGGGAAGTAAGGAACAATATGAGTATGAACCACATGACACCGACCGGCATTAAAGGCCTCGACCTCTACTGCTTGCAAGACGGCAAGTGGATATTTGCCGGTAGCGGGCGTCCGCAGGGCAAAGTCAACAAGGCAACTATTGTAAGCAATATGTTGCCTGAGGAGCGTGAATATCTCTTGTACCTTTCTTTATATGACGGGGTTACTTCACTTTCTATCGGAGTGGATTCTCTTGCCGAGATTACTCAACCGGCAGTGGACTTGCCGCAACGCGAGAAACCGGTGGTGTTCTATGGTACCAGTATCTTGCAGGGTGGTTGTGCTTCTCGTCCGGGTATGGCACATACCAATATTCTGGAACGTTGGCTCAATCGCGAGTGTATCAATCTGGGCTTTAGTGGCAATGCCTTGCTCGATTTGGAGATTGCTGATGTCATAGCTGGCGTAGATGCTTCCATGTTTGTCCTTGACTTCGTACCCAATGCCACTGTAGAGCAGATGAAGGAGCGTGCTGACAAATTCTATACCATCATCCGCAGCAAGCATCCCGATACGCCTGTCCTTTTCGTGGAAGACCCTCTCTTTACCCACTCTCCTTTTGACACCAGGATTGCCAAGGAGGTAAAGGACAAGAATGAGACATTGAATGCCTTTTTCCGTTCTTTGAAGCAACGTGGAGAGAAAAACATCTATTTCCTTGCTTCCCGTGACATTATCGGCCACGACGGGGAGGCTACAGTAGACGGCATTCATTTTACCGATTTGGGCTTTATGAGGTATGCTGAGATACTTTACCCGATATTGGAGAAACACATGCGACCGTAATTAGGTATTACAACCGTTTGTCTGTTTGCTGCCTTGCCGATGCTGTAGGGCAACTATTTGTTTCCTTTAACAAAACAGTCTGTTTCCTATAAGGGAACAGACTGTTTCAATATGGCGAACAAACTGTTTTTATATATTGGAACAAATTGTTCTGATACGCTGAAACAAAGTGTTCAAACGCATGTGAACACTTTGTTTCGTAGGCTTGGAACAATGTGTTACGCTTCTATACTCTTATGCTTCTTATACTCTTCAATCACATGTTTCCTGCTCTGCAATATCTGCCAGCGATATACCAGGCACGTGGTGATGAAGTAGAAGCCCGTTTGTATCCATAGTGCTTGGTACTCGAAAGAGACTTCATTGAGTGTGGCTCCCATGCTGTTGATGCGTACGTAGCCGTTGATGCCGAAGGTAGAAGGGAAGATGTACGAGAAGTACTTCCAGAAAGCGGGCATAGCAGCTCCCGGCCATGAAATGCCGGAGAGGAACAGCAGCGGCACGGAGGTGAACACGAACAGCAGCATGCACGTTTCGCGGTTGCGGATGGCAATGGATGCTGTCATGGCAAAGAAAATACAAGCGGCCAGGTAGGGCAGGGTGAACAGAGTCAGGACACCGGGTATCGCTATTTGGTTGAGGCTGAAAAGCCATGGAACCACACACAGTATATATACCGATACCAGTGAATATACCATGAAGTAGCTCAGCCCTTTTCCCATCACAATGCGTAGTGTGCCGTTGTAGTGGCGGTTGATAGGCACCAGGTCGCGGAAGCGGTTCTGCTCGCCCCCCCCGCGAAAAAAGCCGATGCCGAGTAGCAGCGTTTGCTGGATAATCAATACCAATACTGCCGGAATCAGGAAAGCGGCAAATCCGTTGGTCGGATTATAGAGGGCGACATCCTCATACTCTATCGGGTAGGCGGTAATTTCGTCCTGGCGGTCGGTGGTATTGGCGCTTCGCTCCACTTTGATGTCTGCGTTCATGGCGAGCGACACGTTGGTGTTGGCAGTCAGCAAGGCTTTGTAATACAGCAGTCCGCTCATGTCGCAGAAGATGCTGACCTGCGTCTGCTTACCGCGTACAATGTCGTCGCTGAAGGTGGAGGGGATGTAGATAATACCGTATGCCCTGCGGTCCTTCAACATCAGTTTGGCTTCTTCCATATCAGCGCAGTAGCTCACGAGGCTCACTTCGGGACTGGAGTCCACTTTCCGCAGGTATTCGCGGCTCAACGAGGAGCGTGAGTCATCCACCACGACAGTGGGCACTTCGTGGATAGTTTCGTTGGTATAGATGAAAGCGTATATCAACGGATAGACCAACGGAACGAGCACAAAGAAGATGAGCACGCCCTGGTCGCGGAAGGTGGTGCCGAATTCCCGTTTCCATATATAGAACAAGTCATGAATGCCTTGTATCACTTTCTGTCTGAACGTCAGGTCTTTCATTAGGGCATGTATTTATAGTAAACCAACGCTCCTTTCAGCCTATGGGCTATAAGGAACGGGAGCATCATGAAAATAAGCAGCGCTACGTAGTTGACCCACGAGTAAATCATGGGGTATCCATTCAGTGCCTGGTCCACATAAATCAGGAAATAGTGGCGCAGGGGGAACAGATTTGCCAATGCCTGCAATACGGGGTGCATGCCCATGGCAGGGAATGACAATCCGCACATGGAGAAAGAGAGTACGCCCCATAGGGAAGCGAAACTGAGTCCCAGACGCAGGGTAGGCAGGGTTCCTATCATCAATATTCCCATGCCTTGCGATGCCAGCACCAGGCAAAGGGTGGCAAGCAGCATCGGCAGGATGCCGCTGTTGCAGGGAAAATGGAGGAAACCGTAGAGGTATACATTATATAATATTCCCATCAGGAAGAAGATGGCGGTATGCGGCAGCAGTTTGCCGGCAAGGGAAATCCAGATGGAGTTGTTGCCCATGCGCAGCCATTCGCGGGCCGTGCGGTCTTTTATCTCAACTCCGATGGAATAGACGGTCACCATGAAGATAAGCAGCATCAATACACCCGGTGCAAAGGTGTTGCACAGATATACGGAGTAGTTCAGCCACGGGTTATTGAGTGGATGCGTATCTATGACGATGGGCTGGAGGAAGGCCATCGCTTGCTCCTCGGTAGCGCCTTTGGCATAGAGGGCGGTGCGGGCGGCGGCTCCCGATG
>ENA-OOZQ01001854-OOZQ01001854.1-human-gut-metagenome-genome-assembly--contig:-NODE-1854-length-11835-cov-1.516384_pt1 | contig 11835 bp, 9 predicted proteins | sample MGYA00241188_ERZ501399 | MGnify/ENA primary metagenome ERZ501399 (study PRJEB25962, sample SAMEA2042658) | human gut metagenome | biome: human gut; feature: human-associated habitat; material: faeces... | reverse complement strand
ACCAAAAGAAATGATGTATTTTACTTATGAACAATGGAAACAATTTATTTCTGTTGAAAATAATTTACAAAGCAAAGTTATGTTTGAAATATTATATTACTGTGGATTAAGGAAAGGTGAACTTAGAGGATTGACTTGGAGAAATGTTGATCTTGTTAATAAAACTTTATCTGTTAAAAAGCAAATTACAGATCGTGGTGGTTCTGTCAAAGAGTTTCAATTTTCCACTCCAAAGACTAAAAGTAGTATAAGAACACTACCACTTAATAAAGTGCTCTTAAACGACCTTAAAATGCTCAAAAATGGGGTATCTAAAGAATACGGATTCAATGATGATTACTTTGTTATTGATGATGCTTTCCCTGTTGCAAGTAATACTATTACATCAAGAAAAAATCGCAACTGTAAATTAGCTAATGTACCTCAAATCAGAATCCATGACTTCAGACATTCATGTGCATTTCTACTTGTTAATAATGGAGCTAATATAACTGTTGTTACTAAATATTTAGGTCATACTAAACTAGAAGAAACTTTAAACACTTATACTCATCTATTTAACTCCGCTTTAAATGAAGTCGTTGACTTAATTGATAAGTTAGATTAAAAAAGGTCAGGATTTTTCCTAACTATTCTTTATTTTAAAAGTTTTCTTGTTGCTATTATATATTAAAGATTTTTCATATTTAGAACAATTTTTTTGAAAAACAAGTAAATTGTATATTGTATTTAGCAACATGATTGCATCGGTTTTTCTATTAGAATATGATCTTCCATGTTGACAAGGATTTCTTCTTGCTTGTTTTTTCGTTTTTATTTTAATTTTTTTATTAAAATCGATACTTTCATATATGATATTTATATTATTTGACAAAATCATTGCATCAATTAAATATGAATTAATACCATCCTTTTTCTCAATATCATTGATAATTGGCTTGAGCATATCTATTCTAGCTCCTTTACCCTTATCATCTAGAAAAAATACACATAATTCGTCTATTATACTCATTATACCAATTATAGAAAGAGCATACATTTTATTATTATAAGCCTTTTCTATTTGTACAAATACTAGCTTATGCTTATTAGGTAGCATTTCTTTTATTTCACAAACCATATTATTAACAATTCCTTTTTTATAATAACCACGCATATACTTATCAAATTCCGATTCGGAATTAACATTTTCAAAAATCTCTTTTAGTTTTTCACTACTTATGTTGTATGGAATTGTCCAGATATAATCACTTAATTTTTCTGAATAATCAAGCCAATTTAAAATATTATCTGGATCTTTTTTGGCTTCTTCTAAGGCTTGTTGAATTCCTTTAAAGAATGGAGCATAATTAATTTGCATTTGAGTCATAGCATTTATAATAGGTTTGGTCATTGCAGTGATCTTCTCTACTGCAGCAATTAAAGGTTTAGTCATGTTATCAATCATTTCCTGTGATGGAATAGCAGAGTTAATAGATTCAGCAATTTTTTTATAATCAATACTTGAATTAATAATTATAGATTTATCAATATACTTGTAATTTTTTCTATTTTTGACTTCATCTTTTTGATTCACAGACAATCACCACCACTTCAATTATACTATAAAAAATTATTTAAATCGTCCTGAAAAATTACTTTTCAAATCAAAATGGTACCTAATTGGTACCTAATCATATTTTGGGAGATTTATCAAATCAGTAAAACCTTTATATTTCCTATAAAAAATGAGAGCGACATAAGTTAATCGCTCTCTTCAGGGGGAGTAACAATGTACTAAAAGGAAAAAGCAAAGTAAAAATAATATCAACAAAAAATAGTTAGTAAATAATGCTAACTATTTTTATTTTTTATGTTAAAAAAATAAAAAGAACTTAAAAAAGTCCTTCACACTTTCATAAATGGTGCGCCCAAAGGGAGTCGAACCCCTAACCTTTTGGTCCGTAGCCAAACGCTCTATCCAATTGAGCTATGGGCGCATAACTAACAATTACTAGTTAATTATACCCCAAATATTAATTTTTTTCAAGACATTTTATCTAATTTCAAAATAATTTCCTGAATCTAAATATAATGTACCTTTTTTACCTTCAACTTTTGTTATAGCTTCATTATATTTATTTAAAAGTTCCATCTTTGTTAAAGTTATATAAACATAATTACCATCATTCATATAAAGAAAAAATCTATCTTCATCAATTGTATTAGGATCATATTTAATTTCTGATATTTTTTGTTTTACTTTATCATCTAATAAAATATATTTATTTATAAACGTATTATATTTTGTATCTGGAACATAATTTATTAAAGTTGGCACAACAATACCATCTAATAAAACTTCTTTTTTATTTTCTAAAACATATTTAGAAGTATTTTGATTATAAAATAATACTTCATATTCATCTACATAAATATATATTTTATTAAATAATCTTTTTTTAATTTTAACATCTTTTATTAAAGTATTACTCTTTAATTTCTTTTTTATTGAACTAGATGATGTTGTGTAAAAATTAGGATAAGTATTTAATCCTGCAAGATCTATTATTTCTTGATCACTTAAATAATTATTATCCAAAACATAAATATTTTTAATGTTAGGACCAATACCATAATAAACTAAAGTACTAATACCAAAAAGAATTAAAATAATTAAACAAAATTTAATAAAACCCTTCTTCATCTTTTTCTTTTTTTTCTTAATATAAACCTCTTTTTAATCAAAATTAAATAATTCTTGTTCTTGTTTTAACTCTATATCAAATTTTTCTTTTACTTCTTTTTTAGCTAGGTTAATTAAATTTAAAACATCTTCTCCTGTTGCATTATTTTTATTTATAATAAAATTAGCATGTTTAGAACTTATCATTGCCCCCCCAATTCGCTTACCTTTTAAATTACATTCTTCAATTAATCTTCCCGCAAAATCATCCTTGGGATTTCTAAAAACAGAACCTGCAGATGGATATTCAAGTGGTTGTGTTTCTATTCTTTTTTCTTTTCTTTTATTAACAACTTCTTCAATTAAAGAAACATCTTTCTTTTCAAGTTTTAAAGTGGCTTTTAAGCATATAAGTTCTTCTTCCATTAATCTAGAATGTCTATAACTAAAATCCAAATCATTTTTGTTTAATGTTATTATATTCATATTACTATCAAGTAAAGTAACATCTTTTAATATAAGACTCATATCTTGTTTATAAGCTCCAGCATTCATATATACTGCTCCCCCGATTGTACCAGGTATACCATTTGCCCATTCTAAACCACTAAGTCCAAGTTTAATAACATCTTTAGCTAATTTCATTAAACTATAACCTGCTTCAACTTCTACTATTTCATCTTCTATTTTTAAATTATTTAATAAACTTAATTTTATTATTACACCATCATAAATTTTATCACTTGGTATAATATTAGAACCATTACCAAATATTTTATAATTTATATTATTTTCTTTAAATAAAGTTAATGCTTTTTTTAAAGAAGAAACATCATTAGGATAAAAAACATATTTACTTATTCCTCCAACTTTTAAAGTTGTAAGTGTTTTTAAACTAACATTTTCTTTTATATTTCCATCATTCTCAAGTAAATTTATAATTTCTTCAAGTTTTAACATTTTTTCACCTTCTACTTATCATTAGTTAATTTTTTTATTTCATTGTATATCAAAGTTGCACTATTTTTTACCCCTAATTTTTTAGCATTATTACTTATTTTGTTATATTCTTCTTTATTATTTAATAAAGTATCTATTTCCTTTATTAATTTTTCCATATCAAAATCTTTTTCTTCCATTAAAATACAAGCATCGTTATTTTTTAAGGATAAAGCATTTAAATATTGATGATTATTAGCAACATATGGGCTTGGAATAAGAATACTAACAAGTCCTAAAGATAAAATTTCAGAAATTGTTGTTGCCCCTGCCCTTGATACAATAATATCAGTAAACTTTAATACTTCAGGCATATCTTTAATGTATGGGACAACTTTTATATTAGAACTTTTACCTATATTAGAATTTATTTCATCATAAGAAGAATTACCTGTTACAAAAAGTATTTCATAATCTTTATTTGTTAATAAATCTTTATTTTCTACTATTTTTTCATTTATTGAACTAGCCCCTAAAGAACCTGTTGTTATAAGAACAAGTTTTTTATTCTTTGTTAAATTATATTTACTTTTATCACCTGTTTTAGATTTTAAAACAACTTCACTTCTTGGATTGCCTGTAAATACACCATTTTTAAAATATTTTAAAGTATCTTTTATTGAAACACATACAACATTTGCATATTTACTTAAGAATTTATTTGCCTTACCAGGAACACTATTTTGTTCATGTAAAACAACAGGAATATTTAGTTTATGTGCTGCTAAAACAACAGGAACAGTAACATATCCTCCTACTCCAACAACTACATCTGGTTTAAAACTTTTCATTATTTTAGAACATTTATCTATTCCTTTTAAAGTGTTAGTTAAACATTTAAAACAAGTAACAGGATTTTTACTTAACCCATTAATTTTTATTCCTTCATAATTTATATTCATATTAGGAATAATGTCTTTTTCCATACGATTAGTTGTTCCTATATATAATATTTCACAAGACTTATCCATTTCTTTTATTTTTTCTATAATTGATATTGCAGGATATATATGACCACCTGTTCCTCCTGCTGTTATAATTACTTTCATAACATCAACACCTTTATAATATATTTATCTATTTAATTATACCATATATTTATAATAAAAATGAAAGATTTTCTAAATATCTTACATTTTTACTTAAACATTTCTAAAACAGCTTCTTCATAAACTTTTTTAGCCTTTTTAAAACCATCAGAAGTTAACTTTATATAATTTTCAATCATAACACCTGAATTAATTTCTAAAACATAATATTTATCATCATTTGTTTTAATAATATCAATACTACCAAAACCTAAATTTATCTTTTTACTAACATCTTTAGCCATCTTACTAATAATAGATTTTGTTTCTTTATCAATATCTTCAGTTATTATAGAGCCTTTAGATAAATTATATTTAAAATCATATATAAACTTTTCATCCTTTTTTAAAACTTTATTTTAGTTTATATTTTTTTTTTAATTAGTCTTATATCCAAAATAATTTATATTAAAATCTTTTAATAAATCTATTAACTTATCTTTACCATTACCTATTACTACAGGATTAATTTTACCATACATTATCTTAATTTCATTATTTAATAAAATAACTCTATATTCATTTTTTATATCATAATATGGACATAAACTAATTGAAAAATTATATTTTAATAAATGATTATATATTTTTTTCAACTCTTTTTTAGTAGTAATATGATATACTCCATCACCACATGTACCATTGTTAACTTTTAAAATAACATTTTTATTATATTTTAAAAATAAATCATAACAATAATCAAAACTATTATAATTTTTAGCATAAGAATTATGATTATTTTGTCTAAATAAAATATGATGTTTACAAACTTTAATATTTAAAGAATTTAATAATTCATATGTGGCATATTTATCATCTAAGATTAACCCTAAAGAATGACTATTTAAACCAAATTTATAACCATTTATATACCTAATTTTATTATCTTTTGTTAATTTAATTATTAAATCACACGATAATACTTCATATGATAAATCATTTTCCAACGCTATTTGTTTTATTATCCTTTGAAGATTCTTCATAAAGCACCTACAATAAATATAAAATAATTCCACTTACTACTGATATTAAATAAGTTAAGATTAAAATATTTATATTTTCTTTCATATTTTTATTTGATTTAAATAGTATAATTATGGCTATACCACTATTAACTAAAAGTCCAGAAATTAATGATGCAAAATCAATTGCATTTTTTAAATATAATTCTGTAAGAAGAATACTAGATCCACAATTAGGAATAAGTCCTATTAAACTTGTAATAAAAGGACTAAAAATACTATTTTTAAGTAATAATTTTGATAAATAATTATGACCTAAATATTCAAATATAATATTCATAATAAAAGTTATAACTAAAATAAATAAAAATGTTTTTAAAGTATGAATAATTGTAGAAGTAAATATACCTTTTTCACAATGACAGTTTTCTTCATTGCATATATGATAATCTAAATTATTTATTTTTTTATTTTTCCTTATAATAAAATCTATTATTATTCCACAAAACATACCAATAAATATTTTTATAATAAGAATTTTAAATATTAAATTAATATCAACATTATGTGATAATAAAACAGGTAACATTTCATCACTTGTAGATAAATAAATAGCTATAAGAGTTCCTAAACTAATTATTCTTGTTACATATAAATTAGTAGCTAAAACACTAAAACCACATTGAGGAAAAGCTCCAAATAAACTTCCTAAAACAGGTCCATATTTATTTGACTTTGTAATTATTTTTTGAGTTTTATTACTTAATTTATGCTCTACTAATTCAATAATTAAAAATGCAATAAATAAAAATGGTAATAGTTTTATTCCATCTATTAAAGTATCTTTTATAATATCTAACATAAAATCATCTCCACTTAATAAGCATTATAATTATATAAGTATTAAAAAAGAAAGTCAAGCAAACTTTCTTTAAAATCAATTCATTAATTTATTAATTTCTTTATTTCTTCAAATGTTTCATGTTTCTTTTTATAATTTTCAAAAGAAGTATTAAATTCTTCATCTGTTAAATATCTAACTTCTTTTATCTCTTCTTTATCTTCTTTAGGTATTTCTTCATAATCTAATTTTTTTATTAATTTATTTGCTAAATATTTTATAAGTAATGTTATAAACCATAATAAATATACTGTTGTATTAGCTTGAATTAATACCATTAATGTTTCATTATTATATATTGATGTTTTTTCAAATATATCAATATTTCCTTTTACTATAATATCAATAGATAAAACAAATAATAAAACTGATATAGTAAATAACATTACATTACTAATTACTATAAATTTAGATTTTTCTTTTCTTAAAATCATTTTTACTAAAATAAGTATTCCAATAATCATTAAGCATAAATATGCAATAATACTTGGAAAGTATAAATAAGTAAATAATTTTGTAACTAAATTATCAAAAAATTTAGTAAATGAACTACCATAGTTAAATATAATTAATATAAATGATATAAAATATAAAACTGTTACAATTATTTTTAAATTTCTATTATTTGATTTTTTAGATAAAACAAGAGTTAATGTAGCTGCGGTTAAAAGAAATAAAATTATAACAAAAAAAGGTGAAGATGAAATTAGAGAAAAAAGTAATTTTATTCTTTCAAAAAATGTTATATCTTCCATAATTTTCATCTCCCCTTCTTTTATTCTTTATTTATTAATTCTGCAATTACAACAGTTTGTTTATTTTTTGTCCCCCAAGTACATGTAACAAGAGCAAGACTTGTTACATCATTATTTCTATAAATTGAAACATAACCAGTTTTATTAACTGTATATTTTTTTGTTACTTTATATGTATACTTTTTATTTTTATAATTGACATAAATTAAATCATTATTTTTTATATTATCAAGATGTTTAAAGTAACAATTATAACATGTACCATTATGTGCTGCTAAAATGAATAAACCTTTATCTACATCAGGATAACTTGATTCTTTCATTATTTGAACATTATAATTCACATTATTATAAACAGAATTTTTATCAACAAGCCCTTTTTTAATATTTATACTGGGTATTTCTATGTATCCTATATAGTTATATGAAGGCCTAGTTGGTTTTGGTTTTGGCTTTGGTGGTGTTACTGGGGTTTCGTTAGGAGTATCATTATTATTTATGTTTAAATCTTCATCGCTATCGTTTAAAATATCATCACTAACATCTTTATCAGGATTTACAATAACTGAATTATATGTTAGTTTTATTCTCATTTCTTGATAAACATAATCTTTTTTAGATAAGAAATATTCCCAACCGATTATTATTATACCCAAAATAATTAATACTACTGATAAAACTATTACCTTTTTTCTAGTATTCTTTTCTTTTTCCATATTTAAAAGTTAAATAACTTCCTCCACCTATTAATAAAGTTCCTACTACAATTAAAACTACTTTCATTGTTTTTCCAGTATCAGGTACATCAATTGGTTTTTCATTATATATTGTAATTTCATTATCTACACTTTTATAATACTTAGATATTTCACTTATTATTGTTACAACACCATTTTCATCAACACTAAACTCTAATACAATTGGATCATTTTTATATCCTGTTGGAACTTTAAGTTCTTTTAAAATATAAGTCCCAGCTTCAAGTTCTATTCTATAAGGAGTCTTTGTTGAAGTCCATTTAATAACTTCAACTTCTGTTTCACCAGTTTTTTTAATAAGTACTAATTCTGCTCCTTCAATTTCTTTATTTGTTGTTATATCAGCTTTTGATATAGACACTTTTCTTGTATCATTTTTAATTGTCAAAACATTATCATCTAAAGTTACATAATCATTTTTACTATTTAAAGTTATTTTACCTTTATTATCTACTTTAATTTCAATTATATCAAATAATTTTTGATAACCAGTTGGAGCAACTACTTCTGTTATTATATATTCACCTGGTTTTAAAATTAAAGTTTTATTATCTTTAGTGATTTCAATTTCTTTATATGTTTCTTTTGTTTTTTTATCTAAAATATTAAACTTAGCATTTTCTAGTTCTTTTGAACCATCAATATTAGTTTTATTTATAATAAGTTTTATTCTTTTATTTTCAAAATTACTTTTATAATACGCATTATCTTTATCAATAATAATTGTTTGAGATTCCGCAATTACATAACCTTCTTCAGGATTTTCAACTTCTACTATTTTATATTTTCCATATGGAAGATTTTGAAAAGCAACCTTTCCTTCTTTTGTTGTTGTTTGAATTCCTACTAAATTACCATAAATATCTTTTGCTTCTTCTTCATTATTGCCATTAATAAAATATAAGTTAAACTTAACGCCTTCGATAGGTTTTTTAGTATCAGCATCTACTTTTGTTAATACTATTCCTCCTGCTTCAAGAGTATTTTTGACAATAGCTTTAACTTCTTCATTAGGAAGAACTTTAACATTTGTAGAATTACCTGTTATAAAAGCATTATTTCCTATTTTTATTTGAACTAAATTATTTTTTAAATTAGTTACATCTTCTGTTAATGTATAATCACCAGGAGTTAAATTATCCCAAGTATATGATGTATTACATGAAAATTCTTTTGTTACATTATTTAATGTTATTTTAAATTTTTGATTATTTGTTATATAACCTGTACATTCTTTTGTAACAGTTACTTTACCAGGTTTTAATGAATTTGTTACTGTTACTTCACTTGTTTCATTTGCTTTTACTGTAACTGAAGAACTTGAATATTCTACATTGTATTTACTATCTGGATTTATTTCTTTAATTGTATAATTCCCTACAGGTAAATCAAAAGTAACATTTCCACCACATGAAACATCTTTAGACTCAGACTCAAATAAAACATTATTTTTATAAATTCCTATTTTAAATGTTCCAGATACACCTGTTTTACATACTTTATTAACTTTAACATTACCTTTTTTTAATGAATTAGTAAATGTTGCTATTGCACTTTTACCAGAAGTTAAAGTTATTTCACCTTCAGTATCATATAAAACATCTTCTCTATCTTCTTTTTCTCTTATTAAATATTTTCCAGTTGGTAAACTACTTCCAAAAATTGCTTTTTCACTATCTCCACAAGATATATTACCTGTTTTATAAACTGTATTATCTTTTACTAATTCAACTACAAATGTACCAGTTAAACCATTATTACATACCTTAGATACATATATTGTTTGAGATACAGGTTGATAATAAGTTTCAGTAGATAATGTTACTACTTTTTGATAAGTTTGATAACCATATTCAGTAAGTAAATATAAAGTTCCATTAGAACATGCATTTAATATTTCACTATTAGAGGGACTACATGAAATTTTTTTTGGATTATTTTCCATTATATCCCAAATATTATGTTGGGTAGTTGCATAACTTCCTGTGTTTGGATTATTACAACTATAGTAACATGTTCCAGTAGTTTGATAATCATAAAATGTACTGCTTCCAGCCCATGTATGATTTGGAAATTGCTTTCCACATTGACTGCAAAAATAATCATTTCCATATTCATCACCTATTTGTATTACACCTGTAGCGTAACCATGACAATTATAACTATTTGTTCCATTATATTCATACCCTTTAATACCACCATAATTTCTTAATGATATTGCAGATACATTAAAATAACATGTTAAAAACACAAAAATAAATATAAATATATATGAAAATATTTTCTTCATAAGTTTCACCATCCTATATCATAATTAAATTATAACATTATAAAAAAAAATAGTAAATACTATTTAACAACAATATTTACTACTTTTCCTTTTATTACAATAACTTTTACAATTTCTTCGTTTAAAGCTTTTTCTTTTAAAGATTCTTCATCTATATCTTTTAATACATTTATTGTACTTCTTAATTTACCATTTACTTGTACTGCAATAGTTATTTCATCTTCATCTAATTTACTTTCATCGTAAGTAGGCCAACTTGATTTATATATTTTTTCTCCAAGATTACAAATTTCATTTAACTCTTCAGTTATATGAGGACATATTGGATTTAATAACATTAAAAATGTACGAAAATCTTTTTTAGTTATCTTACCTACTTTTTCAAATTCATTTAATAAAATCATAAGAGCACTAACTGCTGTATTATATTTAATATTATCTATATCATCAGTTACTTTTTTTATTGTTTTATTAATTAAAATTTCAAGACTTTCAGTATATGAAAAACTATCTATTAAATTATCTTTCATACGATACACTCTATCTAAAAATCTTTTACATCCTTTTAAACCTGATTCATTCCATACTGCTTCTTTTTCATAATCTCCGATAAATAATTCATAACATCTTAAACTATCAGCACCATATGAATCTACCATAACATCAGGATTAACAACATTACCTCTACTTTTACTCATTTTTTCGCCATTATTACCTAGAATCATTCCATGAGCCACTCTTTTTTTAAATGGTTCCATCGAAGGAACAAGTCCTTCATCATATAAAAATCTATTCCAGAATCTCGCATATAAAAGGTGCCTTGTTGCATGTTCCATACCACCATTATAATAATCAACCATACCCCAATATTTCATTACATCATAAGAAGCAAAAGCTTTGTCATTTTTAGGATCCATATATCTTAACCAATACCAAGAAGATCCAGCCCAGTTTGGCATTGTATCTGTTTCTCTTTTAGCAGCACCACCACATTTAGGACAAGTTGTATTAACAAAACTATCTATTCTAGAAAGTGGACTTTCCCCATCATCTGTTGGTTCATAAGAAGTAACATCAGGAAGTGTTACTGGTAAGTCTTCTTCCTTAACACCTACCCATCCACATTTTGGACAATTAATCATTGGGATAGGTTCTCCCCAAAATCTTTGACGAGAAAACACCCAGTCTTGTAAACGATAATTAACTTTTCTTTTTCCAATACCTGTTTCTTCAAGATAATCTATCATCTTTGAAATTGAAGTTTTTTTATCAGTAAGACCATTTAAGAAACCTGAATTAACCATTTCACCATCTAAAGTATAAGCTTCTTTTGTTATATCTCCACCTTTTATTACTTCTACAATTTTTATATTAAACTTTTTAGCAAAAGCATAATCTCTTTCATCATGAGCTGGAA
>ENA-OOZQ01001829-OOZQ01001829.1-human-gut-metagenome-genome-assembly--contig:-NODE-1829-length-11965-cov-5.942653_pt1 | contig 11965 bp, 24 predicted proteins | sample MGYA00241188_ERZ501399 | MGnify/ENA primary metagenome ERZ501399 (study PRJEB25962, sample SAMEA2042658) | human gut metagenome | biome: human gut; feature: human-associated habitat; material: faeces... | reverse complement strand
GAGTTCAGACCAGCTTACGGCATTCAAAGATTACTACGAAAATTTTATACCATTGGGATTCAATCTATTTATACAGAGCCGAGAACCGGATATATTAACATTCCCTGAAGGCATGACAGTGTATTACAGTGCCGGCAATTCTCTTGCACAGGTGAAAAATGATATAGAATCCATGAAAACGACTATACAACAGAATATAGTGTTAGGCGCTCCATTGTTCATAAACGATTTAGAAAAATCCTTCCAAGAAGTATCAGGAGTTGAAGCAGCATATATCCCTGACGTTGTTTCTACAAATGGTTCACTGACATATAATGCGGAAAATGGAAGGATAAAATTAGTATCAGGATATTTTAATTTTGCGGAGGATTTAAATATTAGCTATGTTCCCGTTTAGAGAAATAAATATACCTAAACTTATTTACCAGATAAACAGACCTAATTATATGGTAAATAATGAATACAGGTTGAACAACTTCTATAAGCTGTTGTTATGTTTGTTATATCCTTTTATCTTACTATGGAACGAATATAATACAAAAAGGCAACGGGCATATAAAATCGCTGCCTGCCAATATGGGAAGCAACAAGTAATAGATATTCTTAATGACCTATACGACCCTGACGGGAGGCATATAGAGGCTATAAATGTCACTTCAAATAAAGTATATCTATATCCTTCAGATTATGAAGCTGGCGAAAAAGTATATTGGAGCGATAAAGACTATACGACTGGGGGAAAGTCATATTTATATACTTCATCTTTGACAACAGGAGTAATTATAAATTACCCGTCTTATTTAGAAGAAAATAAAGATACATTTTCAGAATTTACTCAAACTGTAGATTCATTAATAATATGGGGGATAAAATATAAACTAAAATCAGTACAATATGCTCAAAGACACAATATTATCATATATAAACGATGATGGCAATCTTGTTTATATAAATGACTTAGTAAGCGCATTTGATAACTGGCAAAGCGCATTAGGGATATTTTTAGGGGCAAGTAATTACAAATTCATTGATATTAGTATGTCTAATGAGATGGATTCGGCTACTTTTACTTCTGGGACTACCCAGCTTATATTTAAAACCTCTTCATCTCTATCGTCATTAGCTACAGGGACTATAATAATTGCGACCTGCAATAAAACATTTACTGTTACAGAACAAAATAGAGCGACTGTATATGTATGGTTAAGCGATGTAGAACAACGTTCGTCAGAAACAGGGCAAGAATATACAGCTATAAAAAGAGCATTATTTAGCAATACTCAACCTACAGGGATATCCGAAGTGGCTACAATCGACTTAACATGGCCTGTAGGTATGGACGGGTATTCATTCTATCACACATACGATTGGCGGGCTAATCTGGTATTACCGTCAAGTATAGGTTTATCAGACATAGCAAATGGGGCTGTAGGAACCCTAAAGATAGCTGATGGAGCCGTCACCTCCGAAAAGATAGCTGACGGTACTATTTCGACTCCAGATATAGCTGATGGAGCCGTCACCTCGGCTAAAATAGGGGATTATCAAGTAACAGAACGGAACATTGGATTAGGCTCAATATCTAATGACGCACTACAATCCGGTTCAGTATCAAATGAAAAAATTATAGATTATAGTATAGACTCCTCGAAAATTGCTGCACTTGCCGTTACTGATGATAAACTTAACCTGACTCCTTTTTTCTTAAATGGTAACGCGGTATATTATCTTAATTTAAGAATGGCAAAAAGCGGGAGTGAAACTCAAAATCAAGTTTTATTTGAAACTGCTGGTATAAATAATTCAAAGACTTATGGCAATGGCTCTAATAATCCAGTTGTAACTATAAACTTTACATCAGCAAGAGCACAAAGTATTATCCTTTCTGTTTATGATGAATCATCAAATTTTATACAAAAATTGGCAAAGGTCAATTATACAGTAGGTAATCAACAAGTCCAGATTTTGATAGATGATGTATCAGGCAATTACGCATATTCAATAAATGCTATTATATATTTAACAAGGAATTAAATTATGGAGAATCAGGCGGGAGGATTTCAGGGATTTTTAGGGAGTTTATTTGCTGTAGTAATAAGCTACATAGCCCCTATATATGATTATGTTATAATTATCGCTTATATATTCTTGATAAACTTTATAATAGGATTGATAGAAGATATCATTGTAAAACAGAAAACGTTTAAATGCAAAAAGTTTTACTTCTGCTTATGTGAGATGTTAGTGTTTTATCTTTTAGTAGGGAGCGTTTATTTTATAGGTAATAAATTCCATAACAAAGAAATGGCGTTACAGTGCATATCGGCAATTGTAGCAATCGTCACGTATTTTTATTCATTGAACATACTGACTAACATAAAATCATTGCTTCCGAATAATAGGGCAATATCTTTTATACATTATATAGTAAGCTTTGAGATAGTAAAGAAAATACCATATTTTAAAGAATATGAAACACATGAAGCATCTGAATCAAATAGGAGCAAAGGGGCTTAACCTTATAAAGGAATTTGAGGGGTTAAGACTGGTTGCATATAAGTGTCCAGCCGGAGTATGGACTATCGGGTATGGGCATACATATAATGTAAAAGAAGGCGATGTAATAACAGAGGCTAAAGCAACGGAATTTCTTTTAGATGATATTTCTAATGCTGTAGATATAGTATCCGGCTCAACTATGGATGTGGAATTGACACAAAACCAGTTTGACGCATTAGTCTCTTTTACTTATAATGTCGGGGTGAAGAACTTTTCGGATTCTACACTTTTGCGTAAAGTGAAATTAAATCCGAATGACCCTACTATCGCTAATGAGTTCAAGAAATGGATATATGCGGGGAAAGAAGTGCTTTCAGGACTTGTAAGGAGAAGGAAGGCAGAATCTGAATTATATTTTAAGAAATGAGAAAATTTGGGGTGTTATTGGTTCTCTCGCTCTTTCTGTCCTTTGCTTGTGGCTATGTCATAGGCAAACATGCCAATACACCCCAAATAGAGGCTCATACAGACACTTTCGTGATAACGAGGGTAGATACTATCATTGACACGCTTTTGATTCCAAAATACATCAAAATAAAGGAGACTATCAGGGACACGTTGTATGTTCCTGAACTTTCTAAGCCGGCAGAAGTAGAAATACCGATATCTGAATACTGTTTTGAAGATTCTACATATTCAATATGTATGACCGGATATAAGGTAGAGGCTAAAAAGATAGAGGTTTATTCTCCAGTCAAGTATTTAACCATAACAAAAACTGAAACGCATATTAAAAAAAAGAAAAGCCACTTCAGCTTAGGATTGCAGGCAGGATATGGTTACGCCATTTCTTGTAATAAATTTTCTCCATATCTCGGTTTTGGTGCACAATGGAATTTTCTAACATTTTAGTGTGTTGGTAGTATAGAGGATAGAAATATTCTCATGCTATTAAAAAAAGGCTGCAACTTTCGTTGTAGCCTTTTCTACATTATCATTTAATATGAAAAAAATTAAGTGGTGACAACTATTTTCACAAACCGTTGTAGATACATACGAATATTAAACACTATGCAAATATATAAAAACTCCCCGAATTTCACAATTTGGGGAGCCTCATTTGCCAATTTTTCTGTTTTCCGAAATGCTGTACTTAATGATATGTACAAATATAAAAAATCCCGTCTATTTTCACAAACAAACGGGATAAATACGTATTAAAAATAATGAATAATAATGTTTAACTAAAACTAAGCTTGTCAGATTGTATTAAAAAGAATAGGTATTTGTCTCTTATTTTTCTTGTTATTTTAACCATTAAATCTGCCGTTGTATCGTCAAATTGGTTGAAGTTATCATTTATATAATCATATATCTTTTGTAATTCTGATATAGTATCCTTTAGCATCATTTCAAGAGAAGGAATAAATTTAATAGGCTCTATAAAGGAAAATTTTAAATATTGTTCAAAATTATAGGGCGGTATTCCTCCGGTTACTACGGTACTTTCCGCAATTTCATCTACAAAATCTATTAGTTTTTCGTTTATTTCGTCAAAATACGGATGATAAGTCATAAAGTCGTGCCCTACCATAGTCCAGTGACGGGCTTTAATATTCTCAGCGCATATTTTTAATGACGCTTGTATAATATTTAAAATTTCCTCTGTTTCCATGATTTATATTTTAAAAAGGACAATCATCATTATTATTATTTCGACTATTATTGTTTTGTTGTGTCTCTGTTTTATTTGTTTTTATTTCAACTCCTTTACCGCAGAATATTTTAGGTTGATTTGACAATCTTTCTTCTGCATTTTGATTTATGTAAACTGTAATGTCACTTCCGTAAGGGTCTGGCTGTTTACGTTTACATGCACATAGCTTAACAACATTGGCTTCATTCCCATTTTTCCGCAGGAAATTTTTTATTTTATCCGAGGGGATTTGGCTCAAATCTATTTCAATAACAATCATTTCCATACACAAATATATTAAATTTTATAATTCAACGTATATCTCTCGTTCATTTTCTTGTTTATCAGAGTTGTATAAATCCGCTAACCCTTTTAAGTTATCAGGACTTATAATAAATAAACATCCCTTTTTGTTTTTTTCCTTTATAGCTACAAGAGGTATTTTCCCCTCTTTCTTAGCTTTTTTAGAAGTATCATCGAATAATCTCCATATCGAAAACGATTCACGTAGTTTGCATTCTATGTAAATATCAGGGTGCATAGAGTCGGAGTGAGTATTATGTCCTGAATTGCTACCGGAAAGAGGGACTCTTTTAGTTCCAAAAAGGGCTGCTACTGCTGCCTCGAATCTTTGCCATGTTCTTTTACTTGTTGCCATATTATTTTATTTTGAATAAATCTACTCTGTCACATAGGAATACTGTATCTTTTTCGACCTTTGTATTATCTATGATTTCTTGATAATGTTCTTTATGTTTATATATATACCTTTGCGGGAAAGGAATCCACTTATAGCCTCTGTAGTTTTTGAAACAGTCCACTATTGTGGGTTGAGGTCTATTGTTGGAATCTATACGTTTCCACGAAGATTTTTTTATAAGTTGCCAAATAATATTGTCGTTATGCTTAAAAATAGGATATATCTGTTTCCTAAATAGTCTCAACAAATTATAAGCATCTATTATATTATTATTAAATGTATCGTCGTACACAAACCTAATATAGATTCTTTCTGTTTTTCTTACAGATGACAAAATATATAAAAGGATAACAGTCTGATTTACTGGGGTAGTGTATTCTACCAGCCCATGACAATTTATAAACATACCTAATTTTTTGTCATATCTTATTCTGAGGTCAAAGTATCTTACTCCATGTTTGAACTGTTCGTTTATTGTCAACTTTTGGCATTTTGACGTAAAGTTAATTAGTCTCATCCACCATTTGCGAGGTTTAAGGTATGTGTTCGCGTTGTGCGCTCCAAGTATCTTTTCCATTATTTTAAAGATTTAATATATTCTATTGCTGCTGAACATCGAGGACAATTAACCTCTTTTATAGACCCGTAATATTCGTTTCCTATAGCTTCAAATCCTTCTGAATCTAAATGAGAATCAGGTATTGCATTCCCACACATTGTATATTCTCCTCCACGAGTTGATAGGTCAACTAAACAAACACATTCAAAAGGAATAAAACCTTCTCCCCCATATACCATTTTTTGTAATAATGCTTTATACTTTTTCATTTGTTTTTGTTTTTTAATATTACTTCATCTTCAAAAGGACAAAATTGGGATTTTTCCCAATATTCGTAGTATTTCCCAATTGGATGTTCTGGGTTATCAGAATTGACTACAGTTCCCTTTAAATAATCACCATTTTCTAAGGCTATAATAATAACATTTAAATCTGGATTAAAAGCTAAAATAGGGAATTCTTCCCAAGAGATGTCCGCGTGATTTATTCTTGTCTGTATCATTTCCTTATATTTTATCAGTTTGACAATGCTATTTTCCCCATAAATATTTCAAAATCACGGGCGTCAAAATCTACATAATAATTCCCAACTTCAGATTCAGACTCCTTTGAAAAAATAATGGTTCCTTCTATCTTTTTACCATTATCATATTTTTTACCTATTATAACTACAGTCTTATCATTGTTTATAAATAATAAGTTTCCTTCAAATTGTGGTTTTTGTTCTATTATTTCTGCTTTCATAATAAATTATTTTTTATCTTTAAATTCGTTCCACCTTCTGGCTATTTCTTCTCCAAATTTTGACGCATCATCAAAAGTTTCTATAAAATCAACAAACAAATCATTGCTAAATAATTTTATCCTTGCTATTGGAATATTAATTCCGTCATCTGATTCTAAACACAAATCTATCCTTCCCCTATTTTTTGATGGGACGCAATTCATCCTTACTTTTTTTGTATCAAAACAACCTTTTAAATAATTTATTTTTGGTGTAATTATCATGTTTACCCTTGTTTAGTATTCAACAAATTTTCAATTGTTTCTATATTCTCCAGTACATGAATATTGTCTCCGTTGTCAAGCCATATAACGCTACCAGCAGTCTCAGAGAATGTTACAACTCTTATCCTATCTATGCCAATTAGTACAGGGCGAATAGTCTCTATTGAACTGATTGAATCGTTATAAAAATAATGTGTTAGTCTAATATACTTTTTCATACAATTTATTTTTAAATTCTACATAATAAGAAAATAGTTATCATAGATATTATTACAGCATAAGATAATAAGTATGTATTTTTAATCTTTAAAAGTTTGAGCCTTTCTTCTAAATTAACCACCCGTTTACTTAGTCCGATGCAATTCTTTTCAGTAATATTTTTATCCCTTAATCTTTTTGTGTATAGTCTAAAATTTTCGTCCATCCATTCTTTTATTTTTTGTTCAATATCATTTAATGCATTATAAATATCTTCTTTTTCTCCACCTCTGATAAATCCAATAGGAGCTGTGAAGTTTTTTGAATTGGGATATTCGTTAAACTCAATTCTTACAAGGACTCCATTTTCTTGCATAAAAATGCGTTCAGCTTCTTTTTTAATTTCTTCATCTGTCATCCTTGCTTTTTCTACCAGTTCGTCATAATCAAATCTATCTATTATGACTACATTTTCTATTTCTGCCATGTCTATTTATTTTTAAATTTTACACAGTAAGGTCTAATTCCTACAGAACGATATACATTTAAGACACTGCAAAACACCATGAAGTCTTTTGCTTCTCCTGCATTCATACAGTTTCTACAGTCGCACGATTTAGGAATTTCTTTCTTTTTCACTTCTCTTTAAGTCTTTTTATAATATATTTGTTACTATTCATTATATCATCAAATGAAGGAATCGACATCCATAAATCATTATCACTTATATTACAATCAAAATCGTCTCCGTCTTCTGTATCCCATGCTTTATCATAGGCATTATAAACATTTAGTTTAGGCTTAAAATGGTATGCTTCAAGCCTTGTTAAAACTAATTCATCATGTTCAGGCTGTTGTTCACTAATACTAATCCAAGGTGAATTATTCTCTTTTATTAAAAATTCCTTATTAATTCTCTCGATAAATGCTTCATTTTTAATAATGGTTAATAATCCTCCTACTCCTTTATGTAAATTTACTGATATGATATCTCCTGCTGGGATATTACTATTTAAAGCTATTTCAGTAATTCCAATTCTTCTTTGAGATAATAATATATATTCTTTAGGCAAAAGGGTTAATAGTTTATAGTATGTCCAAGCTGGAACATTATTATATAAAATATTGCCTTTCCTACAGTCAGGTACTAATTCTTTATATGGCAAAATGCCATATATTTCTTCTTCTCCGTCTCTTATACCCGTTAAGTATGTCATATCCGAAGTTTCAGGATTAAGCCCAAGTTCTAATAATTGTTTTGACTGTTCTAATGTCGTGCAGAAATTAAAGCCATCATATATATTTATATTTCCAGTTGTTCCCATAATTCATATCTCTTTTATAGTTAAATATGCTTCTTTTACTTTATCATGATGTGCATTTAGATATTCGTTTAAACTTACTTTTTCTCCAAATAGCTCAAGGAATTTTTTTTCATCACGGAACCAATTATCTTTTATTATCTCATAAGGCTCAAATAAAAGTACATATGGTAAATCGCGTTTAAAGAATATCGCCATAGCAGCATAAGCATCAAGCTTATTGTATGCTTCTATTTGATATTTATTAGACATTATCCCGAAAGTAATTTTCATTTTATTCATATTTCTCAAAATTTATAGTTACATATTCCAATTTATGTTCGTTAATCCAGTCTTCAGTTTGTTTATAAGAGAATTTTATTACAGCATCAAATCCTTTTGCCTCTAAAAATTGTGTAACAGATATTGCAGACTTAATCAATTCTTCAGGGTTGCCGGATTCCCCAGCAACGATAATTTTTAATTCTGCTTTTTTAATTCCACCTAAAAAATTCTTCATAGTCATTTTCTATAAGCTACAGCCACATTCCTATCTATAAAAAAATGTATCCCATTTGAACATTCATTCCATCGGCATTTATCAAAGTCTTTTACTTCAACTGTTTCACCCACTTTGTATATAAAGTCTTTATTATAATCGGAACATATTTCGGTTATACCTGCTCTGCTCCCGTCTAAATTTTGTATTTCCAATACCTCCGCTTTTGAGCATCTACATTTTAGAGACGTTGAGGAACTTCTATCTGCGTCTTCACATATTTTTAGTTTTACAATATATCTCCCGCATTTTTTCCAACCTATAAAGCTTCCTTCAATTGGACATTGTGATGACAAGAAAGATGTATATTCTGAATAATCAGCGCCTGCTAAATTAGCGCCTTCCAACTCAGCACCTCTCAAATTAGCGCCTCTCAAATTAGCGCCTCTCAAATTAGCGCCTCTCAAATTAGCGCCTCTCAACTCAGCGTCTCCCAAATTAGCACTTATCAAATCAGCGCCTTCCAACTCAGCGCCTCTCAAATTAGCGCCTCTCAAATTAGCGCCTCTCAAATTAGCGTCTCCCAAATTAGCACTTATCAAATCAGCGTCTCCCAAATCAGCGCCTCTCAAATTAGCTTCTTCTAATGTATCTTTAATTGTGTTGTTCTCTTTCTCGAAAGAAAATAGCACATTACCAAAAACTGATTTTATATCGATTTTAATTTTCATAAGTTATTGCTTTTATTGTGTATTAAATCGTATTTTTCTCTGAATTTCAGGTATAATTTTTCTTGTTTTGTAGTAAACGGCATAAAAAAAATGATTCAACCAGCGACATATATAATATACTTTATCATTTGAATAGTCCTTATTCTCTGAGGTAATTATCCAGTCTGTTTTAGAACCATTTTGTCTCGCTTTTTCTTTTGCCAATATGAAACAATCAACAAGTTTAGGGTATCTCATAAGTCCGATATAGTTGCTATTAAAGTTCGCCTTTGGACATACTATACATCCCACTCTTTTTCGTGTCTTATACTCTGGATTTATTGGAAGATTATATTTATGTATGTAATCCCAAATGTCGGAGTCTGTCCAATCGATTATCGGTTTTAGTTGTATAATACTTGTAGTTCCTACGGATCGGCAATGCTCCTCGAAATAATCATCTATAAGGTTCTTATTCTTTTTTAGTAGTGTTTTGTTCTTTACTTCAAATGCTGTTCGTTCTCTCCTTTTCAAACTTTCATATTTTCTAACTCCGACAATTGAGCATTCGTCTACATACTTCCGATTATGTTTGTAGTTATTACAACAATAAGCTATCTGAACAGTCGGCAATAATCCTCCATGATTCCGCCAAATATTTTCAATAAATCCGTATTTATAGTCTCTACGCCTTATCACATCTGGATAATTTTCTTTGATAAACTTTAAAGTGATATTGCTTTCAAAAGAGTGATTGAAGTAAGATTTGAATTCAATCCCGCTTCGTTTGCAGAGGTCATAACATACCTGACTGTCTTTACCTCCTGAGAATCCTAATCTTACTTCAAATCCCATTGCCTTTGCAATTTTTGAGAACTTCTGTATTCTCTCGATTGCCGTTTGCTCTATTTCTTCTGCAAATAAGTTCATTATATAAGTTTTTTATGTTTTAATCTTTTGATTGCGTCTTCCCTTGAAAAAGCCATTATCTTATGACCTTTTACATTAAATTCTCTCTCTTCTCTGTGAGGGATTCTTATTTTCTGAATGTCAGAAAATTTCATAGCGCATTTTGGCACATTAAGCATAAATAAATTTTTCATACAAGTCATCTTTTAAATTCTGGCAAAACTCCAAGATATAAATATTGATGGGTAGGTGTTATACACATTGTCATGTAAAAAAATACTCCATTTTCACTTCTGATAGGGTCACCGACTTGAAATAAATCTCTTGAGGCATATGCAGGCGCCATGTCAATTAGATAATTGAATAAATCTTTATCAATATAATAGCCAGGCAATAGATATTCATCTAAATCTTTGTCTGAGTGATTAATCCAGTTATGTAGTGTCTTTTTCATTTATATAAATTTTATTTGAGTTACTTTTACATAGTCTCTTTTTTGTAACGCTTTATTCATCTTTTCAAGTAAAATATCTTTCTCGCTTTTCATCTCATCTGGTTTTTAGTGTGTAATAATCAGTTAATAATTTCCTGCAAGCATAGTACACAATTACAGCTTCTTTTGTAGTATTGTTAGCCATTATCAGCTTTTGTATTTCGTTTTTATTTTCGTATTCTACGGCTATTGTAGCTTCAGAAACATATCTTAAATAAGTCTCTGCCCGCACTTTGTTTTTGCTTATCAGATACTTAACCACTGGCAAACATGGGAACCCAATAGGCAATCTTTTTGTTTGTTTGAATTCATTGAAAGCATTCCTTTCAAAATCCGACAACTGTTCAATTGAAAAATCTTTAGAATGGACTTCCAATTGTTTTACATTCCCGTATTTTTCGATTATCGCCTGAGAGCGATTTACGTGCGATTTAAAGGCTTTTAAAAATTGGATGATAGTTTGTACCGACATACGATAGAAAACCCCAAATTCGCCAGATAAACCATAAATTATCGCTATGTCGCACTCCTTTATGGTTAGCGCTTTGCATTCCGCCTCTAAAAATGTTGCGACATCTTTTGTTGTGACCTCGATTAATTCGTCAGTCGTTTCTTGATTTACCCTTAAAAAAGCCTTTTTTACTATGTCCATAGAAAACAAAAACAGTTCGTTTTTATTTAATTCGCTTATTTTCGGGTAATTTTGAGCTTCTTTTATTTGCTGTATGTCCATATCGCAATTATTTATTGTCTTTTTTGTTATACATCATTCCGAATAAAGAATCATCTTTCCCCTCTTGTATATCCTGCATAATCTTAAACGCGACTCTTTGAGTTTGTTCTTCCATTGTCTCCTTTTTTGCAAATCCGCGCGCCCCCCCTGCTAAATTTTTCGGATAAAAAACGCGGTTCGTTTGAATTTTAAGAGCTTTTGCCAATGTTGTTTTCCAGTTTATTTTTTTTGTTTTCGATTTCTTTTTGTTTTCCCAACCTTCAGTAGTACCCCAAAAGTTTTCGATAGCGCATTCAATTGTTTTTATTATGTTCAATTCTGGAGGGTTGAATTCTTTTTGTTTTTCCATCCATTCTGCATCACATAGTATTTTGTCTACTTCTTCATGTAATTCTGACAAATAAACATTAAAATCTTTTCTCCAGTCTTTTTCTTTTTCTTCTTCTTTTTTAGAGATAAGAAATATATCGTTATTAGATGTAGAATTATATTTAGATATATTTTTTATCTCTTTTTTCTCTATAATGTTATTCTGTTTATTATCTGTAGAATTATCTGTAAGAATAATATTATTATCTACATTTACATCTACATTTACATTAACAGCTTCTTTTGCTTCCTTTTGCTTAGCAAAACAAGCATTTGCTTCTTTTGCTTCCT
>ENA-OOZQ01001824-OOZQ01001824.1-human-gut-metagenome-genome-assembly--contig:-NODE-1824-length-11981-cov-1.750629_pt1 | contig 11981 bp, 15 predicted proteins | sample MGYA00241188_ERZ501399 | MGnify/ENA primary metagenome ERZ501399 (study PRJEB25962, sample SAMEA2042658) | human gut metagenome | biome: human gut; feature: human-associated habitat; material: faeces... | reverse complement strand
GTTTTTTACTGTCTAAAGAAAATTTGATTATAATTTGAATCTGGAAAGAAGATCTCCAAGACTTGTTCCGGCCGTTTCATTTGAGCTGTACTCGATTGCCTCTGCCTCTTCTTCCTCCTGCGGCTTTTCCATAATATCTTCCAGCGCTTTCATGCTCAGGCTGACTTTTCCATCGTTGGTATTTAAAATCTTCGCCTTTACTTTCTGTCCCTCTTTTAAAACTTCATGAACGGAAGAGATCCGCTTCTGGCTGATCTGTGAAATATGAACCAGACCGCTGATGCCATTCCCGATATTGATGAATGCTCCGTATGGCATAATGGATTCTACGGTTCCCTCTACCACAGATCCAGGCACAAGCATGGCAATCCGGTGATTTCTTTCTTCCTCGCGCTCCTGTCTTGCCACAACTTTTCCGGACAATACCAGTTTATTCTTCTCAGGATCTACGGTAATCACAACGACACGCACATCTTTTCCGATCCATGCATCCGTGTCTTCCACATAATCTGCGGACAACTGGGATGCCGGAATGAATGCACGGATTCCTTCTAAGAATGCAACCACACCACTCGGCACACTCTCTTTGATCCGGACAGTCACAACCGTCTGCTGCTCCATCATCTCCCGGAGTTTATCCCAGGCGAGTACTTCGTTTGCTTCCTTTTTCGACAATTCGATGTTTCCGTGTCCGTCATCTGTACGCACAACCGTTGCCTCGATGATGTCTCCCGGCTGTAATTCTTCCTTCGCATGAAAATCCGGATCATTGCTCAGATTTTCAATTTTGATAATTCCCGGTGCATAATAATTCAGGTCAAGTGTCACTTCTTCATCAGTTACTGCTACCACAGCTCCACTGACAATATCTCCTTCGTTAATCGTGCGGAAAGAACGTTCCAGCTCCTTTTCATAATCCTTCATTGATTCCATCTGCAAAACCTCCTTTAAAATATCTGAAAAATTGCAAAACGGCAGAACCCCAAAGGATTCCACCGTTTTATGAAGCGAGCTGATGACGGGAATTGAACCCGTGACCCCTTCCTTACCAAGGAAGTGCTCTACCTCTGAGCCACATCAGCATCTCGTTGACCGCGTCAACTCTTACATCATACATGGTATTTTCTAAATTGTCAAGAATTTTTTAATTATTTTATCAAATTACAGTTTCCAGCATGTTGCCGTTTTCCCCTGATGTGATCCGCAATGATTACAGCCTGGAAAACATGCCCCTATGGGTCAGGGCTGTAATCATGCAATCATTTGCACCGCAGTGCAAAGCCTGACAGTATAACGCGTGGTTATCAGACAATTTTTAAATTTCAATTACATATCTCTCATATGCATTGATCACTTTGGTATCTCCGATGAAATCCTCCCGCGGAATATCCCTTCCATAATTCATATGCATATGTCCATGTACAAAATATTTCGGATGGTATTTGTTAATCACACGATAAAATGCATCAAACCCTTTATGGCAAAGATCTTCCCCATCATGCATACCGCCTGCCGGGGCATGTGTCACCAAAATATCAATGCCCCTTTTTCGGTGTATTTTCCAGAAAAGTCTCCGGATGCGGCGTTCCATCTGCACTTCCGTATACTGGTTCACCCCTGGTTTATAACGGTAAGATCCTCCCAGTCCGAGAATCCTTATCCCATGAAACATATACACGGTATCTTCAATACAGATACATCCCTCCGGTGGCTTTCTTTCGTACTTATCATCATGGTTTCCATGCACATACAATACCGGAACTGCAATCATCGTTGCGATAAATGACAGATAATCTGCTTTCAGGTCACCACAGGAAATTACCAGGTCAATATCCGCATAGTCTTCTTTTCGAAAGAAATCCCAGATTTTCTGAGATTCTTCATCTGCTATTACTAGTATCTTCATTATTTCATTTTTTCCTCTACACCTTTTATCTGGACAACCGGACGTGCCTCTGCACGTAATTCTCCCATTGTCGGTATCTCCCCAATGACATTATCTGTCAGCCAGTCCATCTCCATGATGGCTTCCGGTTTCATGGCTTTATCCTTCTTGTTTTTGAGTGTCCCGTCCTGTGCACGGATTTCTCCGTAAAACGGCACAATATCTCCCTTTTTAATATCACTCTTTAAGTGATCCACCAGACGCTTGACCCCGGTCGGTACATTCTTCGAACAGATCAGGTCAATCACACCCGCAGACATTCCCCACCAGTAGTTGAGTGCCCTGCCCTCAGAATTTTCTTCCGACTGGTAAGATCCCGCAAGAATACTCTGGATCATTTTTTCATAGAATACACCCCAGTTCCAAAGTGGCATCACCAGATTCAGTTTCCTTCCATCCTCCGAACACTCATACAGCCCAAACTGCCTGCCCGGATCGCGCGGTGTAATCATATCCTGATCCGATACCACCTGAATATTGTTGTCCTTTAAGAACCGTTCCCTGTCATAATTTTCACTGGTGGACCATGCAAGATAAATCCTTGCCCGTGGATTGGTAAAACTTGCTCCCAGCGCAAAGGCATTAATATTTGCGATCATTCCGTATATCGGGTAATCTGCAATATATGCAATCCTGTCATTTTCTGCCAGTGCACCCGCAATCATTCCCGAAAGGAATTTTGCTTCATACATCCGGGCATAGTACGTGCGGATATACTTATGCGAAGTATTCAGACTGCAGTTTAAAATCTTTACATCCGGATGATCCACAGCCACTTTCAGACTGTCTTTCATCATCTGCGGTGCCACCTCAAATATGATATCTGCCCCCTGACGGATCACGTCATTCAACACCTGCTCCGTGCGTTCCTCCGTCACATCATTGACACAGATGGTCTTCATCTGATCCGGGAACGTCTCTTCCAGATAATTGCGCCCAAGGTCATGCGCATAAATCCAGTCGGATGTATCCGGTGATTTTGGATACAGGAAGGCCACGGTAAATTTCTTTGCTGACGATGGTATAAAGTAACTGAAGATGCTTCTTCCCTTACGCTCTTCTGCCGCCAGCGGATCCATGACCAGACCAACACTCTGTTTCTCTGTGAGCATGACAAACTCATTCCAGCATTTCACAATATTTAAACTCAGCTCATCATCCGACATGCCAAGAACCGTATTGTAACCGTATACATTGATAAATGCAGTCAGCGCATCCCCCACCCGGATCGGAAGCTTGCGCCCTCCGCGGAACTCATATGCCTTTGTGAAATGATTGACCAGACTGTTAAATTCCATTCGGGTATCCGCATCCCATATGGCAGTGGATCCCATCAGTGCAAGCAGTTTATCCACCATACCGATTTTGGAAAATTCGATATTGTTCAATCCCGAAATCTGATTAAACTTCATATATTCATAATATAATTTTACATCCTCATCCTCGGAATACTTTGGAATCTTACGTGTCACGTTGGCGACAATGGAATCTGCCTTAAAATACTTCAGTACACTGACACGCTTGTTTCCCTCCACCACATAATAACGGTTCATATATTCATAAGCAACAATCGGATCCCGGATGCCTTCGTTTACCTGTGCATCGGACAGCGCAATCCATTTGCATGCAAACTCTGTATCCGCATCGAGGATCGGCATAAAATTGGCTGCAAAAGAATACGTTCTCCCTTTCGTCGCCGTACCAACCACAAAATCCAATGGTATCTGCATCAGCCCCATATTCTGTTCCGTCTGGATATTTTCTCTGGATAAAATATCATCCAGAACCGGCAGATAGGGAAAACGCCCCTGCGAAACGCATGCCTTATATTCTTTTTTTCCAAGTTTGAGCGCTTCCTGATATTCGTTATCTCCCATTTTTTTCTCCTTTCTACGGTTATTCCATGTTTTTGTTATTCCAATTTTACCACATCTGTGTTATGATACCAATGAAAAGTGAAAAAAAGCAAAGATTTTCTTTCTTTATGTGCTAAAATTTGCTATAATCAAATGTAGTAATAGGTACTATGGAGGAAATTCTATGGAGAATATCACGAAAGAACAGGCTGATATCATCGGTGAAGTTGCAAATATCTGTACAGGTACTGCGGCTACCGCCCTCAGTATGATCATCAACCGTTCAACAAACATTACCACTCCGCTTGTAGAAGTACTGGACAAAGAAAACACGCTGGAAAGTGACAACCATATTCTGGTCAAGGTTCCATACACAAGCGGCTTAGACGGGACAAATCTTATGGTCCTGGATGTTCAGGATGCGCTGGTCATTGCAAGTCTTATGATGGGCGGTGACGGTCGTAATCTTTCCAATCTGCAGCTCGATGATCTCACGTTATCAGCAATTGCAGAAGCCATGAACCAGATGTGTGGATCCATTGCCACATCTATGGCGTCACTGTTATCCAGACCGACGGATATTGGATTTCCGCTTATCAATTCAAAGGATCGCAAGACTTTCGAGATTCCGGATGAACTATGTAATGGAACGGATATCGTCAAGGTCACTTTTCCCCTGACCGTGGAAGACTTGATCGATAGCGAGCTGATACAGTTATACCCTATCAGCATAGTAAAACAGATTTTAAAACAGGAGGATATATAAATGGCAAAGATATTAATCGTTGATGATGCAGCATTCATGCGAATGATGCTCAAGGACATTCTGACAAAAGGCGGATTTGAGATCGCTGGTGAAGCAGCAGACGGTGTAGAGGCCGTTGCAAAGTATAACGAGTTGAAACCAGATCTGGTTACTCTTGACATCACGATGCCAAACAAAGACGGTATTCAGGCACTCAAGGAGATCAAAGCAGCTGATCCAAACGCTACATGCGTTATGTGTTCTGCAATGGGACAGCAGTCCATGGTTATTGAGGCAATCCAGTCCGGCGCAAAGGATTTCATTGTTAAGCCGTTTCAGGCAGACCGTGTATTAGAGTCCATCCGAAAAGTATTAGGATAAATCTTATCGTATTAAAAAAGGAGCACCGTATATGGATGCTCCTTTTCTATTTCTTGTTTTTACAATCGTCTATTCTTATTTTCTGACAAAATACAGTTCTTTTACAATTGCCGGAGTTGCTGCAGGGCATCATTTTTCAAAATACAGATGCCGTGTTCCTGTATGAACGCTTTCCGCTCCGCTCCGACAAGAATATCCTGTGCATATTCATCCGTCAGATTCGAGAGCCTCCTTAAACTGCCCTCTTCCATGCCGGAAAATGTAAGGATCAGCATATAGCGATCCTCGTATTTATAAAGCTGACCCGTAGGCAGATCCGGTGGCATAATGTTTTTTGCATAACGGAGCAGCCTATCAAAATCCGCAAACACAATCGTGGCATAAACAGGAACCTGATCCGGATTTCCCTCGTTTTGCCGTGCTTCATTAATCTGTGCCCACTTCTGCTGTGGAATTGCATTCATCAGTCCATTGACAATATCTTTCAGATGCTCCATCATTTCATCCGATCCCGGATGCTCCGAAAACGTAAGTGCCAGCGTATGGTCTGACATAAAATCAGCACGCACTGTCTTGATGCCCAGTTCAAATTTTGTTTCAAAACTCTGTTCTGCCATATCAAAAATCTGGTTCATAAATTCCTGCGTCCGCTCTCCATTGCTCATAATTTCCTCAATGGTGTATCCCAGATCCTGAATTTCCTGTTCTGATATTACACAACGAATGGTATGTTTTCCAATTTTTGAAAACTTCATACGCTCACCCTCTTTTCTCCAGATGATTCATCTGCCTGATCTTTTGACGTATTCTCTGTAATGCATTGTCGACAGATTTCGGGCTTTTCTTCATCAGCCCTGCGATCTGCATATAGTTATTTCCGTCCAGATAAAATTGCAACACCTGTTTTTCCATCGGACTTAACCGGCTGTTCACCCGGTTCCACAAATCCCTGGACACTTCCTGTTCGATCACCAGCTGCTCCGGGCTGCTGGTAAACCCAATACTGCCTTCTGCCCCCTGCTCAAAAAAAGATAAATAGGAATTCAAAGGCTGATGCTTTTTTCTGTTGGATGCCTCTATTGCAGAATACAGCTGACGGTGAATACACAACCCTGCAAAATGAAAAAAACTGCTGTCTTTGTCCAGACAAAAATCCCGGATGGCCTTAAACAATCCAATCATGCCTTCCTGAATCAGATCATCGGTTTCTCCTCCGATCAGATACATGGCATTGGCATATTTGCGGACAAGCGGCTTATATTTTTCGAGAATATAGTCCGTGATCTCTGTTTCTCCCTGCCGGAGTCTTTCAATCAATTCCTCATCCGTACAAGCATCATACTTCATTCTTTTCTTATCCCTTCTTCATCCTCTGACGCACAATCTCATACGAGAGAACTCCTGCAGCCACCGATGCATTTAAGGAATCAATATCTCCCTTCATTGGAATGGAAGCCACCATATCACAGTTTTTCTTTACGAGTGGACTGACTCCATCTCCCTCATTTCCGATCACCAGACCGATCGGTCCGGTCAGATCCATATCGTACATTAAGGTTCCATCCATATCCGCACACACAAACCACATACCGCGGTCTTTGAGTTCTTTCATGGTATTGGAGATATTTGTCACTTTTGCTACCGGTACATAATTAACCGCACCTGCCGATGTACGTGCGACGGTCGGTGTCAGTCCTACGGCACGGCGTTTTGGAATGATTACACCATGTGCCCCTGCCTGATTGGCGGTACGGATAATTGCCCCCAGATTATGTGGATCTTCGATTCCGTCTAAAATCAGGATAAACGGTGGTTCTCCCTTTTTTTCTGCAAGTGCCAGAATATCTTCCACTCTGGCATAATCATATGCTGCACTGACAGCAATCACACCCTGGTGCTTTCCTGTCTCAGAAATCTGATCGAGGCGTTCTTTTGTCACATAATTGACGATTGTATCGTGCTTTCTTGCCTCTCTGGTAATGGATCTGACCGGTCCATCCTGACAGCCGTCCAGAACATATAATTTATCGATTGTCCTGCCAGAACGAAATGCCTCAAGGACAGCGTTGCGTCCTTCAATATGATTTTCTTTCATTCCGGTAAATGTTTTCTTTTCGTCTTCCATAATTTTTTACCTTATAAACGCAGATGCAAACCATCTGCTGCTTCCTTAATCAATGAAACCAGCCGGTCGAACCGGTCCGTCAGATACAGATATCCCACCAGTGCCTCCAGCCCCGTTGCCTTACGGTAATCCGCCATCGTTGCATTTTTTGCCATGGTTGCCGACTTGGCATTGCGTCCTCTGCGATAGATGTCCGCTTCTTCCTCCGTAAGCATCGGTTCAAGATATTGTATGATAACTGCCTGCGTATGTGCTTTTACAATCTGACTCGTCCGGTGATGCAGCTGGGTGGGCGGGTATTTCCCTTGCCCACAACAACCGACCGGATCACCAGATCAAAAACACCATCCCCGATATAAGCCAGTGTCAGTGGGGAATAGGTCCGGATATCGACATCCGGAACCTCAAATTTTTTCTTGATGTATGCGTCAATTCCTTCACTCATGCATTGCGCTCCCATACGACACCTTCGCGGGTATCTTTGATGGTGATGCCCCGTGCAAGAAGCTCGTCGCGGATTGCATCTGCACGGGCAAAATCTTTCGCTTTCTTTGCCCCGGCACGCTCCGCAATCTTTTCATTGATGAACTGTTCCAGTTCTGCATCCACGCTCGTTCCCGCGTCCAGTCTCTCCTGACCTGCAGTTGTCAGATTCAGTGCCAGCACCTGGTCAAAATCATTCAGCAGTGCCAGCTTTGTCTTTTCACTGATATCTGCCTTTACCACGTCATAGACGATGGTCAGTGCCATGGAAGTATTCAGATCATCACGGATTGCATCTGCAAACTTTTTACGGAATGCTTCAAATGCTTCCTGCTCCATCTCTCCCTCATCTTTGAAGGTGGCAATCTTTTTTACTAATTTTTCGTATGCACTCTCTACGTTGTCCAGATTGTCATAAGAAAATACGAGTGGCTTACGATAATGAGACTGCAGACAGAACATACGGTATGCCAGCGGATCGTACCCTTTGCTCTCCAATAGAGATACCGTCAGGAAATCGCCCTTGGACTTACTCATTTTTCCGGTCTGGTCATTCAGGTGGTTTACATGAAACCAATACGGGCACCATTTGTGTCCCAGATAGCTTTCGGACTGTGCAATCTCGTTTGTATGGTGTGGAAAAATATTATCTACTCCGCCACAGTGAATATCCATATACTCCCCCAGATGTTTGATTCCGATGCAGGAGCACTCAATATGCCATCCCGGATATCCAACACCCCACGGGCTGTCCCACTTCAATGCCTGATCCTCGAATTTGGATTTTGTAAACCAGAGAACAAAATCGTTTTTATTCCGTTTATTTTCATCTTCCTCCACATCGTCACGCACGCCGACCTGCAGCTGTTCCTTTTCGACTGCGGAAGAAAATACAAAATAATCCTCCAGTCTGCTGGTATCAAAATAAACATTTCCACCGGCCTGATAAGCATATCCCTTTTTAAGAAGTACCTCGATCATGTGAATAAATTCCGGAATGCAATGGGTTGCAGGTTCTACCACATCCGCTTTTTTGATATTTAATTTCCTGCAATCCTCAAAAAATGCATCTGCATAAAATTTTGCCACTTCCATAACGGTCTTGTGCTCACGCTTAGCACCTTTTAACATTTTGTCTTCCCCCGTATCCGCATCGGAAGAAAGGTGTCCCACGTCCGTGATATTCATGACGCGCTTTACATCATACCCCACATAGGAAAGTCCACGCACAAGAATATCCTCCATGATATAGGTACGCAGATTCCCGATATGCGCAAAATGATAAACGGTCGGTCCACAGGTATACATTTTGATTTTGCCATCTTCGTGCGGTATCACTGTCTCAATCTTTCTTGTCAGTGTATTGTAAAAGCGAAATTGATTCTCCATTGTGTCTGTCCTTCCATCTGTTTCTTCTTATATATTTTAAGTGTACAATATTTTCCGGCAAAAGTCACGTCTTATCTATGATCTGCTGCACCCGGGACATCCTGCACATTTACTCCCGCCCCCGACAACCATACTGCTCTCATAAAATCCGTTCAGCATACAGATTGCCTGTGACGAAATTCCTTCTTCCGTTCCGGTAAACCCAAGTCCTTCCTCGGTCGTTGCCTTGATATTGATCTGCTCTTTTACAATGCCAAGGGTCTTTGCAATATTCTCCTCCATCTGCGCAATATACGGACGCAGCTTTGGCTTCTGTGCAATCACTGTCGCATCAATATTTTCTACCACATAACCATTCTTTTCCAGTAAAAGACGCACATGTTCGAGCAGTTTCATGCTGGAAATTCCCTTATACTGCGGATCGGTATCCGGAAAATGTTTTCCGATATCCCCGAGTGCTGCAGCACCAAGCAGTGCATCCATGATTGCATGCACAAGCACATCCGCATCCGAATGTCCGAGCAGTCCCAGTGTATGCGGAATCTCCACACCTCCGAGAATCAGTGGCCGTCCCTCCACCAGTTTGTGTACATCATAACCCATTCCTACACGCATTTTTCTTCTCCTGTCTTTTTATGATGTTGCTGATTCCAGTTCCCCCTGCAAACAGCTTCCTTATAAATTCTAATGATAACATGCCACCAGACAAAGCCTGATGACCTTCACAGGCTTCAAGCCTGTTTTATTATAACACAAATTCGGGGGCTGTATCAAACAGTCCCCGAACGAAATATCACATCAGTTTTCAACTATGCAAGTGCTGCTGTAATGATTGCCATGGAATATACTTCTGATGCATTACATCCACGGGACAGATCATTGATTGGCGCATTCAGACCTAACAAAATCGGACCGTAAGCTTCGAAATTACCAAGTCTCTGTGCAATCTTGTATCCGATATTTCCGGCATTGATATCCGGGAAAATAAAGGTATTTGCATGTCCGGCAACGGAAGAATCCGGGCACTTTGTTCTTGCAACTCTTGGTGATACCGCTGCATCAAACTGTAATTCTCCCTCGATTGGAAGATCCGGGTATTTCTCACGTGCCTTATGTGCTGCATTGCGCATCTTATCTACATCCTCGCCCTTTCCGGAACCAAGTGTAGAGTAGCTTAAAAATGCAACCTTTGGATCGATACCGAAGATCTTAGCACACTCTGCTGATTCTCCTGCGATCTCAACGAGTTCATCCTCGGTCGGATGGATGTTGATCGCACAGTCAGACATTGCAAGAACCTCGTTCTCACCTGTCGCAGACGGACGAACCAGAATAAAGCAGGAAGATACGATGCTGTTGCCAGGTTTTGTCTTAATCAGCTGAAGTGCCGGACGAACGGTATCTGCCGTAGAGTATGTAGCTCCGCCAAGCAGTGCATCCGCAATGCCCATCTTTACAAGCATGGTACCAAAGTAGTTTGCCTGGGAAAGAATGCCTCTTGCCTGCTCCGGTGTTACTCCCTTGCTCTTTCTTAATTCACAGAACAGATCTATCATCTCATCCATACGGTCAAATTTCTTTGGATCAATGATCTCTGCCCCACGGATATTAAATCCGCTCTCCTCTGCTGCCTTTTCGATTTCATCCGGATCGCCTACAAGGATTGGATGTAAAAAGTTGCTTGCAAGAAGACGGGAAGATGCCTCAAGAATACGAGGATCGCTTCCTTCTGTGAATACAATTTTCTTTGGGCTTTTCTTTAATACTTCAATCAGTTGTCCAAAACCAAACATAATAAATCTCCTTTATCTATACTTAATTTTATTATTAGCTACCACTAATTGTATACTCGTTATTCACGAAATTCAATGCATTTACGTGTTCTAAAATGAGAACATTTTGCATAAAAAGAGACCCCATGCTGATTCTCCATGGGGTCTCCTGTAAAATGAAGGATTTATCACAAATGACGTTTTTATTGAATTTTCTACTGAATTGCCTTAAATGCCTCATCCAGATCCTCAATGATATCATCGATATTTTCTGTACCGATAGAAAGACGGATCGTGTTTGGCTTGATTCCCTGATCTAAAAGTTCTGCCTCATTGCACTCGGAATGTGTGGTGCTTGCCGGATGAATGGCAAGGGACTTCACATCTGCTACGTTTGCAAGCAGTGAGAACAGCTCAAGGTTATCGATGAATTCCTGTGCTTTTTCTGCACCACCCTTGATCTCAAATGTAAAGATAGAACCTCCACCATTCGGGAAATACTTCTTGTAGAGTGCCTGCTGTTCCGGGTCTTTGGAAATGGATGGATGGTTTACTTTTTCTACCTGTGGCTGGTTCTCTAAGTATTTAACAACCTTTAATGCATTCTCCACATGACGCTCTACGCGAAGGGAAAGCGTCTCTAATCCCTGCAGGAAGATAAAGGCGTGTACCGGAGAAATGGTAGCACCTGTGTCACGCAGTAAAATTGCACGGATATAAGTAGCAAATGCTGCCGGTGCGCAGTCCTTTGCAAAGCTTACCCCATGGTAAGATACGTTTGGCTCTACCAGCCATGGCCACTTGCTGCTCTGTGTCCAGTCAAATTTTCCGCTGTCTACTATAACGCCTCCTATAGCCGTTCCATGTCCGCCAATAAACTTGGTAGCAGAATGTACCACAATATCTGCGCCGTGCTCAATCGGGCGGACCAGATACGGAGTCGCGAATGTATTGTCAACAATCAGCGGAATTCCATGCTTGTGTGCAATTCCTGCGATCTTTTCAATATCAACTACTTCAGAGTTTGGATTTCCAAGTGTCTCTATCTCGATGGCTTTGGTGTTATCCTTAATTGCAGCTTCAATCTCTTCATAGTTGAACGGATCTACAAATGTTGCCTCAATGCCATAATCCGGAAGCGTATGTGCCAGAAGGTTGTAGGTACCACCGTAGATATTCTTTGCAGCTACAATGTGATCCCCTGCATGCGCAACTGCCTGAAATGCATAAGTTAATGCGGCTGCTCCCGAACCTACCGCAAGTGCTGCAACACCGCCTTCAAGTG
>ENA-OOZQ01001817-OOZQ01001817.1-human-gut-metagenome-genome-assembly--contig:-NODE-1817-length-12048-cov-2.677395_pt1 | contig 12048 bp, 13 predicted proteins | sample MGYA00241188_ERZ501399 | MGnify/ENA primary metagenome ERZ501399 (study PRJEB25962, sample SAMEA2042658) | human gut metagenome | biome: human gut; feature: human-associated habitat; material: faeces... | reverse complement strand
GGCCCCCCATACCGCTCCTTTTTCGCCTTCGCCTTTACCGATCATTTCGAGAATCCATACTTCATCAGGATCACTGATGGAGAAAGATTCGCCTGAACTGGCATAACCGTATCGCTCTACCAGATCGGTCATCACGACAATGGCTTCCCGGGCATTTTTAGCGCGTTGCAGGGTGATATAGATCAGACTTCCGTAGTCGATAATAGCTCCCGGCTGACTTTCCAGTTCTTTACGTCCGCCGTATGTCGTTTCACCGATAGCCAATTGATATTCGTTCATATTACCGATTACGTTGTAAGTCTGGGCAGCCTGCGGGATTTTACCCATATATTTACCGGTATCCCATTCATAGATATCCATCATCGTTCCGGCAGGCCAGGTACCGGCAGGCCAATGATAAAGTTCCCCATACAATACGTGAGAGTCGGCCGAATAGGTGATCATCGTCGATCCGTCCTGAGTGGCTCCCCGGGTGAGTAAGAAATTAGTACAAGCAGAAACTTTGATAAAAGTTATCGCTATAAGAAATAAACTAGCACAACAAATTTTGAACATACGATTTAGATTAAGGAAATGTTATAGTTTACGATTTAGATTTTCCGTTTTCCAATGGCCACTACAGCTGTTATGGGCTGTAGCGGTATCGTTTACCGAATCCGGTCGAACGATTTCAGTAAGGTGATATCTTTCACAATTCCCCGGATAGCCAGCCACGTGAAGATCACACCGATCAGTGGAAAGATAAAACTGATATCGGCAAACCATTCGGCATTGAGTTCGTTGCTACGTTGACGCACTTGTAGCCACATCAGGACGATTAACCCCAATTGAAGCACAATATTGACAATACAAAGACGCAATTGCAGAAATAGAGTCGGTTTCACCGTCTTGGATTTTTTGTGATGAATGAAAATAGTGACTACTGCCAATGTGGTAATAAGGGCATTCAGGATCAATGACATCCAGTTCCAGGTGATGAATACACACGGACTTCCGGCCTGTACCACTTTTGTCGTATAAAACGCATAGGTAAAATTATTCGGAACTACAATGGAAGCAACCGGCATAAAAAATAACAGCCCGGTCACAATTGCTGTACAAAGCAAAAAAAGAGATTGAATACGTTGAATCATAATATAAAGTAAAAAATAAAATGCTAAATACTAAAAGCAAAAGGCTTATAGCCTATAGCTTTTAGCTTAATTTTTCCAGGGTATAGCGGATCAGTTTATTCATATAGCTGTGGTAATCGGCGGAGGCATCTCCGTTTATCCGGTTGGCGATGATCAGGCAGATGGTGGCGGCCCGATGCCCCAAAAGGTTACAAAGGCCTGTGATAGCTGCACTTTCCATTTCATAGTTGGTCACTTTGTAGCCTTCGTAGCGGAAAGCGGTGATCCGGTCGTTGATTCCCGGCATGGCTAGCGGCAGACGCAGGACACGTCCTTGCGGGCCGTAAAATCCGACTGCTGTCAGGGTAACTCCTTTGATGGTGTGTTCTTCGTCATACAGGCGGTCTACTAATCCGGGATCGGCATTGACTACATAAGGGCGGGCTGCAGAGGGGGTCCATCGGCAATGCCGGATAAAAGCTTCTTCGAACGGATGGTCGCAAACCGATTCGTTGTTTGCATAAAACCTCAATACCCCGTCGCAGCCGATGCTTTTTTCCGAGATGACAAAAGAATCTACCGGAATGTCGGCTTGGACCGGAAGTACCGATACGGACGATATTCAGGGTACGGCCGATCGCTTTTATTTCTTTGGTTTTCAAATCGATATGGGCCAGAGCATCCAATTCGTTGATAACGATATCGATATTATCCGGCCCGATACCGGTGGAAATCACGGAAAGCCGGTGACCCCGGTAACTGCCGGTGATGGTGTAAAATTCGCGGTTACTTTTTTTCAACTCGATTTGTTGAAAATGGGAGGCGATGGTTTCCACCCGTCCCGGGTCACCGACCAGAATGATGTCGTCGGCAAGGTCCTCCGGAAGTAAATGCAGATGGAAAATACTGCCGTCCTCATTGGTAATCAGTTCTGAAGATTTTATAGAGGCCATATTGTTTTTCTTTATGCTTTAAACGCAGTCAAATTTAACGATGTTTGGTTTATTAACCAAATAATCCGGTTCTTTATTCTCCTTGCAGCTTATAGTACCCCCCGTGTTTGTTCTCGATGCTTAGCGCGGGATCTTCACTCAGTTCCTGGCGGAGATGGCCGATGTATCTTTTCAGTTCCCCGATATTTTTTTCCATTCCCCACAAACCGAAACTTAATTCCTTGGGCGATACCCATTCATTGAAGTGCAGGCACAGCAATTGCAGCAATCGCATATCTTTCCCTTTCAGTTTATGACTTTTGTTTCCTATGGTCAATACTCCGTTTCTCTGGTTGTAAGTGGTGATGGCCGATAGCTCATATCGCGGGTTTTCACCTGTCTGGGAGTAATTGCGTTTGGCTATGTTTCTGAGTTTGGCCAGGAAGACTTCGCGGTCGGTATCTTTACCGATATGGTCCATGACTCCCAGTTCAATGGTGGTGATCACGGTTGCCGGATCGGTATGCGAACTATAGACGATAACCGGATACTGTTTTACTTCGGTGATAATCTGCCGGATGAGGTCGATTCCGTTCTTGCTGCCTTCAAGGTCCAGGTCGACCAATAACAGATCCGGCCTTCGGGTATGGAATAACTTGCCGGGTAGGTCAGAGGCATTACTGCCCCTTTCCCCCCTCAGAACCGTACGTGAAAGTTTCCAATCATACGGCTCAAGCAGTGTTAAATTTCTATTTAATAGAAACCAGCTCATAGTTACATCTTATTAGTTTGAATGACTTTTCTTCTACAACTGTCATGTAGCAGATTATTTACTTTCTTGCCGTTGACTATTTGTTGGGAAGTTCCCCAAGGATGTTCCTTGTCTATGGGTTTACCACATACGGGACATAAATGGTCCTGTCTTTCCCACATGTACAGCAATGATTTTCTGCCGTTGAGCGACTGTAGCATCTTGTAAGTCTTGCGCTTTTCAAAATACTCTGTCCATTCGGGGTCAAAGGGATTTGCTTCACCTTTTACCTTGACATATCGGGTAATCTTTGTGTCATACAGCCTTTTCAGAGCAATCCTGTCATCAGTCTTGCCTTTCTTGAAGTTTGCCACGAAGCACCAGTTACGGTTCTTTACCCGTGTAAAGTATCGGTCGGCAATCCAATATTTGCCTTTCTTGGGGTGTCGTCTTGTAGCCCATTGCCATAACTTTTCAAATATCAGGTAGTCAGCTTTTCTGAATGTATCAGATGCCACACAATTCTTGTAGTAGTTTACCCAGCCTGTTATCACAGGATTCAAGAGCCTTATAAGTGATTCCTGTTTGCTTCCTTTATTGGAATCGATGATTCCTCGGATTTTCTGCATGAATTTCTTCAGGCTCTTTTTGGACGGTTTGATTAGAAGCACTCCTTTGTATTTCCGGATATTGTACCCGAGAAAATCGAATCCGTCATCAATGTGTGTAATCTTTGTTTTCTCTTCCGACAGGGTTAATCCCCTTTCTTGGAGAAAGTCCACTACTAACGGTTTGATTTCTTCCAAAGCTTCCTTGCTTCTACCCGTGATGATAAAATCATCCGCATAGCGTACAAGATGTACTTTGGGATAGTAGGTCGTTTTCCTGGTTACAAATTTCTTGTGATACTTCTCTGCAAGCATAGTTTGCAGTCCGTCCAGTGTCATATTCGCAAGAGTTGGTGAGATGATACCACCCTGTGGAGTGCCCTCTTCCGTGGGGAATAGCTCCTTGTTGAAGACGAAACCGCATTTGAGCCATTTCCGCAACATCACTTTATCCATAGGGATATTGTTCAGCAGCCATTCGTGGCTGATGTGGTCGAAACAACCTTGGATGTCACCCTCCATAATCCATTCGGGAGAAGCTTTCTTTGCAAGGACACAAAAACATTGTTCCCTTGCATCTCCGGTACTTCTCTCTTTACGGAAACCGTAGGAATTACTGTCCGCAGTTGTTTCCGATACAGGTTCCAACGCAAGCAGGTATAATGCCTGCATAGCCCTATCTTTCATTGTCGGGATACCTAAAGGACGTAGTTTCCCGTTACTCTTTTTGATATTGACCCTTTTTAACGGCTGGGGCTTGTAGCCTCTTCTTTTCAGTTCACCGATAGCCTTGAATCTGGTATTGGGAGTTGACCATTTCACCTTGTCAACGCCTGCGGTGTCACTGCCACTGTTTGATGTAACACGCTTTACGGCTAAAGCCTTAGCGTAAAACGAATGCGTCAGCACCCACTGCAAGGATTTCACCCTGCCGTGTTTGCCCGCCTTTTGAGCTTTTACAATACGTGCTTGTAGCTTATTAACCGCTATCTCACACTTGTTCCAGTCTATGCTTTCCCAAGTGCTCCATTTACGGTCAGTAGATGCACACGATGTTTTAATTTCGTTCATTTGCTTTTCTCCTTTAATAAGTTCTATAAGTTTCTTGTAAAACATCCACCATGCGGAAGTCTGCCCACTTTCGTGTGAGGTAATGTTTCAACCTCTATCCGTCCCATTACAGAACGGCATTCGCTTTCTCCGCATTCCTCTGCCCGCACTCCATTCGGCTTCACTTACGGTCTGCTTACCTGCTGTTACACAGGAGAAGTACGGGTTTACCATGTTTCTTGTATATGACAAACGAATGGGTTAGAATCCGTCTATCCGCCGGCAGTCGTTATGTCCGTGTAACCTTAGCATGGAGAAGGTTAACCGACTGCATCCCTTTTGGGTTAGAGCCCAGTATCATTAGCGGCTCATTCGAAGTTACGACGTTTATCAACGGTTCACATTACGTTATTCATACCATTCAGCCTAGCTCCCCTGTCGTTCGATACTAACGGCAGTTGTCATCCCCTCACGGTTCAGACTTCTCCTTTCGGAAGGGCTTCATTGTTGGTTCTGTTACCGCACGGGTTCATTGCTTAATACCGCACGTTCCCATAGGCTACTGTTGACGGAACAACAGGTTCAATTGTTCGATTTCCAACTCGTGGAATGAAAGTTGAACAATCATATACAAGACTTACATGTCACAGCCAGGCCTCTTCAACATTTGTCGTCAATTCGACCAGAAAGCCGGCCTGATCCAGGAAAACCTTGGTCATACGCCCGAAATCGAGGTCGTCTTCTACATATAAAATCCGTATCACACTCATATTCTTTCATTATTATATCGTTAGCCCCTCTTCTCCAACTTATCCTCTTTTCGCCTCTTGCCTCTAGCCTTTAGCTTTTCGCTTCTAGCTTCTAGCCTTTAGCTTCTAGCCTTTCGCCTTTTCGCTTTTCTCTGCGGTATTTCGATGATAAATTCTGTTCCCTGCTTTCCGTCACTGTTCACCTGAATATGTCCGTGGTGGGCTTTTACGACTGCTGCCACATAACAGAGTCCCAGTCCGAATCCTTTCCGTTGTTTATCTCCTTTATAACGTTGTCCCCGTTTGTATTCCTGAAAAATGAATTTTTGTTCTTCGGGTGGTATGCCGTAACCATCGTCTTGTACTGTCAATATCCATTTTTTTGCCTCCCGGCGGCAACCTATCCGAATACGGACTTTTGTTCCTGAATATTTAATCGCATTTCCTAATAAGTTTCCCAAGGCACTATATAAAAGTAAAGGATCGACCTGTGCAAGGGGGACGGTAGGAGAAATTTCTGTTTGTATATCGATTTGTTTGCCGATGCTATTGTTTTGCCTGTATTCCGTTGTGATTTGTGTTAACAATTCCCGGATATCGGTCGGTTGTATACAGGCTTTCAGACCGTAGGCATCGACAGAAAAGGTCAGTAGATTTTCGATATCTTCCAAAGTTTTATCGGTCCATTGTTTACATCGTTTATAGGTTTCGTTCAGGGAGATGGCGGTTTTGTCCTGCTGGTCGGACAAAAGATTTTCCAACTGGCATTTTATATTCAGTATCGGCCGGCGTAGGTTATGGACCAGAGTATGCGTAAATGCTTTTTGATTATCCCGTAGTTTTTTTTCATTTTTCAATAGCCGATAAAGAAGATAAGTCAGACAAATAATCAGGATAAAGAGCAGGATAGAAGTAAGAATACGTTCCAGGGCTAGTTTGAAAAATAAAATCAGGGGGAAATTGAATTCTGCTTTTTGCTACTGTTTCGATTAGGTTGTTTGAGAAAATATGCTGAAATTTGTTTTGGAAAGTTAAGTAAAATATGTGATATGTGCAAAATATTTTTTACCGGTTTATTTTTTATCCTTTGGGGTGTGGATCAGAATTCTGATCCGGTAATGGTATTAAATCGCTTCGGGATGATGGATATTGGGGTTGCCGATGAGTGTGGCTCCACCCTGTATTTTGGCCGATCGGATGAAGTACCGGGAAATGTTTTTCAGTATTGCAGTAATTTGATTGTATTCGACCGGCAAGGAGGAATCCTTGAATCCTATAGACTGGACACCGATTTAATAGCCCTTTGTTATGCTCCGGACGAACAAAGGTGGTATGGCAAACGGTTACCGGCCGGAGATCACCCCGATGTTTCTGTGTTTATCCCAATCGATAAATAAAGACTGACATGAGAGGTGGTGCTATGCGATCGATTTTAATAATCGGAACACTTACTTTGGTTGGTATTGCAGGACTTTGGTTCTTGTTCGGAGACTCTACGGAAGTGTTTGAATTATTATATTCATCACCGACTACTATTCGAATAGAAGGGGATACTATCGACCTGGATATTGTGAGGTATGGCGAAAAGAAACAGATTTCTTTCCGGATCTGTAATACGGGCGAGGTTCCCTTATTGATCCGTGATGTGCGGCCTTCTTGCGGCTGTACTGAAGTTCGATGGGAAAAGCGTCCGGTACAACCCGGAGAAGAAACGTTGATTTTCGTCACTTTTGAACCGAATTCTTTGGGTCGGTTTATGAAATCGATTGAGGTATTGTGCAATATCGAACGGTGTTTTTGTATATTACACATTATGGGAACGGTATCGGTTAATTGAGTTTGAAAATTAATTTTGAGATAGAAAATCAGACAGATATTTGGCTGATAGTTGTATTGTTTTATCTTTTAATAAATTTATAAAAATTATATCATGATTAAAAAGATTATTATTTTAGAGGTATTAGTATTCGTATTGATTCTTTTAACTAATTCATTTATTGATAAAAATTCGAAAATGAATATTAGTTTTAATCAAATAGAAGCTTTAGCGCAGGGTGAAACGAAAAATTGCCCACCCCAAAAATGTAATGATGGGGGATGTGGATCATCAAGTTGCTCTTTGGGGCAAAGTTATCCTGGAGGGTTAGGTTCTACTCATTCAGTAACGGCGCAATCCGGGTACTTTGCCTGTTGTATCAAAGATAAATGGGGTAATATTTCTGCTGTTTCTTATCCTAACTCATGTTGTCCTGGCTATTGATTATGGGATCTTTGATTTTAAATTTGGAATATGGAGAAATTATATTGATGGGTATTGCTATAATTATTATAGTCGTCGCCATAATTTGTATAATTAGGTTGGAAAATAAAGGGGGCTGTTCCAAAAGTTAAAATATCCTTTTATAGAATTGGATATTTGATTTCAGTCTCTAATAGGGCTACAAATGAATCGAGGGTGCCAAATACTTTTTGGGTACCCTCTTAATACATTTTTAATATGAAAAATATTTATATATTGTGTTTTATAATTTTAATGGGTTGTAAAAGCACTGAAACCTATACCGATTCTATTGAGAGAATTTTGATAAAGCCGGAACAAGGAATGGAGATCCTTTTATCTCAATTGGTAGATACATTGACATTTGTTTCTTTAGAGACCACACTTAATTCATTGTTAGTTCAAATAGATAAATTAGAATATGATCGAGGTAAATATTTTATATTGGACCGATATCAGCATTCGGTGCTAATATTCGATTCATTGGGAGGATTTATAAATAAAATTGGGCAGAAAGGACGTGCTCCGGGAGAATTCGAATTTTTAGAATGTTTTACTTTAGATACTGAAAATCAATATGTCATAACTACAGATAATTTTAAGAATTTGAAATACTTTAGTTATGAAGGAAAATATATAAAGTCAGTTCCTTTAGAATTGTTTTACAAAGATTTGATTGTTACCTCTGGAGGTGATTTAGCTTTTCATACTTCAAAAATGATCAATTATGAGTATAAAAAGAATTTTCTGGGAAAAATAACAGTAAAAAAATCCTGTTTCAATTTGCATATTCAAACCGGATCTGAATTTGTTAAATATTTTTCATACAGTGATAAAATATTCGATAATGGAAAAATGTATCAGGATATTTCCTATCCTTTTTCTAAATACAATCATTTCATCAGATACATTTATCCTTTTAACGATACCATATTTCAGATCATTGATCATAAACCGCACCCTTTATATTATATTGATTTCGAAGATAAAAAAAGTAAAGAGGATTTAATAGCGATGAATGGTGAAGAGGTGGAAGAATTTTATAAAAAAAATAAAGATTGTGCCTATTTCGTGAATAATTTTATTGAAACGGATGAATTTATGAAAATCGATTATTTTTTCGGTAACAAATTATACTCGACAATTATTCGTAAGGGGGTGAATCATAGTATTATGACCGGAGCGTTGAAGAATGATTTTTTTGGTATCGATCTTTTCTTCCAATCGGTGATAAACAACGAATTTGTTTCGTATTTTTCTCCCTTACTCATAAAGAAGTTGGTTGAAGAGGAACCTAGTAATGAATACATTACTTTTTTTCGTGAGCATGGTTTATTGGATGTCAATGAAGATAATAATCCTATTGTTATGAAATGTAAATTTAAAAAAAATGAGGGTATTGATCAATGAAGAGGATTAGTCTGAAAAAGATAATTATAATGATTATAATAATATTATCTGTCATGGGATATAATTATTATGTAGTAAATAAGTATGTTAATGCTATTAATGTGATGCATCAAAAGTTATTGTCTATGGCTAGTTCGTATTATACGGTAAAACAAAACCTGATCAAAATAGCTGCGAATACTAAGGTAAATTTAAGCTCAAAAGAAAATGAAAAATTGAAAAAGCTTCTCATGTCTCTGGGAAATTTAAATAAGTCGTTGATTATATTCAGATTTTATGATTCAAGTTGTAATCCATGTATTGAGAGAGAGTTGTTAAATTTGGTCAATTTCAAAGTTTCTCATCCAAAAACAGACATTATAATTGGGGCCAATTTGGATGAGAAAAAGATTAGAAGCAAAATATTGAGTATAGGTTTGGAGGCAAAAATTGTTGTGCTATGTGAGGATGACAAATTATTGCCGTTTGAAAAAGATGAAGAATTTTATATTTGTTTGATTGACGAAAACTTTAATGTTTCTAATCTTTTTTTCCCGATGCAAAATGACAATAATTTTTCAATTTCATATTTTGATAGTTTAAAAGATATTTTGTAGAATAGGAAAATGGTTTTGTTGACATTCTTGATTATTATTTCTTGTGAATTGATAAAATATGATTAAAAGTATTTTAAAATTACTATTTATTGTATGCATGTATTCATGTCAAAAGTTTTCGGTTTCTCCTGTGATAACAATCAAAGTTCCTGAAATAGCTAATGATGTATGGATGACGATGAGCGAAATCGTGGACACTGCGATTTATATCCCTTTGGAAACGACGGACGAATGTTTGATTGACGCTTCGATGTTCCGACGCATGGAGTATTATAAAGGAAAATTTTATTGTTTTGTATTTACAGGAGGGTTGTATATTTTTGACCGGAATGGTAGATTCCAAAAATTGATTCCGATAGGCCGTGCACCTGGAGAATTAAATGTTTGTAATTCTCATAAAGCGTTTTTGATTGATAAGAAAAATGATCGGTTGGTATTTCCGGGTTGGTATAAATTTTATTATTACGATTTGGAAGGGAATTACATCGAAAGCCGGAATCTGAAATCGAAGTTGGTTCCTGCTCAGGCTGCCTTGGAGAACGGTGAGTGGTGGTTTTATTTTTTCGGAAGTGCTTCTTTTAATAAAGGCGATGCCAGTCATTACTACCGGTATGATTTTGATGAGGGAATAAAGGAAGGATTTATGCCTGCAAGTCCATTAAACCGCTACGCAGAAGGAGGATTTGGATATGGAGTGGATAGTTTAGTATTGGCTTATTCTCCTTTAGTGAGTGATACCATTTATCAGATTAACAAGGGACATTTCTGTCCTGCTTTTTATGTCGATTTTGGGAAAGATAAATATGTTTTGGGGAATGATTACATACAGCATAATATAAAAAATCTGAGATCGAAGACCGGTATTATTACAGAGGTCGTTGCTGGGGATGATGTTATTTATTTCGTTTTTGTACGTAAAGGTTATAGTCAGGAGGCTTACTTCTATAGAAGAACAGGAGAAGTAATTACGGGAGCGAAGCATAAAGAAGAGGATATATTTGTACCCTTCGGTTCAACATTAACTTATACGGACGGTTACTTCGTTGCTTGGGAAAATGCTTATATTTTTACCCAATGGGCTCCAGATATAGCTGCAAGATTGAATGTGAAAGAATCGGATAATCCGGTCATTGTTCTTTATCGTTTGAAAAAATAAAAATCTCGTAGCATATGAGAATAAACCGAATTATAAAATCGATCATGAAGTATATTTTGAAAATCCTGCTATTTCTTATCATTTGTGATGCATGCAAGCGTTCAGATATCGATGTTTTCGATATTGTCGAGGAAATCACTGACTACGACAGTGTTTATTCTGATAAGAATGACGTTTTTAATAGAATAACTGATATGGCGATTTTGGACAGTGTCTTGATAACTAAGCATATGAATGACACATATCATTTTTCATTTATTGATGTCAATGGGAAGAAGATCATAAAAAGATTAGGAAAAAGAGGACGAGGTCCTGGTGAATATCTTCAAATAGGAACTGGATTTACGGTTTGTGGGTCAAAATTGGTTTTTTTGGATGCTATGCAGAAAGAAATAAATTATGTTTCGATTTCTGATGTGATTGAGAATAAAATTCCTTACCATATAGAGAAAGAAGCTTATCCATATACGGTGGATTTTAGGCCCAGGCATATGGATGTAATCAATCACGTAAAAGTTGCAGTTGGATCGTTTAAAGAAGGGTACTTTGGTTTGCTTGATTCAAGTAATAATATACTCGGTTGTTTTTTCGATTATCCTTTTGCTTATGAAGGAGTGGAAGGAATATATAGAGGGAGTGTATACCAAACAAAAATTAGTTCAAATGATATTCAGAATAAATTTGTTATTTTAACCTTAGCATCCGATGTTTTTGAGATTTATCAAATTGAAGGAAAAGATATCCATCGTATATTTCTTAATCCATATAATCACATCCCTCTTATTCGTGAAAGAGCAGGACGCTATGGAATCAGAATAAATGAAAGTATAGCCGGCCTGATGAAGATGGCTGTTTCTGATGAAATGATTTGTTTTACTTATTCTGCAGAAAGTTATGCGAAAGCTAATAAAGCCGGATTTATTTCAAATGAAATTCTTTGTTTTAATTGGAAAGGTGAGAAAATAAAAAAATATTTATTACCTTTTCCAATAAGCACTTTTTGTGTCGATAAACACTTCATTTATGGAGTCAGGTATATCGACGATGAATCGATAATCTATCGCTTTAAACTGTAATTTATTCTCTCCTGCCGGTGTGCCGGATTAAATGTTTGTATGAAAGACGATGGCTCCTTTCATACAAACATTTAATCCTACATTCATTTTACCATCCGGGATTCTGATCGTGCTGAAGATTAGGATTCCGTTCCAGTTCTACCTGCGGGATAGGCCATAACTCATGCCGTGGCTGGTACTCACGTGTAAACATCAAATCGCCGTAGATATCGGTTGCATTTTTGACTGTCGGGCCATAGATACCCCAACGCCTCAGGTCCCAATAACGGTGGCCCTCAGCCGGCAATTCATATGCCCGCTCGTTACGAATACGTTGCCGCATTTCTTCCT
>ENA-OOZQ01001798-OOZQ01001798.1-human-gut-metagenome-genome-assembly--contig:-NODE-1798-length-12149-cov-2.431371_pt1 | contig 12149 bp, 7 predicted proteins | sample MGYA00241188_ERZ501399 | MGnify/ENA primary metagenome ERZ501399 (study PRJEB25962, sample SAMEA2042658) | human gut metagenome | biome: human gut; feature: human-associated habitat; material: faeces... | reverse complement strand
GGTAGCTACCGATGCTCCGGGGACAGTGGAAATATTGAAGGCAGCCATGGCTCACAAAGGGGCTTCCGTTTGCGAGATTCTGCAAAACTGCGTTATCTTCAATAACGGTACGCATGACTCCGTAGCCAAAAAGGAAGACCGCGCCAAGAATGCTATCTACTTGAAACACGGCGAACCAATGCTCTTCGGCGAGAACAACGAATACGGACTGATGCAGGAAGGCTTTGGTCTAAAAGTCGTGAAACTCGGTGAGAACGGCATTACAGAGAAGGATATCCTCATCCACGATGCCCACTGCATGGACAACACCCTGCAACTGAAGCTTGCCCTGATGGAAGGTCCCGACTTCCCGATTGCACTCGGTGTTATCCGCGATGTGGAAGCTCCTACTTACGACGATGCTGTTCATGAACAAATCGAAGAGGTGTCTGCCAAGAAGAAGTATCACAACTTCGAGGAGTTATTGATGACGAATGATACGTGGGAAGTAAAATAAACCACTAAGATTTATTAATATCATGTTTGCACGAAACAAATAAGGTGCAAACATGATATTAATTTCCTAAAAGTAAGAGTACCTCCCTATCCTTTCTCTCCCAAACATAGATACTTATTACGCCAAACATGCAGTTCTTCCATCAAGAATAACTATATTTGCCACAGTAACCATAGTAGTCACATTTTGAAAGTGATTCTCTGATTTATACTGGCTTAATATCAATCTCACAAACCGCAGGCTGATAGCTCTTTCGTTCGAGTAATCCTTCCCGGATAAAGGTCAAAAACACTCCCACCCTGAAAAAAAATGCAACCACTGCAACTGCACCAGATTTTATTGTAGTGATAGAGCATACCTCCGATGAACAAGGCTACCAATAAGGGTCGACAACAAGACTTCAAGGGAAGAGAGGGAAATTGTGGAATACCTACTGTGGATTTTTTCCACATCTCCACACCACAAACACCCGAACTTCCCTTTTTCCCGATAGAAAATAAGCAATTGATTATCAATATCATTCATTCTTAAAAGGATAGTCTGCCTTTCGTTTGGCATACCTCTTGCTAAAATATCCGCCGAAAGGACGTAACATTTATAATAAGATAAATCAATTATTTTTCAGTAGTATGAAAATCAGGATGAGAAAACGGTGTGACATTCCACATTCAGCGTCGCACTTCCAAAAAAGTTTGATTATTGCAAGTTGGTTATTAACATTTCTTTTCACCGGAACAGCCTTTGCACAAGAGAACCGAACCATTACAGGCATTGTAAGAGATGTAACGGGAGAACCGCTTATCGGTGCCAGCGTCATACAGAAAGGCACCAACAACGGCGTCATTACCGATGTGGACGGCAACTTCACACTGACCGTTCCTGCAGATGCAACACTCTCTATCGCTTACATGGGCTATGCTACCCGGGAGATAAACCTGGCAAAACGAAAAAAGCAAGGCGACCTGAAGATTACACTCAGCGAAGATACCCAGCAACTGAAAGAAGTCGTAGTAACGGCAATGGGTATCAAAAAAGACACGAAACGTGTCGGCTATGCCATCAGTACCATCAGTGCAGACGAATTGGTAAAGGCAGGAGCACCCAACTTTGCCTCTGCCATGTACGGTAAAGCACCGGGAGTCCGCATCACACAGACACAAGGCGGTTCTGCCGGAGCTGTCTCCATCAACGTACGCGGACTGACTTCCATCACTGGAAATAACCAGCCACTCATCATTCTGGACGGTGTACCCATCCGCAACGGCGGCACGGGTAAAAGCACGGACTTCGCCGAATTTGGCAACGACGGACAAATCCGTTCCAATGGTCTGGTAGACATCAACCCAGAGGACATCGAGAGCCTCAGTATTCTGAAAGGAGCTTCCGCCACAGCTCTCTACGGCTCGGAGGCTGCAAACGGTGCGGTAGTCATCACTAGCAAGCGCACCAAAAGCGGCAAGCTGACGGTGGACTTCAATGCCCAAGTCATGGCAAACTTACCGGCTTATCTGCCAAAAGTACAGACCGTATACGGGCCGGGAACCTACAACACCGCATACAGCGATTATGAGAAACAGACGGGAGGCTTCTATCAGAGAACCCTAAACGGACAAAGCTACAAAAGCCTCCGTTCCACCACCTTGTCCTTCGGCCCAAAATACGACGGCAGCGAGGTACTTTACTGGGACGGGAAGATGCGCCCCTACCAGGCACTGACCGACAACCCGTGGAAAGAGTTGTTTCGCACCGGCTGGACCCAGACCTACAATCTCGCCATCTCACAAGGGACGGAAACCACCAGCAACCGCTTCTCCTACACATTCATGGACGAGATTCCCAATGCCCTGACCGGAAGCTTCACCAAACACAACTTCAAGCTGACCGGTTCGTATCAACTGGCGAAACCGCTGAAACTGGAATACTCCCTTAACTACATCGTACAGAATGTAGAAGACCGCCCGCAAACCTCGCTCAACCTATACAGCGGTTTCGGCAACATGTTCTCCACCTTCCTGGACATTCCCTATCTGAAACAAAGTTACGTCACCAGTCTGGGATACCGTAATACCTTTGTCGGAGGAAACGCCACGCTGACTCCCGAGGAATCATGGGCCTACGACCCCAGTTACGCCACCGGAGTGAACAACATGCTGTGGAATATGTACCATCACCATAGCGACGAGACAGAGAACCGGCTCATCGGTATGATTCGCCCCACCTGGCAGATAACCAACTGGCTGAGTCTGCGTGCCCAGGTTTCAACTGATATCACAGATGTGAAGCAAACACTGAAATATGAAAGCGAACAACCCAATTCCCTATACGACCCCAACGGCAGCTTCCAGTCCATCAACCGCCGTTACGACATTGTTTATGGAGATGTTATGTTGAACTTCAACTATAATATCAACCGCTTCGACATTGCCGCCACCGTAGGCTGGACCGGACGCTACGAAAATATGAACAATATCAGGGTCTCCACCAATGGCGGGCTTGTCACGGAAAACTGGGTCGACCTCAATGCCAGCCGCTACACGCCAAGCAGTACTCTGCAACGTATGGAACTACTGAAAACCGGCTATATGGGTACACTGAGCCTGGGATGGGACAACTATCTATTCCTTGAACTGACCGGACGCCAGGAACGCTCGTCTACCCTAAAAGACCAGAGTTTTTTCTATCCTTCCGCCAATCTGAGTTTCCTCTTCACCCAAGCCTTCCACATGCCGTCATGGTGGAACTATGGAAAACTGCGCCTCTCATACGGTATCGTAGGAAATGCTCCTGAAACCTATACCGCCAATATCGTCTACGAGCAAGGTTCGGACAACGGATTCACCTGGAACACCATTCCCTCTTCATGGGGGAATGCAGATATCCATCCGGAAAAGAAGTACGAATACGAGATAGGTCTGGAAAGCAAGTTCTTAAACAACCGGTTGGGTATAGATGTATCTTACTACAACAACCGTGTAAAGGACCAGATACTCTCCACGCCGCAACCTTCCACATCAGGCGTAAAGAATGTGTTGATGAATGTGGGCGAGGTAGCCAACCACGGCTGGGATATATCAATCAGTGCCACTCCCATACTGACCAGAGATTTCCGCTGGGACCTGACAGCCAACTATGGTGTATATAAGAACAAAGTAGTGAAACTGGCCGATGGAGTGCCCTATCTGGAAATACTCAACTCCGGAGGCAGCGGAATAAAAATACAAGCTGTGGAAGGCCAGCCAATGGGTGACATCTATGCACAGGTTCCCCAAGTGAACGAAAACGGTGAGTACCTCGTTTCCGATAAAGGTCTTTACCTCAACCAAACCGAATTGCAGAAAGTCGGCAACATCAATCCGGCAGGCGTAGGAGGTCTATTCAACTCTTTCTCCTACAAGAATGTATTCCTCGATTTCAGTATCGACTTCCGCATCGGAGGGGATGTCATCAACGAAATGAACCAATATGCCACCGCAGTGGGTCTGACACCCGAATCCCTGAAGTACCGTGATACGGAACACGGCGGACTATCCTATTACTATCCGGGCGACAACAATTCCAGCGGAATTCCGGTACAAGTAGACCCTTCCACGGGTGCCGGCCCCAACGGAGAGATAATCTACCACGACGGCATCATCCTTCCGGGTGTAGTGGCCTCCACTGGCGAAAGAAACACACGTATCATTCCGGCAGGCTATTACTACAACACCACCTATAATTGGGGAACGGAGGCCGAACAGCTGACATACCGCCATTCGGTATTCGACAATTCTTATGTCAAACTGCGTGAATTGACCATCGGCTACCAGTTTCCCGAAAAGATGATTTCCAAACTGGGACTGGGCCGGCTGAGTGTGTCGGTCTTCGGACGTAACCTCTTCTACTTCTACAAAGCACTGAAAAACTACGATGCGGAGTCGTCCGTCGGAACATCCTGGGCCAACCAGGCTACCGTGGGAAGTTCTACCACAGCTACCCGCAGTTTCGGTGTTTCACTTCGTGCAAGTTTCTGACAAAACAACCATCCAAAAAACAACAAAGAGTATGAAAAAGACAAAGATATTATCTCTTGTTTCATTGGGAGCATTCCTCTTGACAACATCAAGCTGTACGGATTATGACTTCGACAGCAAATACGAAGACCCCTCCAAAGTAACCCAAGTCACCATCAGTAATCTGATGGTAGGAGTCTTCCAAAAAGTAAAGGACTATGATGTTTACGAATACAACCGGTTCTTCGGATTCGATTCACAGTTTACGGGCAAGTATGCACAAACCTTCGGCTACTCCAACACTACGGATATGTATACCCCCGGCTATATACCCGCTATTGACGGACAGTGGGACAATGTGTATTCGGCACTGGCCCAGTTCCGTAAGCTGGAATCTCTCTACGAGGAAGAAAGCTCGGCAGAACAAGCCCAGGACGAGGCATTCTATCTTGCCGCCAAAGTACAGTTGTACGATTTCTTTGCCGCCACAGTGGACGTTTTCGGGGATATGCCTTTCTCGGAAGCTTGTACGCTGCCGCTTACCAACGATGTAGGTAAATCGTATGCTCATTATGACAAGGCCGAGGATATTTATAAAACCATTCTTGATGAGCTCAAAGAAATTGCTCCACGGTTCCGTTCCATCCCCACACCGAGGAACTTCAATACACAAGACTTTATCAACAACGGGGACATGGACAAATGGGAACGTTATGCAAACTCCTTGCGACTGCGCCTTGCCATGCGCGCAAGGAGACTTGCAGGCGGAAGGCCGTACCGCCATCAAGGAAATCCTGGAAAATCCGTCAGCCTATCCGTTGATAGAGGAACAAGAAAACAACATTCTCATTGTCAACCAGAAGTCTGGGCAACTGAACTTCACCGCAGGCCACGGACTGGGTGACTGGGTAACCAACCGACTTGCTTCGGGCGCCATCATCGACCGCATGCTGGGCCATGGCAACTATGATATGACCAGCAATGACCCACTGAGCGGCGTTTATGTGAAAGGAGAAGACGACCCGCGCATCCTGCTCAACTTCAATCCCGTGAAGATTACCAACCAGAACACCGGTCAATTGGACGAGCACCGTTATCTGGGTACAGACCTTACCGTGGCGGATGAGCTGACGGAATATTACAACTCGCAGGCACAAGACGAAGTCAATACCAGCAACACCGGTTTCTCACAAATCACGCAGAAAGGTTTCTTTTGGGAAAACGACAAATTCGACATGCTGATAATGGCCTCACCCGAAATCCATTTCCTGAAAGCGGAAGCCTATGAAATGGGGTATGGAGTGGCAAAGAATGAAGCGAAAGCGGAAGAAGAGTTCAAAAAGGCTGTCAGCCAGTCCATCACGCTTTACTACTATTACGATTCGGTAAGTACGGGTGAAAACGCACGCCGGTATGATGCCCCTACCGCCGAAGAAACCGCCTCTTTCGCCGCTGCCAAATGGAACAGCACGAAATATACAGACAAGCTGGATGCCATCATTACCCAAAAGTGGCTGCATTTCGGTTTCCTAGCCAGTCGTGAGGCATGGAGTGATATCCGACGTACCGGCTATCCGTCCGGCCTGGCCTTCCCCGAAGTGGCCGGTACCATCACAAATGTGCCGAACCGCTGGAGATACCCGAATACGGAAGTCAACTACAATCCCTACTATAAAGAGGTGTCAGCCGAAGACACTTACTACCACAAACTGTTCTGGGCAAAATAAGGACTTTGTTCGCAAACCCATTTTGCCCGAAGAGTATATCATACTCACCACAGAATAACACGGATTAACACAGATTGCCTTAGGAGTTCTGATAATAAAGAGCTTTTAGTAGTGTTAATCCGTGTTATCCTGTGGTGAGTATGTATTTGCCCCCTCTGTTTCTTTTATTCCGAACAGTATCCCTCCTTTTTTAGAAATCTTAAGGATTTCCCGGTAGGGAGATTGCGGGAAACCACTGTCTTTAATGAACGACGGACAAACATCGCTTCCGCAAAAACTGAACTATAACATAACGGACTAAATGAAAAAGTATCCAAATGACTTGATTGGCGACATCATGAAAGCCTTCGGCAAATATGCCGACCGACCGGCATTCGTCATCGAAGACACTGCCTGCACTTATGGAGAGCTGGCAACTTGCGTACAGAAAATATCCTCCCTATTCAAGGACAGAGAAGACAAAATTATCGGTATCGTCGCAGAAAACAGACTGGAAACATACGCATCCATACTATCTGCACTGATTTGCGGAAAGACATACGTCATCCTCCATCCTTCCTACCCCAAACATAGGAACGACAGAATTGCCGACTCGGCAGGCATCCGCCTCGTGCTGCATACCGAGAATATCCATGTCTTGAACCTCGACACCCGGAATCTGGAACTGATATGTACCTCCGAAATAGAGCAGGCAGAGAACTCCGCCACGTTCCATGCCGCAGAAGACATCCTCCATACGGCAGAAGAGGAAAATGCCTACATCATCTTTACCTCCGGAAGCACAGGCGAACCCAAAGGAGTACCCATCTCCCGCCGTAACCTGAATGCTTTCTATACCGCCTACCACCGCCTCGACTGGCAACTGGACGAGAACGACCGGATGCTGCAGATGTTCGAACTCACTTTCGACGTTTCCATCGTATCCTTTCTATATCCGCTGACGCTGGGTGCTTGCATATACACCGTTTCTCCGGAAGGCGTGAAATACATCAACGTAATTGAAACTCTGGAAAAATACGACCTGACCTTCGCTGCCGTGGCCCCTTCACTGCTCCAGCTGCTACGTCCCTATTTTCCGGAGATACACCTCCCCGCACTTAGATATCTAGTGGTTACTGCCGAGGCTTCTGACGCGGAGCTGTTGGATGCTTTCAGAAAATGTGTCCCCAATGCCTCTTTCATAAACCTATACGGACCGACAGAGGGAACCATCTACTGCACTGCCTACCGGATACCCGTCACCTCCTGCAAGCATCACAACGGCATGACCGCTATCGGAAGGCCTTTCGAAGGCATCGATGCCCTAATTATGGATAACGACGGTCGCCCGCTGCCTACCGGAGAAACCGGCGAACTATGGATTAGCGGCAATCAAGTGATGGGTGGATACTGGAATGCTCCCGAAAAAAACGGGGAATGCCTCGTAGAGACCGCCAATGGAAAAGTATACTACAAGACGGGAGACCTCTGCCGGATGGATGCCGACGGTGACATCATCTATTGCGGACGAAAAGACTCACAGATAAAGATACAAGGATTTCGCATCGAGCTGAGCGAGATTGAACATGTGGCAAAAAACTTTTTCAACGGTGAATGCCGTGTAGTCGTCATTCCCAAATACGACAACGGCAATCAGTGCGAACTACATCTCGTCGTAGAGAAGAAACAGCTCGACAAACAGCAGATAGAGGAATATCTGTATAGCAGGCTTCCCTACTACATGATTCCCAAGCATATGCATTGCCTGGAACAGTTTCCGCTGAACACCAGTAGCAAAACAGACAGAAAGAAAATACAAGAACTAATTTAAACTTGACAATGGATACACAGACTATTTTGAATGAAATGAGCCTCATCTTTCGGGAGGTACTGAAAAGAGAGAACATTGTACTTGACAATGAGACCACCGCCCAGAATGTGGAAGGATGGGATTCACTGACCAACATGCAACTGATAAACAAGATAGAGAAGAAATTCAATGTACGCTTCACCTTCAGAGATATTGTAAAACTCAAAAACGTGGGAGACATCTGCCATGCCATTTTAACCAAAACCAACTAGGAAATGTCATTCATATCCCTGAACTTCGTCGTACTGTTTGCGTGTACTTTCATTCTATACCATACGCTTCCTTCACGATTCAGAAAAGCGACCTTACTGACAGCCAGCTGCCTCTTCATAGGCTTCTACCACCTCACTTTTCTGATAACGGCCCTCATCCTCACGCTTACCACCTTCTACCTTGGCAAATGGATAGGACAGACCAAGCGGGAAAGCAGCATGAAGGGAATTTATTTTTCAGGTGTGTGTTTTCTGGTCGTGAGCTGGTTGGCATTCCGGTATGCCGACCGGCTTACAGACTGCCACATCCTTTTTCCGCTGGGAATCTCTTTCTATACTTTCCAGGCCATTTCGTACCTGACAGAAATCTATTGGCAAGAAGAAGAACCGGAAAAGAGCCTGCCCGACTTCATGATATACATGCTCTTCTTCATGAAGTTCCTTTCCGGTCCCATAGAAAGAGCAAGTGACATGCTCCCCCAACTGAAGTCCTGCAAAGCTACGGACTATACATCCATGGTCTACGGAATGAGACTGATTGTCGTGGGACTAATAAAGAAACTGATACTGGCCGACTCCATCGCCCCATACATAGACGGTGTCTTCGGGTCGGTATACACAGCCTCGGGCGTGCAATTGCTGATGGCATGCCTCCTATATCCGATAGAGCTGTATGCCGACTTCTCCGGATATACCGACATCGCATTGGGAGGAGCGCGCATGCTGGGATTCAAGCTCAGCCCAAACTTCAACCGGCCGTTCATTGCACAGACCACTGCCGACTTCTGGCGCCGATGGCACATGTCGCTTTCATTCTGGGTACGCGACTATCTGTACCTCCCGTTGTCCTCGAACCTGCGTGGATGGGGACAATGGGGCGTATTTCTAAGTCTGGCGCTGACCTTCACGGGACTGGGTATCTGGCATGGTGCCGGATGGAACTTCGCTGTCTACGGACTAATTCAAGGTGTCATCATCTTCTACGAGATGAAGACCACAGCATTTCACCGCAGACTGAAAGCCCAATTGGGGAGCCGCTTATATGCCACACTATCCGTCGTAAGGACCTACCTGCTTTTTGCCGTCTCTCTGATATTCTTCCGGGCGGGCTCCATGGCCGAAGCGTTCCACTACATCAGCCACCTCTCCTTCGATGTGCATTACAGCTGGAAGGAAATGAACATCGGAATGCCGGACCACAACAGCATTGTGGCAGGAAGCGCACTCGTACTGATATTGGTTTACGAATATTTCATGTCCAAGCATGATTTGCTGGAAGCCCTCGGACGACAGCCGGCAGCCGTAAGATGGAGTATCTATTATCTGCTCGCCATAATACTCTTCACACTGGGACAGTTCAACTCGGACAGCTTCATATATTTACAATTTTGACAATAAAGACACATGATGAAGAAAAACAGCGAACGGAACGCAGCCATACGTTTCATGAAAAAGCTATTTATCCTTTTTATCCCTTTTATAGCCCTACTGGCAGTCTATTTCCTGGACGACCCTTTCATGGTCCTGAAGAACTATGAACGATACGACCAAACCCCGGTTGTACTAAACGAAGGGCACGTGGGGTGGCAGATGTATCTGAACAACCGGGATACTATCCCCATCGACTCCTATATCATGGGAAACTCCTGCACTATGGCTTATCAATGCCATGAATGGGAAAAATACCTCCACGGTGGAAGAGCCGTACGGTTATTCGGAAATGCCGAAAGCCTTGCCGCCGTCTGCCTGAAGCTGAAGGCACTGGACAAGGCAGGTGCAACAATCAAGAACCTGCTGCTGATTATCGACAAGGAATCATTGCACAACGACCGCTGCCTGACCGGACATTCCAACATTCTGCCGCCCGCCATATCGGGAATAAGCAACTTCAAGTTCCAGAAGGAATTCTGCCAAGCCTTCTTCTACCCGAACTTTCTCCTCCCCTATCTGGACTACAAGCTGTTCCACACCTATCGCCCTTACATGAAAGGGGTGATAAATCCCTATGGCTCCACCCGAAACCCGGTAACCAATGATGTGCTGAATCCCAGGGAGGAAATGATAAAGGAAGAGGGAGATAAGTACTGGGAAAACCGGAAAGGAGAATTCACCAAAGAGAAAATGAAGAATTATAGAGACGGGAAATACCGGGAAGCCCCCCAAGTGCTCAGGGAAAAGCAAATCAATCTGTTGCAGGAAATAAAGTGGATTTGCCGGAAACATGATACCGATGTAAAAATCATTATCAGTCCCGACTACCTGCAAGTCAACATAAACCCTGCCGACGTAAAGACACTGAAGCGCTTCTTCGGAAAACGGAATGTATTTGATTTCACCGGTATCAACGAATACACGGAAGACATCCACAATTATTATGAACCGGGTCATTATAGGCCCGCACTTGGGAAAAGGCTGATGGAAAAGATATATGAACCTTATATCTTGTCACCGAACGCCAAATCTCCGGCATCTCCCAGCCCGGGAACGATATAGGAATGCTCGTTCATCTCCGGGTCGATTGCTGCACACCACAAGGTCACTTCATCTCCAGGGAACAGCTTTTCCAGATGCTCTACGCCCTGCTGGCTGGCTATGACACAAGCTATCTGCAACTTGGCCGGCATCCCCTTGGTGACGAAGGCCTTCCAGGCCAATTCCATACTTTCTCCCGTGGCAAGCATCGGGTCTACAATCAATAATGTCTTCTTGGACAAATCCGGAGTAGCGATGTATTCGATGTGTACATCCACCGTACGGCATTCCTTATCCTTATAATAACGGTAAGCGGAAACAAAAGCGTTCCCGGCATGGTCGAACATATTCAAGAATCCAGTATGCAAAGGCAATCCGGCACGGAAAACAGTGGCAATCACCACCTCGTCATCGGGTGTGCTGACCGACGCCACCCCCAAGGGAGTCTGTACCTGCTTGACAGAATACGTCAGTTCCTTACTCATTTCATACGCCATTATCTCTCCAATGCGTTCAATATTACGGCGGAAACGCATACGGTCGCCCTGGACTGCTACATCACGAATTTCCGCCACGTATTGGTTCAAGACAGAATTTGTCTCGGCAAAGTTGATAACCTTCATAACTATAAATGTGCTAATGTGCAAATATGCTAATGTGCAAATGTGGTGTACGTAATGCCGCATGGCAATTAGCACATTGGCATATCAGCACATTAGCACATTAAAATCTGCTGCAAAGTAAACGAATTTCACTCAATTTGCAACATTCAGTTAGCAGATATTGTTATGGTTTTATAAAAGATTTCCTATTAGAGAAAAATTTCTCTAATAGAGCTTTTCTTTAAAAAGAAAGTATTACTTTTGTAGGCGAAAAACAAGGGACCTGCTGAAAAGCAGGAAAAAAAGAGCTTTTCTACACCCGTTTTCCCTTGTAAATCAAAGGTAAAAAGAGATTAAGGAAAGAGATTATAAACCAAATACCAACATTTTAAATCATTAAAAGAAATGGCAAATTTAGATTTAAGCAAGTACGGTATCCAAGACGTGAAGGAAATTATCCACAACCCGTCTTACGATGTACTGTTCGCAGAAGAAACCAAACCAGGTTTGGAAGGTTTTGAAAAAGGTCAGGTAACTGAACTGGGTGCTGTAAATGTAATGACAGGTATCTATACCGGTCGTTCTCCTAAAGATAAATTCTTCGTAATGAATGAAGCCAGCAAGGATTCTGTATGGTGGACTTCTGAAGAATACAAAAACGACAACAAACCTTGCTCTGAAGAAGCTTGGGCTGACTTGAAAGCTAAAGCTGTTAAGCAGCTGAGCGGCAAGCGTCTGTTTGTTGTTGATACCTTCTGTGGTGCCAACCCCGCTACTCGTATGAAAGTACGTTTCATCATGG
>ENA-OOZQ01001794-OOZQ01001794.1-human-gut-metagenome-genome-assembly--contig:-NODE-1794-length-12163-cov-4.584324_pt1 | contig 12163 bp, 9 predicted proteins | sample MGYA00241188_ERZ501399 | MGnify/ENA primary metagenome ERZ501399 (study PRJEB25962, sample SAMEA2042658) | human gut metagenome | biome: human gut; feature: human-associated habitat; material: faeces... | reverse complement strand
CCCATCAGCAGCGCATACACGACCGCCAAATAACGTGTGCTGAAACCCAGACCGAACGGGTGTGTCGCCAGCCGGACGAGCGCAACCGCCGCGCCGACGGAGGTACGGGACGCAAACAGCAGCGTGGAATACGCCGTGTCCTCATAGGCGAAGTCCTCCACGCGCTGCCCGGTCGGGATGCTCTCTTCCGCATAGCGCAGCGCAAGCCCTTCTGCCGCCGAAGCATAGCTGCCATCCGCCACCACCCCGATGGACGGCGACGCAAACAGCGTCCACAGAATCGCCGCTACGGTCAGCAGCGCCGCCGTCAATCCGGTCAGCCTCGCCCGTCGTGTCTGTTCCATGCGCAAGATTCCTCTCTTTCGATATGCGTTAGAATCGGCTGTTGTCCTTCACAGGGGCGGAAAGCGTCGCCGCGTCTGTGTCAGACAGCGCGCCGTCCGTAATGTTCAGCGTCCGGATGCCCGCGTTCGAGAAGCGGAACAGGTTTCCGTCCGCATCGCGCTGTGCGCCAAGGAGGAGCGTCGCGTCGTAGTTATCGCAGGCGCTTTCGACACGCTGGACAAGCTGACCATCCTGCCAAATCGTGTACTGACTGCCGGATTTGACGACCACGAGGTGCATCAGCGACGTGCCCTGCGGCAAATCCACCGTGACGCCGACGCTATTGCCGACATAGGCTGTGAGCGTATCGGCATTGTCTTGCCGGAGCATGAAGCCGCGGTAACGCCCGGTTTCCTCGCTGAAGCAGGACATGTAGACGCCGTTGTTGACGCCCTTGCGCACGTCGATGACGGTGTCGAGCGTCCAGTCCTTCGTCGCGACGTCGTAGAGCTTCACGCCCGTGTCGAGCGCACGGTCACTGCCGTTGCCGACGAATGCGCCAGGCATGGTGTACGCGGCGGATTCCGCAACCAGTTCCGGCGGCAGCGGCGCGTCGGCGAAGTCATATGCCGCAATGTCCGCTTCCGTCATCACACCTGCATAGAGGGACAGGTGGTTCACCTGCGTCTGGCTAATGCGGAAGATATTGCCGTCCGCGTCGCGCTGGGCGCCGATGAGCAGCGTACCGTCATAGCTATCCGCAGGCGATTCGGCTTCGGCGACGAGCAGACCGTCCGCATAGATGCGGTAATTCGCGCCGTCCTTGACGATGGCGATATGCATTTCGCGGTCAAATTCGCCCGGCACAGTCACGCCGACATTCTGACCGAAAACGATGTTGATCTGCGCGTTGTCCAGCTGGCGGATCAGCAGACCGCGATAGTTCTTGGCATTCTCGTCGAAGCAGGACAGGAACACGCCATTGCCGGGATTTTCACTCGGCGTGACGCTGGTCATCAGGGTGAAGCGCGTCGCAGTGGAGGCAAACAGCTGTGTCTGCGTATCGAGATACGACGCCTGACGATACGTTTCGTCGCCGCCGACGAACTGCTCCGGAAGCGTGTAGACTTCCGCCGCGTCCTTCACGCCGATGCCGAGCGGCTTGGGCGCTTCGGGCAGGTCTTCCGGCTGCCACGCAAGGATTTCGCTTTCCGTCAGCACGCTGTCATAGACTTCGAGGTTCAGCACGCGCGTGGGCGAGAAGCGGAACTTCTCCCCGCCGGGGGTGAGTTCTTCGCAGCCGAGGAGGAGCGTGCCGGAATAGGCGTCGCAGGGAAGCTGTTCATTCTCATAGAGTTTTTCACCATTTAGATAAATAGAATATCGTTCATTGTCCTTGGTGATAGCAAGCGTAGCGGAATCACCATGCAAAAGTGGCAGCATGAATGTACGATTGTTCCCCAATATCACTTGGAGCGCATTGCCTTCACCGCGAATCAGCAATCCACGATAATTCTCGCCATTTTGCTCATCAAAGCAAGCCATAACGACCTGCCCTTCATCCGTGTCTGGCAAGGGCAGACCAATTTGGGTCAATATTGTCCATGAACTATAACGATTTTCATAGAGTTTAATCTTTGTATCATAGTATTCAGAAACACCATCACCAGAGAACTGATTGCTTAAGATAAACTCTGCTTTGTTTTTATCAGCAGTTGTCTGCGAAGCATTCCATATAAATCCTTCAATTTTTCTACAATCACGCAAAGAATAATTCTGTGATAAATACTGTCCCACAATGCGGGAAAACTTAACAATACCTTGATTATTGAAGTGACCGCCATCGTAAAAGTCAGTGTTTGCGTCCATCCCAAGGCTATCCCATTCCTTCACATAGTTGAGGAACGGTACGCCTTCTTCTTTGGCAATTTCTGCAACAGTGTTCAGCCGCATAGCAGCTTCTTCTGTCGCTTCAAACGGCGCAGCCATCAATATTAGCGTAATGTTCTTTTGCTTGCACAAATCAATAATTTTTCGCAAATACTGTTCGTTTTTTTCAGTAATCGGAAGTTTATCTGTAATGGAAGCATAATCCAGCATTTTTAGGATAGCCACGCCACCCTCCGGGCGTCTCGGCGCAGGAAGCGACAAATCATTTTCCTGCACAAAATCCGCAATAGTTAAATCATCATACCGTTCATGATAGTACGGCAATCCCCACAAGGCTTCTACGGCATCCGTCCACTTTTCATAAGATGCGAAAGCAGCTTGAACTTTGTTGATTCCCAAATTCAGCAATTCAACATTTTTTATTGCCGTTTCTTTCGGCGAATAGTCCATTGTTGTCGTGCTTAAGTACACTTCAGCAATCACAATCTGCGGGCTTTGTGCTGACAGCGCTTCTTTCAAGCAATAGTAAGTATTCCAGATCGGTTGCATGCCAACCCACAAATTGTAACTTGAAATACCATATTCATCGAAAATCTGCTGATTATCAACATTTGTCCCGATATGCGACGACCCGACGAGCAGCACATCCACCGTGTCCGGCGGCAGCTGACGCAGCTTCACCAGCGACACCATGTCATCCGTCTTGATTTTCAGCACCTGATCCATCAGTCCATAGCACAGCGCCAGCACCAGAAGGAAGGCGAGAACCTTGACGGCTTTTTGAATCAGCTTTTTCATTCTTTCCGCGCTCCCTTCGTCAGAATTGGAAGTAGATGAACGACGATGCCGCAAAGCCGGGGCCGTAGATGCCTGTCAGCAGGACGACGAAAATCGCCGCGAGGTAAATCAGCCAGCGGAACCAAAGCTGCTGCCGCTTGACCGCTTCCAGCACGGACACGCCCTTTTCCTGCATCAGACTGACCGCCAGCAGAATCAGCAGCGCGCCCAGCAGCACAAGCCACTCCGTCTGGTCAAGCCCCAGCTTCAGAAGACTGCCATCGAAGAAGATATTGGTGTTCCAGCCGCGGAAGAGGCTCGACAGGAGGTGCATGGCGTCACCGAGGCTGTTCGCGCGGAAGAAAATCCATGACAGGTCAATCAGCACAAACGTCGTCAGCACCTGCCCGATGCGCCAGCTCAGCGTGTTCGTGCGCGCGCCGGTTTTCTGCTGGATGCGGCGGCGGAAGGGCTTCGTGATGCCGCCCGCCACCTGATACAGCCCATTGATACCCCCCCAGATGACGTAATTCCACGCCGCGCCGTGCCACAAGCCCGACACGAGCATGACAATCATCTGGTTGATGTACTTGCGCACCTTCCCCTTGCGGTTGCCGCCCAGTGGGATATAGAGGTAATCGCGGAACCATGTGCTGAGCGAGATATGCCAGCGCCGCCAGAAGTCCGATACGGACACAGCGAGATACGGGCGCTCAAAGTTCTTCATCAGCTTAAAGCCCATGACCTGCGCCGCGCCGATGGCGATATTGGAATAGCCCGCGAAGTCACCGTAAACCTGAAACGCGAAGAGAACCGCCGCAATCAGCACGGTCGGGCCTTCGTAGTAATTGCAGTAATTGAACACCTGATTGACCAGAATCGCGGCGCGGTCAGCAATGACGATTTTGAGGAAGAAGCCCCACACCATCCGAAGCAGACCGTCGCGGACGTTATCGTATTCCAGCTTATGCGGCGTGTCGAACTGCGTCAGGAGGTTAGTCGAACGTTCAATCGGCCCGGCAACCAGCTGCGGGAAGAAGCTGACAAACGCCGCGTACTTGATGAAATTCGTCTCCATGCGCACATCGCCGCGGTAAACATCAACGACATACGACAGCGCCTGAAAGATGTAGAACGAGATGCCGACGGGCAGCAGCACGTCAAAACCGGGTGTGACAGGCGCAAGACCCATCCACCCACGAATAACGTTGATGTTGTCAACGGTAAAGTCGAAATACTTGTAGAAGAAGAGAATCGCGAGGTTGACAGCGAAGGACACGCCAACCCAGACCTTGGAAAGCTGGTGAATCGGGCGTCCTGCCTCTGCCGCTGCTTTCTCCTTGGTACGCCGTTTCCCAATCAGCAAGCCGAAAAGGAACGTGACCGCCGTGGAGAAAAGCAGCAGCAGCGCATACGCCGGATTCCAGTTCATGTAGAACAGGTAGGACGTCAGAAGAATCCAAAAGACGCGCAGTTTGCCCGGAATCGCGTAGTACAAGAGCACGACTGCCGGGAAAAACAGCAGAAATTCGATGGAGTTGAACAGCATGAGCCTTTGTCTCCTTCCTCCGCCTCGCCGAAAATCAGGTTACTTATCTTCGTACTTTCTGCGGTGGTGAATACGCACGAGCAGCAGCACTGCAGCAAGCAGCAGCACCAACATGCAGCCCATGCCGACCAACAGCAGCGTCATCGGCTCACGATTCTGCACGATAACATCCGCGAACGACGGCTTTTCCGCGTTCTGCGTCAGCGCTGTGGACACGGTGAACTGATAGCTGGATGCGCCGCCGTAGCTGTCCACCAGCAGCGCTTCCTTGCCCAGCGACCAGCGGTTCTTTTCCGTGCTCAAGCGCGCCATCAGGTTCTGCAAGCCTGCTTCAGTCGCGGCGGAAGCAGTCAACAGCGCCATCGTCTCGTTGTAGGGGGATTTCATCAGCTGGAGCACGCTGGCTTCGTGGGCATAATCCGTCGTCATCACCAGCTTCGTGCTTTCGGCAAGGCTGGTCATATCGTCCGTGTACTGGAAATGCAGGTAAGGATTGATCTGCTTGAGGACGCTGTTTCGGTCGGACAGACCGACGACAATCAGGTTGCTGTTGCCGTGGGCGGCTGCTTGGAAATTCTCCGCGCGGATGACTTTCAGCAAGCCATAGGGCGTGCTGCCTGCGCCGAGCATCGCCATGATGCGCCCCGCGAGCGTCAATTCCGTCTGCGTCGCATCGTCGCTGAGTATCATCACAACGTTGTTCATGCGGCTTGCGCGCTGGAACGGTGCCGGCAGATTTGCCAGATTCAGCGTTGTGTTTTCGCCCGCCGGCAGGTACAGTGACGAGTTTGCCGCGATATACGCCCACGGCGTGTTCATCGACCGCACGGTACAGTCCAAATCCTTGATTTCGAGGTCAAACACAACGGTAATGCTGCTGCCTGCCTCCCCGATGGCGTCTGCCGGGACGGAGAAGGTCAGCGTTTCGCCCGTTGCGCCCTCCTTGGTCAGCTTGTGGGAATACAGCGGGATGTTCGTGCCCCAGTAGAACGTGACGAGGCTGCGGTCGAAGTCCAAATTCTCACTGTACCGAATGTCGAAAGAGAAGCGGCTTTCGCTGGACAGCACATAGTCCTTCGCGACGGGCAGATAAATCGTCATCTTCTGCGTGAAGGGGCCGGAGAAGCTGATGCCGTTGCCGGAAATGTCCTTAATGGTGTACTGCCCTGCAAGCGTCAGCCCGGACGTTTCCGATGCGAGGGCATACTGCTGCGCTTCGCCGACGGAAACGTAGGTCTGCGATGTGTGGAGCTGCGCCACGCGGGATGTGTCGCTGAGCAGCGCGGCGGCTTCGCTGAGCGCGGCTTCTTCCTCCGCGACAATCAGCAGATACGATGTGTCGCCATCCGTCGCGCGCTGCACCAGTGCGCCCGTTGCAGGAACGCTTTGCGTCAGCAGAGACAGCAGATACTCCGGCGTGTTCTTCTTCAGTCCCACATACAGCACGTTTTCGCTTTTTGCGTCCGACAGGCAGCACAGCGTCATGGCGTTTTCGGCAGACAGACTGTTGCCCATGCCCGCCATCAGCATCATGGCGGCGGTCAGCTCGGCTTCGTCCGCCGCGTCGCTGACGGCAACCACACTCTCCGCGCCGTCGGGATTCATCAGCGAAATGAAGGGGTACGGGTACATGTACAGCTCATCCGCATCGTCGGAAATCTCGTAGTAGATACGCAGGCAGGTCGTGTCCGCGATCTTGACCCAATTCGCGCCGTTGTAGTCGTCGCGGCAGCCTTCGTCGTCCGTCAGACGGACATACGAGAGAATTTCGAGCAAATTATAGCCCGTCGTGAGCAGTTCCACCGGGACGCTCACATACAGCACGGTCTGCGCGCCGTCGGAACGCGCGACAATCTTCGACGAGCCGAACGGCGTGCCGTTCATATAGTACGTCAGGGAGGAAATGTCCGTCAGAATCAGGTCGGATGCGGTGTAGCTCAGGCGCAGCACGGCGCTGACGGGCTTGGCGTACTTCGGCAGATTTGCGTACAGGCTCAGCGTCGTCGTAATGCCGCTGAGTGTCTGCACGCCGCCGAAGGTGAAATCAGCATAATACTCCCCTGCCGCCGCGCCTGCCTCAAATGCCGTTGCGTCACTGGCAGATTGCTGCTTTTCAATTTCACTCTGGACAAAATTGTCCACCACACCGCTGGGAATTTCGGTTTCCTCCGCCGCAGCGCAGGAGAAAACCAGCAGCGCTGCGAGCATCAAAGCCAGCAGACGGCTTGTGAAATGGCGTGTGTTCATCGTTCTCAATCCATCCCTTCTGATTAGTCTGCGGAACGTTCGGTCTTATACCAGGTGTAATCCGTTTTGCTGACGATTTTCTTCACCGTCATCCACATGGCGCGGAGGACGACAACCACCCACAGTTTCGAGTAGGTAAACAGCATCAGCAGAACCAGCGCCGCCGATTGCAGATTGAACTCATTCTTCTCCTGCGCCAGCGTCAGCATGACGTTGCACTCGAACAGCGCGCACGCCATCACCCACACCATCGTGGACAAGCCGCCCAGCGACACATGGCTGTACCCCAGCACACCCAGAACGAACATGGTGTCCGAGCAGACGAGCGTGAATGCCATCAGGATATACACCAGCGCGTAGTACAACACATCCATGCGCATTTTGCCGCCGGACGGATCAAAGATATACTTGAAATTGTTGATCAGCACATACAGGTTGCCCATCGCCCAGCGGGTACGCTGCTTGAACCAAATTCCCAGACGAAACGGCTCCTGCTCCCACGTCACCGCCTGCGGCACAAGTTTGATTTTGTAGCCCATGCGGTAGATGCGGAAGCTGATTTCCGTGTCCTCCGACAGCGCGTCCGGATCCCAGCCGCCGATTTCCTCAATGATGTGGCGGTGCATGACGAAGTTCGTGCCCGGAATGGTGCACAGCCCGAAGTAGAACCAGCGCCCCGCCTGATTCATGCACTGGTGTGCCAGCGTCTCGATGTTGACAAAGCGCGTGAGCAGCGAAGCGTTTCGATTGCGTGTGCGGAATTTGCCGATGACCGCGCCCAGCGACGAATCGCTCATCAGGTTCTCCACCAGAATGCGCAGCGCCTGCGGTTCGGGCGTGTTGTCCGCATCGTAAATCGCAAACACGCTGCCTTTTGCTACCGAATAGCCGATGTTCAGCGCGTTAGACTTCCCTTTCCCGCCGACAACGTTATCCGTATTGACGACAATCAGGTTGCGGCCGGGATTCGCCGCCTGAATCTGCTTGAGCACATTTGCGGTGTCATCGGTAGAATTGTCGTTGATGACGATGATTTCGTAGCGGTCGTGCGGGTAGTCGAAATTGAGCAGGGCGCGGACGGTGCGCCGGATGACGACGCTCTCATTGTGCGCCGGCACCATTATCGACACGAATGGGTACTCGTCAATCGGCACATGCCCGTCCGTTTTGCTGCACTGATGGTAATACAGGAATCCGCCGACGGACAGAAAGACGTTAATCGCCATCAGCGCCCAGATGCAGACCATCGAAATCAGCATCAAATAATCAGCCGCCGTCATGCAGATTCACCCCCTCCTGCTCGTCTTTCGCGTGCGGATGGTTGCCCAGCAGCTGCCGTCGCGTCGTCCGCCGGGAAATAATCATCCCGGCAATGAAAATTGTGCACGCTACAGCCACAAACGCCAGAATCAGCTTGTTGCTCGCCTGAATCTGCTCGGTCATATACTGCACAAAGCCGCGGTCGTAGACGTAGTCCTCGTCGTAATTGAAGCGCTGATAGGCAAGCGACGCTGCCTGTCCGTTGACATACAGCCCATCCGCCGGATAAAAAAGCACATACAGGTCGCCCGCATAGACGATACCTTCCACATCTGAAAGCTTCTTGAGCGCCGTGCGGGAGTTCTTCAGCCGATTGACCTGCGTCCGGAGCGTCTCGATATCCTCTGACGGGTCAAGGTAAATCGCCTGTGCATAGGCGTTGGTGAAGGCGGTCGCGTCAGCGTAGGCAGGCGCGACGATTTGGTGGCCGTCGCGCAGCGCCGTGTTCTCCGCCTGCTTCTCGCCGAAAAGCGCTTCATCCGAGCGGAAGAGGAACACCGTTCGCCAGCCGCGCAGGACATCCTGGCCTTTTTCGCTCATCAGCCACACATCCGGCGCTTCAATCGCCAGCGGGTAGACGCCATAGCGCGAATAGGCGGAATACGCATTGGCGATATTCTCCTGCAAGTCCTCCACCGTCACGTTCACCAGCGTTACCTGCGGAACGTGATCACAATGCCCGCGCCGCGGCTCTGCGCATACCGCAGCACCTCACAGAAACGCTTCATTGCCGGATAATCGGCATTGGCGTAAATCGGCATGACACACAGGACGTACGGCACATTTTCCGTCTCAAGCATCTCCACCAGCGACAGCAGCCGCTCCGGGTCGGCAAACGGATAAACGCGGTCAAGCACGAGATACTGCCCGTACGCGGTCGGGGAATTCTTGTAGGGCCACAGCCACGTTTGCAGCAGCGTTGAGAGGAACGCGCACTGCGCTTCCTGCGACGGGTCAAAATACGCCAAATGGGTGATGTTTCCCGCCGTTTGGCAAAGCGGAAATGCCTGCGCACCGACGAAAATCTGTCCGCCGAGCGATTCGCCGCTTTTCTTCATCAGCAGAAGCGAATTGCCGGAAAGCAGCATATCGTTCGTGGCGTTTGCCTGCGTCTGCAAGCGCAATGTCAGCGAGCCTTCATATACCTGCGTTTTCGTCAGCTCCGCCAAGCCGCCCGCGCCGATGACAAACACAGGCAGTTTGCTCTCCTGATCGCCAGCGCCACCGACGCATTCAGCGCCCGATTCGGGTCGGTGCAGATGATGACGGCGGTGTACCCGTCGGTGTCCGGCACATCCTCGCTGCTGGCAAACGTGCATGTCCAGCTGGAATAGAGCGCGAACCGCCGCAGGACGTCCGTCGCCGCTGCGCTCGTCTCACTTGTCTGCTCGTCGTTCAAAATCAGCAGACGGGTCACATCCGCGCGCGCCTGTGCGGGTATCAGCAGAAGCAGCAGCCCCGCCGTCAGCGCCAGTACCCACGCTTTCGCCTTACACATCATACGCCAGCTCGCTCTCAACAGCTTTCTTGAACGCCATCATGTCCTTGCCGAAATGCTCGTCGTACTCCTTGCAGGCAAAGCGCAGATCCATGTGCGTCCCGCGCTCCAGAATGCCGTCAAAAGCATCCTCCTTCGTCACCGCTGCAATAATACGGCTGCGGACATAGGCGCTGTTTGCTTCATTGGAGGTCAGCAAAATCGCCATCGTGCCATGCTCGTCAATGCAATAGACCTTATCCTCTACGCGCACGCTGTCCATCACCAGTTCCGCCAGCCGCTTGCGCAGTTGGATATAGCGGCTGTGGGACAGCATCCCGCGCAGTTCACTTTCGTAGCGCATTTGGATAATCATCAGCGAAATCGGCAGATGGTTGCGGACGCAGTAGCCCGTCATCATCTGCGCATCGCGATACATGGCGCGCAGGTTGTACAGCTCCGTCACATCGTCCACCAGCACCTGTTCATCCACCTGACGGCGCAGCAGCTTGTTCTCAGCATTGACGTGGCGCATACTGCGGGAGAAGAGCGCCGCCGCGCCCGATCCCAGCAGCGGCAGTACAGTCACAAAATAATCTGTCAAGTACACCGTTTCGCCCACGGCATAAAAAGAATACAGCTTATATGCCACCCAGCCGCAGGTAATCGTCGCTGCAAGCGCCGTGCCGGTGTTGACGCGATCCATAAAGCCGCACAGCACGGCAATATCCATCAGGAACAACAGCAGCAAATACGTCGTCTGCGTATCCGCAGGTGCCCAAATCATCAGCAGCGCCTGCATAAACGCCCAGATCAGCAGCAAAATGATAGCCGCATCCCGCGCTACCAGTGCCGATTGCGTTTCGTTTTTCATGGCAGCCTCCTTTATTGCCCGTCCGTTTCAATAATTTTCAGTCGGTGGAGTCCCTCCGTGCACGCCATAATCGCCAGCAGGTCAATCAGGCAGCCCATCAAGAAGCTCTGGCGCAGCAGCAGACTATCGCCGCTGAGGATGACAACCGTCATCAGCTCGACAGTGACCGCCGCGAAAAGCAGCACGCTGAGCATGGTGTAGACACTGGCGGCTTCCTTGCCTGATTCCAGCTTTTCGTCCGCTTTACGGCGGAAAAAGAGGAAGGCGACGACCAGCAGGAGCAGCGACGCCGCCGTTTGCGGGGCGGAACGCTCCTTGAACGTTGACCAGATAGAGAGGAACAGTGCCTTTGCCCGTGCGGGCATTCCGCTGGACTGCTCGTAGTTGCCGGAATAATCCGTTCGCGTGAAGAACGCGTTACGCACGCCGACCTCAAACAGCCCCAGTAATTGAATCGGATGGCGCAGGTAATACAGCGTCACGTCCGCCGTCGTGTAGTGATCAAGGAAACCCTCATCCAGCGCGCCGCTTTCCGGCAGCACAACGGGGTAACTCTGCGTGGAATACGTGTCCGTCAGCACGGAATACCGCGCCTCAATGCCGAACTGCGCCAGTGCTTTTTCCGGGTCAGTCGCCTCAAAGAGAACGCCGCGCGTCATTTGGTCGTACTTCTCGTTAACCGTCTGATTGTTGACCATATCGCCCGTCTGCATGACGCTGACGACGCACAGCAGCACCGCAAGGAGCGAATACAGCCCCTTATGAAGCGCATCCGCTTTGTGACGCATGAGCATCCAGTACGCAACAGAAAAGACGACGCCCATCAGCGCGCAGTACTGGTTGACCGCCATCATCAGGATGACCGTGACGGCAAGCCCAATCTGCGGCAAAAAGCGGTTCAGGCTATCCGGAATCTGCAGGACGCAGTTCGCCAAGGCAACCATCAAAATCAGCTCAATGGGCTGCGTGTAAAAAGAGGCAAAGCGGGTTATCATGGCGGTATCGCCGAAAATTAGCACAGCAAAAACCGCGATAAACAGCCCCTCGGAGTAGACTTTGAGGCGTCCCAGCAGCTTGGAGAGCATCGGGATGAGAAGCAGGATGTAAATCAGCAGATAGATTGCTGCGAGGAAGCGCATGTCAAACAGTCCGTCGTGCGTCACCAGTTCGTCGATGACGACCGCCGTGCGCACCAGCATCCGCTGAATTAGCGGCGTTGTACCGGTCGGAAGCGCGGACGAGCCGACATTATAGACACGCTCATAATAGTTGAAGAAAGCGCTTGTATCAGACGGGTCAAGCCGGGACAGCCCGGTATCCGCCAGCACAGCGGCAAAGCTGCCGTCGTTGGACAGCCCCAGATACGGCGGAACAAAAAGTGTAATCGACGCTGTAATCGCAATCACCAGCACCACCATCAGGGCAAGGTGCTTGGGGCGGTAGCGCTTGCGCATCGCGCAGTCAAACCGGCGGATGGCGTTCAAAATCAGGTGGTACAGCTTGACAAACAAGCCGCTGAGCTTTACAATCAGCCACGCAATCGCGCGCACACTGCACTCTCCTTTCCTGCGTTACGGCTTCATGGCCATGAGCGCAAAAAGAGCTTCCAATTCATCAAATGTATAGGATGTTTCGCCTTTGACGCTGCCATAAGCGCCCGCGAATGTCCCCGTCGCAATGCGGCGGTTCTCCAGTTTCGCCAGCG
>ENA-OOZQ01001756-OOZQ01001756.1-human-gut-metagenome-genome-assembly--contig:-NODE-1756-length-12391-cov-2.620379_pt1 | contig 12391 bp, 9 predicted proteins | sample MGYA00241188_ERZ501399 | MGnify/ENA primary metagenome ERZ501399 (study PRJEB25962, sample SAMEA2042658) | human gut metagenome | biome: human gut; feature: human-associated habitat; material: faeces... | reverse complement strand
GTGAATTTGTATACCATGTCCTTGCACAGGTGGTTACCATGTTGCACTTGACATGATATCCGCCCCTACGGGTTTGTACGAACAACTACAATAATATGCTCGGGCATAATCTGCTTTTAATATTGCAAACTGTCTTCACTAATAAGGTTACGGCGACACACCGCTGTCGGCTCGCCGATCAATCTGTTTTTTGATTTTGTCAAAGGTTACACCGTATTTTTCGGCAATGTCTTTGGCATAGCTTACACCTTGAGGCGGAGCGATGAAAACCTTGAACGAACGCTGTCCGTTTTCGACACCTGTTACCAGACTTTCAATCTTGCTGTCACCCTTTACGGTTGTGTTCACCTCATCAAGATTGCGAGCCAAATCGTGCATATGGGTATTAAAAATCGCCCTTGTGCCGAGATATCGCATTGATTTGACAACATCACGGGCAATGTACAAGCCCTCGGCAACATTGGTTGTTGCAAGGCTTTCGTTGAGCAAAAGCAGGCTGTAACGGCTTGCCGAAGAGAAAATTTCGGCAAGTCTTTTGCTTTCTTCACCGAGTCTGCCAAGATCAACGGTATCGTTTTCATCGGCAGGAAAATGCGTAAAAATGCTGTCGCATGGGCTGAATTTCATCTGCGTTGCAGGAACATATATTCCGTTCTGAGCAAGCAGAAACGCAAGTCCGACCGCCTGAGTAATCGTGGTTTTACCGCCACGGTTCGGACCTGTCAGAATGTAAATTCGCCTATCATCGTTAAAATCAATATCGTTTGTGACAATATCCAAATTCTCACCGTTTGCCGATTTTATGCCGAGTTTGAGGTTGTAAACATCTCTAAGGCAGCAATTTCTGTCCTCTTTCGGCAAAACTTCCGCCTTGCACAGCGGAAGATTTTTCTTTTTCATCTTATCACAAAGCTCTGCAAAACGAATATAGAAAATGATTTCGGGCATAAGCGAAACGAACGAGTAGCCGTTGACATTGACATATCTGTTGAGCATTGATTTTATGTCATTTACGGTTCTGCGGAGGATATCGGTCACAACATTTTTGAGTGCGTCAGACATAGGATCTGCGCCGGTCAGCGAGCTGTTCATAGTGCGGTTTACATCCTGCTGAGCGCCCACAACAAACTGTCCCAGCCCGAACTGCGAGGTTGACGGATTGGACGGATGAAAGCTTAAAAATCCCGAAACATCGTTGCCGTGGTGCAGTTCGCTGTCACGGTTTGTAAACTTCATAAATCTTTTGAGAATACCGCTGTCGGTAAATTCTTTGTCATTGAGTGAGATTACACCCACACTCTTTGGGCGGAGCAAATCGTCAAGATTCACACCGAGTGTAATGCTCTTGAGCTTTTGAGCCTTTGCAAGCGTATCTATTATATCCTTTTTTAGTTCGGGAAAACCGCTGTCATTGTAAATTGACTGAACATTTTTCTTGAGCTCAAGCAGACCCTGCGACTTTACTTCAATTGTTTCAAGCGTGTTTTTTATTCTTGTAATGCAATCGACATAGCCGTCCATTTCACGAAGTCGGTTTACAAGCTGCCACAAGGAAGATGCCTCGGTATCCTTTTGAAAGCGCTCAATTTCACGCAAATCATTCAGCTTTACAAGAAGTGCGGATAGATCATCACGAAGTTTCGGAAAACGGAGAAAATCCTCAAAAACATCGCAACGATATTTTATAACTTCCTCGTCATCCGTAATATTTATCAGCAGCTGCTTTATGCTGTTGCGTTCATACTGCTCTTTTGTGAGAGCGTCACATATATAATCAACCGACAAATCATTCAGCGCCTCTTTGTTGAGAGTTCTGTAGGATGCATTTGAATTTGTCGGGTGTAATAAGCTGAAATTTCCCATAATTCACCGCCGAAAAAATTTGCCGTATAACGGCTTTAATTGAATGATAGCACAAAAAATTTTTGTTTTCAACCGACAAATCGAAAATTTGCACTTTGGCTGATTGTGTGATATCATAGCTTTGGAGCAGATTGCTCTCAAAAACAAAATAACGGTCGGGGGGATTGACTTATGGATAAAAAGATGCTTGACAGAATTAACGAGCTTGCAAAAAAGAAAAAGGAACAGGGACTTACCGAGGCTGAGCAAAAAGAACAGAAAGAGCTGTACAAAATATATCTCGGTGAAATCCGCACACAGTTCAACGCAACACTTGACAATGTAAGCGTTGAAGAAAAGGACGGCACTGTAAAACCTTTCAAAGAGGCATACAAAAAGCCGTATGACAAAAACTGATTTTGTCATTCAGACAGAAGTCATGCGAAAATTTAATTACACAGTCAAACAAAAAAGCAGTTCCGATTTTGGAACTGCTTTTGTTTTATAAAGTTATCTAATTACTTGTATCTTCTTCCGCCCTTTTGGTTGTTCTTTGGAAGCTGAATTTCGGCAGTATCGTACTTACTGCGTCTTTCGGACTTTCTGCCTGAAGATGAGTAATCATCGGCATAATCATCGTTACTGCTGTAACGCTGTGGCTGTACAGATTTGCTCTTTGGAGCGTTACTTCTGCCGCCGACTGTGACTCTCTTCTTTCTGTTGAGAACAGTTGAAATTACAAAGTACGCAATGCCTGCAACACCGAGTGAGAGTAAAACGAGTGAAACATAGAACATCCAATGACCGTTGTCACCCTTGCTGTTATTGTTCTTGATGAAGTTAAAGTCATCACCGTCAGAACTCGATGTGTCGGTATTTTTAAGATTTTTTGCGATATCCGACCAGTCGTTGCTTGAAAGTGTTTTTTCGTCAATGTTATCGTCAGACTTGATGAGCGACGCTGACGGAGCAGTATTTGACGGAGCAACATAGGACCGACCGCCGCCTACATATGACGGCTCAGAGTAGTAGTAAGTCTGACTGCTACTGTAATTATTGTCATAACTGTTATTGTTGTAGTCATAGCTACTGTCATAGTTATAGTTGTTGTCATATGACGAATCACTTGACGAATAGCCGGGATCTACATATGATGAACTGTCCGAAGAATCCGGATACACAGGATCGGGCTGCGGCTGCGGCTCCGGCTCAGGCTCCGGTGATGGTTCCGGTGATGGTTCCGGTTCGGGCTCAGGCTCCGGCTCTACGGGATCAACAATAACGCTTGAATCTCCGCCGGGATCAACCTCCTCACCGACTGCCGATACGGAAAAGCTCACAGCAGAAATGCTCAAAAGTGCCGTCAGAAAAATTGCGCAAAGCTTTGAATGTTTTTTCATAAAAGCCCCTTTCTTCAGAATAATCTGAAAATGCGTCTGTTGTATGTCCGATATCAATTATTTTGAGCTTTTATCGGATGCCGATGTTGTTGACGCCGCTGTTGTAGGCTCAACCGCAACGAAGAAGAGTTCGGGCTTATACTTGTCAATAACCGAAGTGTTTTCTTCATACTTGAGTTCCTCTGCAAGACTGTCAATGTACTTTGAAAATTCGTCCGACTTCATTGACGCAAGTACACCGGCTCTGTTTGATTCGTTGCCGATATAGCTGTCAACATCCTTGCTGACGTCTTTCTTATAAACGAGATAGTAGATTGCGCTGTCGCCGCTGCCGACCTTAAGAGTTTCAGCCTTGCCTGTTTCAAGCTTGCCGATAGCCTTTTTAAGCTCGTCACCGATTGAGCTCTTGTCGAGAACTTCTACCTTTGAAACAGAAGAATCTGTTCCCGAACCGCTTGACTTCTTGTATGATGCAATAACATCATCAAAAGAACCGCCCTTGTTAAGGTCATTCTTGTAACCGTTAAGCTGATCCTCAACCTTCTTGATTTCCTTGTCGCTCATTGCAACATTCTTTGATGAACCTGCCTCATCTTTTGTTGATGTATAAAGGTTCACGGGAAGATATGAGTAGTCCGTATAGTTTTCCTTGAAATACTTTGTAAGGTCGGCGTCGGAAACTTCCTTTGAACCGCCCTTGCCGTAAACTGCTTTGAAGAGAGCCTCATACTTTGTGTTGTAGAGAGTTGTGCAGTATGCAAAGCTGTCGAGTGAAACGCCGTACTTTTCATACTGCTTCTTCATCGGCATTACATAACCCTGTGACGCATACGGACCGACATTCCAGTATGATTCAGCCTGACTTGTTGCGGAGTCAATAGTTGCCTGACCGATGTTTACATTTTCCTTTTTAAGCTGTTCGTCAACTACGAGGTAGCTGAGGCACATTTTCTTAGCCTGATCTTTAATCCACTCTCTTGCAACCTGCTCGTTGCCGTCATCGTCCTTGATTTTTTCATCAAGCCACTTGTCAGATGTCGAATCATAATCGTCAAGCTTTTTAGCATATGACTCAGCCTGACTGTAAGCTGCATTGAGTGAGTAGATATAAACGCCGATGGCAAGCTCGTTGTCGCTTGTCTTATACGACCATTCTTTGTTAAGAGTTGTGGGTGTACAACCTGCAATTGCAAAAACTGAGAACATCATAACAATTGCAAGTAAAAATGAACCAACCTTGATATTAGGCTTCATAGTTTTTTACCGTCCTTCTGAAAAATTAAATGCAAAGTGTCCTGCAAACACACTTTCACAGGATAATGTACCTTACGATTATACACAAAAAAATCGTCATTGTCTACATTTTTATAAAATTTTGTTGAGAATTTCCACCGAAAAACAGCATTTTTGTAGTTTCGGGAGGTTTTTTCTTAACAAATTACGGCTTTATACCGTTAAATTACTGCACACCGAAAATTTTGGTGAGGATTTCAAGCGGAGCGGAACCGTTTTTACACTCAACCGCAACGCACGGTTTTGCTCCGGCAACAAGCTTTGCCTTTCCGCCCAAAGCAATGAGCAAGTCGGCAACCTGAGGGGATTTGAGTTCGTTTACAAAGAGCATGAGCGTTGTGCCGTTCTGTCTGATTTCGTAAATGCCCATTGAGTAAGCCTTGTTACGCACAAGGGCAATGTCGATAAGTCCGAGAACCGAGTTCGGAATCTTGCCGAATCTGTCCTGCAACTCGTCAATAACATCGTCTGCGTCCTCGTTACTGCGGATATCGGCAATTCTGCGGTAAACATCAAGACGAAGTGTAAGACTTTCAACATAGCTTTCGGGAATATGAGCGTCAACCGAAATATCAATAAGACAGTCGAGGTCTTTTGTGACATTCTGCTCGCCCTTTTCCTCGCTTACTGCCTCATCAAGAAGCTTGAGGTACATATCGTAACCGACCGATTCCATATGCCCGTGCTGCTGTGCGCCCATAATATTGCCCGCACCTCGCAGTTCAAGGTCACGCATTGCAATGCGGAAGCCGCTGCCGAATTCTGTAAATTCCCTGATTGCGGCAAGCCTTTTCTGCTGAATCTCCGTGAGAACCTTGTTCCGTCTGAAGGTAAAGTAGGCATATGCCCTTCGTGAACTTCTGCCCACACGGCCTCTGAGCTGATGCAACTGCGAAAGTCCCATACAGTCGGCATTTTCTATAATAAGGGTGTTGGCATTCGGCAAATCGACACCCGTTTCGATAATTGTCGTGCAGACAAGCACATCAATCTCCTGTTCAAGCATCTGTCGCCAAACTTCGCTGAGTTCGCCCTCTTTCATTTTGCCGTGACCGATTGCGATTTTTGCCTCGGGAACAGCCTCCTGAATTTTTGCGGCACATGAAGAAATTGTTTCAACATTGTTGTGAAGATAGAACACCTGACCGCCACGGCGGAGCTCACGGCGGATTGCCTCGTTGATAACCGCATCATCGTGTTCAAGCACATAGGTCTGAACAGGCTGACGGTTTGTCGGTGCTTCTTCGATAACGCTCATATCACGCAGACCGCTCATTGCCATATTGAGGGTTCTCGGAATAGGAGTAGCCGAGAGCGTAAGCACATCGACATTTTTGCACAGTTCCTTGAACCTCTCCTTTTGGGCAACACCGAAACGCTGTTCCTCATCTATGATTGCAAGTCCGAGGTCACGGAATTCAACATCCTTCTGCACAAGTCTGTGAGTTCCGACAATCATATCAATTTCTCCTCGCTTTAGCTTTTGGAGAATTTCTTTCTGCTGTTTTGCTGTACGGAATCTTGAAAGCAGTTCCACACGAACGGGATAGCCCTCAAAACGCTTGATTACCGTCTGATAATGCTGCCATGCGAGAATTGTTGTGGGGCAGAGCAATGCGCATTGCTTTGAATCTGCAATACACTTAAATGCGGCACGGAGTGCAACCTCTGTTTTGCCGAATCCGACATCACCGCAGAGAAGTCTGTCCATCGGCGACGAACGCATCATGTCATGCTTGATTTCCTCACAACAACGCAGCTGGTCGGGAGTTTCGTCATATTCAAAGCTGAGTTCAAAATCTCTCTGCCACTCGTTATCTGCCGAAAAGGCATAGCCCTTGGCTTTCATACGCTGTGAGTAAAGCTCGATAAGCTCCTTGGCAATGTCCTTGACAGAGGTTTTAACCCTTGCCTTTGCCTTTTGCCAGTCGCCCGAACCGAGTCGGTTAAGCTTAACCCTTGAATCCTCTTTCGGACCTATATATTTTGCAACCATATCAAGCTGTGTGACAGGCACATAAAGCACATCGCCCTTTGCGTAGTCAATCTTGATATAGTCCTTTATAACTCCGTGAGTATCAATTTTTCTTATACCGCCGAACACACCGATACCGTGAACATTGTGTACAACATAATCACCGGGGGCAAGTTCTGAAAGGCTGTAAATTTCCTGTCCCGTCTTTTTCTTCTTCTTTTTGGACTTTTCGGGACGGTACGAAACCTGACTGTAGGTTATTGCAAAAAACTTTTGTGACGGATACTCAAAGCCCGCACTCAATGCCCCCTGCATAACAAGCAGTTCGCCCTTTGAAATCTTATCCGCACCCTCGCTGTAAACAGCGTTTATGCCGTCTGCGTTAAAGGTGTCACAAAGATTTTTGGCGGCTCTTTCTGTTCCTGCAAATATAACGCCCTTGCTTTCGGGGGTAAAAAGTCCGTCAACATCTTCTTTTAGCTGTTTATACGAACCGCCCCATGCCGAGAGCTGTTTTGTTGAAAAGCTGATGATTTCCGACAGCTTGATAGGCATACTTCCGTGAACAAAGTTTTCAAGCACGATTGTTCCGTGACTTTGCAAAAACTCGGTACATTCGTTGAATGTGAGCGCAAAGCGGTCAAAACCTCTGCAAAGAGTTCCGTCCTCAAAGCCTTGCATAAGGGTTTCATTGCTGATAAAGTCCATTGACTTTCCCCGTTCCTGAATTGCAGTAAATTCAGACGCAAAAACGAGGGTGTTTCTGTCGAGATAATCAAAAAGCGACTCGGGTTTATCGTAAATCTGATTGATAAATTTGTCCGCATTGGCAATCATTGCACCGCTGCGGATAAGCTCTGCCTCTGAAAAAAGTTTTTCCTTGGCTTTGGCGCTGTTCTTGGAACGGAGGAGCTTTGCCTTGTGTTCAATTTTATCGGCAAGGGCGGCTCTGTCCTCAATTACGATTTCGGTTGAGGGCGAAAGCGTAATTTTGTCAGCCTTTTTAAATCTTCTCTGTGTTTCAATGTCAAAATAGCTGAGGTCGGTAATTTCATCGCCCCAAAATTCACATCTCACGGGATAGTCGCTGTCGGGCATAAAGAAGTCGAGAATACCGCCTCTCAGCGAAAACTGACCGCTGCCCTCTACCGCATCAAAGCGTTCGTAGCCGAGCAGAGTAAGCGCCTTTGTCGCCTTTTCAAGCGAGAGCTCCCTGCCCTCTTCAAATTCAATAACCGACTGTTCAAGCACATTTCTCGGAACGGTAAGCTGTGCCGCCGCATCAACACACGCAATTGCAACATCACATTCGTGGTTGAGAAGCTTGAGCAAAACTTTAAGTCTTGCGTGCTCGTACTCGTGCGAACGGCTCTGAAAGTCGAGAAAGTTGAAGTCACGCACGGGATAAACATAGGCACGAAGTCCCATGCACGAAAGGTCGTTGCACAGAGTTTGCGCCTCTTTTTCATCGGAGGCAAGACAAAATGCCGTGACGCCCTTGAGGCGGCACAGCGCATAGATAATATTTGATTTGTTAATTGTTGAAAGTCCCGAAGCACAGACCGTTCTGCCCGGCTTGACATTCTTTTCAAGCGTTTTGAAAACGGGTGACTCTTTGAGGACATCAACAAGAAAGTTGAGATTATTCATTTCTTTGTCCCTTTTCAGTTGAACAAATTCATAGCACGGTCGGTTTTGCCGTCAATAATAAGCTCGATTGCTTTTTCGGCATTGTCAAAAATTTCATCAAGCTTTTTCATTTCATCGGGAGTGAACTTTGAAAGCACCCAGTCGGCAAGGTCCCAGTCGGGATTTGGCTTTGCGCCTATGCCAACCTTGATGCGGGGGAATTTATCGCTTCCGCTGAGATAGATGATACTGCGCATTCCCCTTTGACCGCCGTCACTGCCCTTTGAACGGATACGCATTTTTCCGACATCAAGCGAAATGTCATCAAAAATTACAATGACATTTTCGGGTGGGATTTTGTAGAAGTTCATTGCCTCAACAACTGCCTGACCGCTGTTGTTCATATATGTTGTGGGTTTCATCAGCATAACTTTTGCGCCGTTTACAGTGCAAGTGCCGATAAAGCTTTTGTATTTTATTTTGTTCACATCACAACCGAGCTTGTCGGCAATGCGGTCAATTGCAAGCCAGCCTGCGTTGTGACGAGTGTTTTCGTATTTTCTGTCGGGGTTGCCGAGTCCCACTACAATGTACTCGATTGAACCCGTTGATTTGTTTTTTCCGAACATATCCGTTTTCCTCTTATTTATATTATATGTATTCTGAAATTTAAATTAACCTTTTCCGAAGCTTACAACAACCCAGTCATCGTTGCCGAGATGATAAGGATTTCCGCAATACGGGCAGTTGCGTTCTCTTGTTGCATCAAAGCTTGCGCCGCAGCTTTTACAGGTTACTTTTTTCATTGTGAAAACTCCGTCATCCATGGCGTTCACACTTCTGCAAACGGTAAGTCTGAACTTTTCGTTTTTAATCCTAAATGAAGAATTTTTGTTTTTCACGGTCGTTGCGTAAACGGTCATATCAACATAGCAACAGCCGTTTGTGACATTGAATGAATTAAGCTTTGACACTCCTCTGTACTTGATGTCAACAATATCTCCGAAAGGATTTTTCATCGGATTGCCCTCATAGACTGCGAGGTTTGTGTAATCATCGCTGAAAATCATAATCTTGAGCAGAGCAAGCACCTTGCCGATAAAGTATTCATATGAGAAGTTGGGATTAACCTCTTTCATAAGCCACGGAAGTCTTTTCTGGCAATTGAAGTGCGGACCTATCATCGGAATGCTCTTTGCCGCACCGACAAAAAGTCCGAAAAGCGTTTTTAATGCCCATGCAAGGTACCCCGCCAAAAGTCCGCCGAGCAGTACGGGGATTGCTCTTATGCCGATTTCATAGACCATATTTGCGGTTGCGGGATCAAAAGTTCCGTCCTTTACAACCACCCATACCGTAAATGCCGCAACGGCGACAATTCCGCCGAGAAGGTACGGAGCAAGCACCTTTTTCGTTGACTTGTTCGCAAGCGAATAGGTTTTTACAAAGTAGAAGTTTGTAACCTTCGGGAACAAATCGTCCATAATAAAGCGAGTTTTGCAGTTTTTACAACCGTTGAGAAGCTCTCTTACACTGCTTACCGCACCGCAGTTCGGACACGAACACGCAACCTCGGAATTTCGGTTTTCAAGCCTTGTAATCATTGTGTAAAAGAAAAATCTGTCCTTGATTTTTTTCTTTTTCTTTCCGTCTTTAAAGTATTTCTCCGTAACCTCATATGTCTTTGACGCAACGTTACTCTTACATTCGCCCATATCGTAGGCAGTACAAGCATTTACGGGGACTTCATTCTTCACCGTTTCCTTATCGGTAAAAGCGGTCTGAATCTTTACACCCTTTTCGTCAAGTCTTTTCTTCTGTAGGTCAAGCGCAAAGTCGAGGTCGATTGACGCAATATCCGGATTTTTGCCCTCATTGCACCACAATTCGTACTCATCGACAAAGCGGTTCATTATTTTGTTATCTGAATCGGAGCCGTAAACTATACCAAACAAAATTAAATCACCCTCACATATTGTACCGTTTTATTCCTGAAAAATTTGCAGTAAAACCGCGAAATGGCGGGTTAGTTAAAACCCGCCTGTTTAATTACATAATTAAATTGTTCGCTTATCAACCGAAAGCGGCTGTGAACGGCTTGTCGTTGTAGATTCTAGCGATAGCCTCTGCAAATGTAGGAGCAACAGGAAGAATTGTGAACTTGTCAATCATCTTTTCCTTCGGAACAGGAATTGTGTCAAGAAGAACAACTTCCTTGATGGCACTGTTCTGAATTCTCTCGATTGCAGGACCTGAAAGAACTGCGTGAGTAGCGCAAGCGTAAACTTCTGTTGCACCGCCCTTTTCAACAATAGCGTTAGCGGCATTGCAGAGAGTACCTGCTGTGTCGATCATATCGTCAACGAGGATAACTTTCTTACCCCTAGCGTCACCGATGATGTTCATAACTTCACAAACATTAGCCTTTGGTCTTCTCTTGTCGATAATAGCAAGACCTGTGCCGATTTTTGAAGCGAAGTTTCTTGAACGGGTTACAGAACCGAGGTCGGGAGAAACAACGATATAATCATCATTGTTGCCGCCGATTTTCTCTCTCATATGGTTTGCGAGAAGTGATGCGCCCTGAAGGTGGTCAACAGGAATGTTGAAGAAGCCCTGAATCTGATTTGCGTGAAGATCCATTGTAAGCACACGGTCAGCACCTGCACAGGTGATGATGTCTGCACAAAGCTTAGCCGAGATCGGATCTCTTGCCTTAGCTTTTCTGTCCTGTCTTGCATAGCCGAAGTATGGCATAACAACTGTGATTCTTGCAGCAGATGCACGCTTCATGGCATCAATCATTATGAGCATTTCCATAAGATTGTCGTTGACGGGAGCACAGGTTGACTGAACAATAAAGCAGTCGCTGCCACGAACAGATTCGTGAAGAGAAACAGAGATTTCGCCGTCTGAGAACTGTGTACAGTCACTCTTACCAAGCGGCAGACCGAGACAGCCTGCAATTCCCTGAGCTACATCAACATTTGAACTGCCGGTGAAAATTTTAATGTCCTTACCGTGAAAATTCATTGCAATAACTCCTTTGAATTTTAATGTGTGTAGTATATGTTTACCAATGATTAACCGAGCAATTAACAGCTGTAACCCTTTGCCCTTGCAATTTCGTTAAGCTGTTCAAGCTGAGCCGGATCATTTGCACCCAGAACCGTATCACTGCACTGAGCCGTGAATGCTCCGACCTTTCTTCCGTCCTCAAGCAAAAGCTTGATTGCGTCGGGAAGATAATATTCCTTTGCACTGTTATCCGACTTGATTCTGTCGAGAACCGAAAGAAGAAGCTGACAGTCAAACCAGAATCCGCCCGAGTTTACTTCATTTATTTTGAGAGTTTCCTCATCGGCGTCTTTCTGCTCAACAATTGCACGCAGATTTCCGTTTTCGTCACGGACAATTCTGCCGTAACCTGTCGGATCGTCAACCTTTGCGGAAATAACCGTTGCAGCACAATCGTTCTCAATATGAGCCTTCAGGGAATCCTCAATAGTCTTGCTGTCCATAAACGGAGCGTCACCGTTGAGAATAACAACATTGCCGCTGTGCTTTTTAAGGAAATCCTTTGCCATCATCACAGCGTGACCTGTTCCGAGTCTTTCAGCCTGAAACACGCTTTCAACGGAAAAATCGAGGGTTGAAAGATACTCTTCGACACACTCTTTTTTAAAGCCCTTGACAACACAGATGTCGTCAATACCGGCTTTCCTTAAAGCCGACATAACCCAGCAGAGCATCGGTCTGCCGAGCACCTCCGACAATGTTTTCGGTTTGTCGGATTTCATTCTTTTGCCCTCGCCGCCTGCGAGGATAACGGCACAATTCTTCATTTTTTCTCCTTTTATCTGTGACAAAACAACAAAGATGCAAACAGTCCTGTCACAAGGCACTCGTTCATACCATAATATTATCTCACAAAAATCACAAATTTCAAGAGAAAATTACAAAAATCGGGCAAAAAAAGGCATTTTAAACGATTTATACAATATTGTCGAAAATAAAACTCGTTTTTTATAAGAAAAAAGTTTGAAAAAAATATAGCTATTTTGACCAAAGTTTGTTATAATATTCGATAGGCTTATACAAGCAGGCAGGTTTTACCAAGGGGTAAGTCTGCCACAGCCGTATATCTTAATTTATTTTTAGGAGGATTACCAGTTATGGCAAACAAATGGGTTTACCTTTTTACAGAAGGTAATGCTAACATGCGTGAGCTCCTCGGCGGTAAGGGTGCCAA
>ENA-OOZQ01001750-OOZQ01001750.1-human-gut-metagenome-genome-assembly--contig:-NODE-1750-length-12420-cov-1.969187_pt1 | contig 12420 bp, 11 predicted proteins | sample MGYA00241188_ERZ501399 | MGnify/ENA primary metagenome ERZ501399 (study PRJEB25962, sample SAMEA2042658) | human gut metagenome | biome: human gut; feature: human-associated habitat; material: faeces... | reverse complement strand
CTGGAAGAGTTTGAATACGAGGGTCAGACGGTCATGATGGCACCGGCGTCGGGTTTTTACACGACACCGGGACTTGGTAAGAATGAGGTTCGTATGGCCTATGTCTTGAAAAAGGAAGATTTGGCGAAAGCTTTGACGGTGTTATCAAAGGCGCTGGAAGCTTATCCGGGAAGAATGTTATAAATGAATTTAGAGCTATTTATCGCCAAAAAGATACATTTCAGCAAGGAGGGGGATCGTGAGGTTACTCCTCCCGCTGTTCGTATTGCCATGATCGGGATCGCTTTGGGATTGGCGGTGATGATTCTTTCGCCCCCTGCATCGAAATCAATTTGCATCACCCCTTTGTTGTGAATCGAATTATAACAATGCCAATTTTATTTGTCAAGCAGTTTTTTACAAATTTTTTGTATAACTTTTCCATTTTTGCTTATACTTGTAAAAGAGAGACTTCAGAAAGCAGGTGATCCAATGAAATTGTTTAAGACAACCCCTCAGCCCCCTGACGGCTATGCAATACTTCTCGATAATCTGAAACAGACAACCGCAGAACTGCAAAATACCTATGCCAATCTTGAAAATGTCGTTGATCCGGATTTGATCGACTATTACATTTATCAGGCAAAAGCGGTACAGATGCGCTATAAATTTCTTCTGGGATGTGTAAAAAAAATAGAGGGAAACTATTCGCTTCCCTCCTGACCGTTCACATTTTACGGAAATTTTATACAAAAAAGCCCCGGTGACTGTCCACATCCATATAATCTTCGTTTACGGCACCGCGCGCATAAGTCATCCCTGCATATACCTGCTGGGTATTTTTCATAAGGGGTGCACTCTTGTCCTGTTTCGCCACCTCTACAAAAGAAGTATACAACCGGTGCATGATATGTTCCGCTTCCTGCACTCCATCCAGCCGATTCTCGTACATCGCCCGTGAAAGCTCATTTTTACAGAACATATAGAGTTTATACAGGTTGTGCGAGATCGGATACGAAAAATTGAGACTTCCGATCAGTTCATCCAGAACACTCTGTGCATTCCGGATCGCATCCTTCTGTCCATCATGATCTCCCTTGCAGTGTGCCTGCCGAATATCATCCACATAGGCAAAAAAGATATCGTAAATGATGACGATCATCTCACCGGAATTACACTGGCTCAGTCGTCTCGTAAAATCTTTTTTCAGCTCATTTTCCATATGCTACTCCTATTTCTGCAGCAAAGACAGTACCTGCTGTGGAATATCATTTGCCTGCGATAACACCGAAACAGCAGCCTGTTCCAGAATATTCTGCTGTGTATATTCTGTCATTTCAGATGCCATATCGGTATCCATAAGCCCTGAATACGCGGTTGTCATATCTTCCTGTGTCTCTGCAAGACTGGAGCTTGCATACTCGAGACGATTGGTATATGCACCGATTCCGGAGCGGACAGCACTTAATTTTGCAATTGCTGCATCCATCGTGCTGATGGCTTTGTCAGCACCTCCGTTGACCGCCACATTTACCGTATCCAGATACAGACTCTCCGAGGAAACTTCCGGAATATGTACATCCATATTCTGATACTGGTTTGCACCGATCTGAATTGTCATTGCACCGACATCCGTCACGTCAAATACAAGCGTCGCTCCTGTTGCCTGTATATCATCACTCAGCAGAAAATCCATGGAAAATCCACCTTTATCCGTGATTTTCACACGATTTCCCTCAACATTTGTAATTACTGTACTTCCAAATTCGTTTCCAAGTGTGACCTTTGCGTCCGATCCACTTGCTATAAGTTTGTAACTTTCGTCATCAGCATTCTGAACAACTCCCTGTGCTTTTGACAGACCTGTTTTTTGTGCCATCTCTTTTGACATACCAATGGTCAGTGTCTCCTTTGATCCCTTGTTATCCGCAGTAATATTATAAACTCCTGCCTTATTTGGATCTTTTTCAAACTTGCACCCGATCTCATCTGCCACGGACATCAGCTGCTTGTATACATCATCCGCACTCATGCCCTTTTCATACTCTATTCCTACTCCATTGATGGAAACCGTACCTCCGTCAAAATTCGGATCATTGATCAGGCCGGACATATCCAGCTGATACGTTGCCTGTTTTGCCGGAGTCTTCACTTCCACCGTATAATCTCCCGGAAGAACCTCCTCGGAAAAGTCAATTCTTGTTGCGCTCCGTGCAAATTTTGTAGTATCCTTATGTGTTCCACTCACATACACACGTGTATTTGCCGAACCGTCAAGCAACGTCTTCTTGTTGTACTCTGTATCTGTGGAAATCCGGTCAACTTCCTGTGTCAGCTGATCAATCTCGTCCTGAATACTCTGACGGTCCGAATAAGAGTTTGTTCCGTTTGCCGCCTGAACACTCAATTCACGGATACGCTGCAGCATATTGCTGACTTCGTTTAATGCCCCGTCTGCAATTCTGAGTACGGACTGTCCATCATCAGAATTCGCTTCTGCCTGATCCAGACCATCAATCTGTGCTTTCATCTTGCTGGAGATTGCCATTCCCGCCGGATTATCCCCTGCCTTGTTGATCTTATATCCACTGGAAAGACGGCCCATGGAAATACTCAGTTTATTTTCTGTCCGGAGCAGCTGCCGGTTGGCAACAACAGCAGACATGTTGCGATTAATCTTCATACTTATTCCTTCCCGTATACGCTACGTTTGAGCATCCCTGCCCTCTGATTTGACTCTCCCTGTCATTTCATCTGACATATATATCGTCCGAAAATGTCAATTCTTTAATAAAAAAAAGTATAATTTGCAATTAACGGGAAATCGTATTATAATAGCAACATTAAACGATATTTGCAAAGGAGGATTTATCCCATGGCTAAAGTAACCAAGGATACTATGATCGGAGAACTTCTTCAGATTGATGAGAACGTAGCACCTATGCTTTTAAACATTGGTATGCATTGTCTTGGCTGCCCATCATCCCAGATGGAGACTATTGCTGAGGCAGCTATGGTTCATGGAATCGACCCGGATGATCTGGTAAATGATATCAACGATTTCATCGAGCATGATGCAACCGCATAGATTTCACGTATCAAAAAGGAGTGCTGAATTTCAGCACTCCTTTTTGATTTAAATTTTCTAAAGAGATGCAAACACCTGCAGTGCCTGCGGTCCCGTAATTTTATTTCCATGCTCCGCGAAATATGCTCCGACTGCAGGATTATAGTTTTTCTGCTGTGCATATTCGCAAATAATATTGCAGACTTTATTAAACTCTTCCGGTGTGTGGTCATCTTTGTGGATCACCAGATAAAACCGGTTTTTCTTCTCGTTCTTAAACAGGTCATTTCGTCCATTGTAATAATTTACAAGTACATGTGCGAGACGCTCCACCTGATCTATCGTCGTAAATTCAAACATTTTCGTCAGATCTGCCGGTACTTCCGGTACTTCTTCCGGTGCCTCTGTCTGCTGTGCATTTTCACTCTCCGGAGAGGCTTTTGCTTCACGTATTTTCTGGAAAAGTTCCAAAATATCATCTGCGCCTTTGCGTTCCACATTTCCGACTGCTCCCGTATTTGAAAACAGTTCCTCATCTCCGGCTTCCGTAAACTGGGAAAAACGGGTATCGAGTTCTTCCGGGTATTCAACCTTTGTAATCAGCAAAACCAGGGATTCGGAAGACAATGGAATTGCCTCTACCATAAGTGGATTGTCACTCACATCAAATCCAAACTCATAATTTGCCTGCTGTATCATATCATGGAAAAGTCCTTTTGCTTTCTCAGAACCATATGCCAGTTCCCGCAGATTAATCTGACGATCTGCAAGATCCTGTTTTGTTAATGTGCATCGAATCTGATTTTCATTTACTTTTTCAATTTTCATCTCTATCACATCCTTCTCTGGAAATCGCTTTCCGTAAATGGTACACTTATTATAATCAAATGCCCTCCCGTTGTAAAGTTACCACGGATTAAAAAATTATAAAAAAAATACTTGCATTGCAAAATAAAGTGTGTTATAAGTTTATGCATGAGATGCGTCTCTGACCCAAAGGAGCGTATGAATAACAAAAATTTAATATTGTCTGACCGATACGAGCTGATTCGTCCCCTTGGCCAGGGAGAATGCGGAAGTGTCTTTCTTGTCAGACAGCAATCTTTAGAGCAGTACCGTGCAATGAAGCGATTCCCCAAAAATACTTCGGCACAACCGCTCTTCGCAATATCCGAAGCACAGATTCTAAAGTCTGTTCAGCATCCCGGAATTCCCACAATTTATGATTTTGAAGAAGATGAATCATTCTACTATCTTGTGGAAGAATATATTCAGGGTGACTCTTTAGAAGAATTTTTGCTTCATCAACAGTCAATATCCCAGAACCAGTTTTTATATTTTTGTGAGCAGCTTTGTGACATTTTTGCATATCTGCATACATTACGGCCTTCTCCGATTCTTTATCAGGATCTTAAGCCGGAACATATTATAGTATGTGGAACACAGCTTAAATTGATTGACTTCAGTGTCGCATCTTTTGCTGCCATTTCTGGAAAAGACTTCAACCATTTCGGAAACGTGGATTTTTCTGCTCCGGAACTTATCTCAGGAAAACCGGTAACCCTGAGATCCGATATCTACAGTATCGGAAAAATCATGGAATATATGATGCCATATCTGGATGCAGCCACCAACCGATCTATTTATCCCAAAATTCAAAAAGCAATTTCAGCAGATCCCGACCTGCGCTATGAATCACCGCAGGCTCTGTACTCTGCATTAAAAGAAGTAATTGAAACTACGGGAAGAACGCATCTCAGGCAGACAATTGCAGTCGTTGGAAGTCACAGCGGCTGTGGTGCAACACACATAGCCATCGCACTGGTGACAACACTTAACTACCTTGGCATTTCCGCGATTTACCAGGAAAAAAACTGGTCAAACGACTTGCGCAAGACGGTTGCCCAGCTGAAACATGTGTGGGAAAAAAACGGTTGTTTCTTTTATCGCAATTTTACAGGATTTCCAAAATATGACAGTGGCATCGAAATCCCGGAGCCTGTCGCACAAATCATGGTAAATGATTACGGATGTGATTTTTCTTCCTCCTGCCTTGCAACGGCGGATCATATTATCTATGTGTGTGGAGGAGCATTGTGGCATCGGGACGATGCAAAGTCCAAAGACTTTCTTTTACAAAATTTTGGTAACCGCCTGCATGTTGTTGCGAATCTGTGCGACCACAATTCTGCCATTTATTTTGCCAGAACATTTTCACAGCCCGTCTATTCTTATCCGTTTAATACGGACATCTTTCGTGCAGACAAAGAAAAGCTGGATTTTGTTCACTGGCTGCAACAACCTGAGAAAGGACGGAATCGCCTATTTTTACGTTTCATAAACCATTTATTCCGGCTCCTGCAACCATAGGAGTCTGCGGTACAACAGTAAATTCCGGTGTAACACACTTTAGTATTTCGCTTTGCAACTTTTTACATAGCAGATTTCTGGCCCGCACCGCATACCTGGAAGTCAATTCCAGTCATGAAATCGCTGCGCTTTCTTCGAAAAAGGACCCAACCATTCCTTTTCGCTGCAATGGTGTCAGCTACTATCCGGAGATTACACTCCGGCAGCTGCGGGAACAGTTACATCTGCAACACAAGTATAAAATTCTGGATTTCGGGGTTCTGACTCCATACTCATTTCCGGAATTTGTCCGCTGTGATTACTGTATTGTACTGACAAATGTGAGTATTTGGAAGGATCGGCAGCTCTTACAATTTATTGAGGAACTGAAAAAAACAAATTTAGGAAAGGATTATAAAACAAATGTCCGTTTTATGAGTATGGGAAACCTCAAAAAAGACCGAAAAAGAGTCGAAACGTCCTATGGAATCCGTGTGATTCCGGTTCCCTTTCTCGAAAACCCGTTTCAAGTGTCCTCTCATGATTTTGGATTCTTTGAACAAATATGGAAAGGAAAACAGTTATCACATTAAATTTATCTACTGACAATCAGCTGGTCATTGAATTCAGACCAGAAGTATATGAAAGTCTGATCGTTACTTTTTAAAACGATCCATTAAAAAAAATAAAATAACAAATGGGCTATTATTATGGGTGTGAAATGAGTCTCAATGCAACTCCGTCACGCACAAAATAAACTGAAAAAAGACAAATGGGAGGGCAGATCCACAGACACAACTGCCCTTCCGAAAAAATTCAAACAACTTCTATTTCTTAATTTTATCTGATTCCATTTGAATCTGTACAGGCACAATGCTATAATCGGAATAAATATATAATTTGCCAACAGACAAAGGAAGGACGGCTCATGAAGAAAAAATCTCATTCCATTTTCGCTGTGCTTGCACTGGCACTTGTCATTGCTGCAGCGATCGTAGTCTTCGCCCTGATCCGCAAATACACACCGAGTAAGGAACACGAAGATTTAACCACTTATTATCATCTGACAAATTCCGATGAGGTTGCCATTGTTTTAAATAATGAAGTAACCTCTTCCAAAGCCAGGGTCATTGACGGTCATATTTATATTGATTATGATTTTGTCCATGACAATTTAAATTCACGTTTTTACTGGGACAATAACGAGAATATTCTTCTCTATGCAACAACACAAAATCTGATCTCGGCACAGGCAGAGCAGACCAGTTATATGGTTACAAAATCTTCCGCAGATTACGGTCGTAAAATTGTTACCATAAACTCTGATACTGCATATATTGATCTGGATTTTGTAAAGGAATATTCCGATTTTAAATACAAACATGTAAAAGATCCCCACCGGATCATTATTACCAGCCAGTGGGGAAAATACCAGACTGCCACTGCCAAAAAAAATGCCTCCCTGCGCGTAAGAGGAGGCATCAAAAGCCCGATTCTGAAAAAAGTTTCTTCCAAAGAGGAAGTCACCGTGATCGAACAGGGCGACAACTGGGACAAAGTAATGACAGACGACGGTATTATTGGATACATGCAGAAACGTATGCTTTCCTCCGTCAAAGAAAAAACAAGAAAAAGCGATTTCACTCCGGATACCTTTGCACATATAAAGAAAGATTACAATATCTGTATGGCCTGGCATCAGGTCACAAACCAGTCTGCAAATAACGCGGTTTCCTCTGTCCTTGCCAATACCAGAGGAATCAATGTACTCTCTCCTACCTGGTTTTATCTGAATGACAACAATGGAAACATTGCCAACCTGGCAAGCCTGAATTATGTAAATTACTGTCATAACCAGGGGATTGAAGTCTGGGCGCTTGTCAGCAATCTGGAAAATAAAAATGTCGATACAACAGAAGTCCTGACCCATACCTCTAAGAGACAGAATCTGGTAAACCAGATTGTTTCCATGGCGATTCAATACAATCTGGATGGAATCAACGTAGACTTTGAAAGTATGAACGGGGAGAAAGTCGGGGATGCATTTATTGAATTCATCCGGGAGCTTTCCATCAAGTGCAAAAACAACGGGGTTGTTCTTTCTGTAGACAATTACGTTCCGATGTCACATACTTCCTTTTATAACCGAAAAGAACAGGCAAATTTTGCAGATTATGTTGTGATTATGGGGTACGATGAGCATTATGCCGGAAGCTCCGAAGCCGGGTCTGTTGCCTCTTTAAGCTGGGTAACCCAGGGTGTAAGCGATACTTTAAAAGAGGTTCCTGCCGATCAGGTAATTCTTGGAATGCCATTTTATACGCGTGTATGGGAAATCCCATCCGAGAGCAGTTCCGATGACACAGCAGCCGGTGCCAAAATTCCCTCAAAAATTTATGGCATGAAAGCTGCAAACGATTTTCTCGCCACACATGGTGCAACCAAAACATGGCAGGATGACTGTGGACAGAACTATTCGGAATTTACAGATAATGACACCACCTATAAGGTATGGCTGGAAGACTCCGCCTCCGCAGAATGCCGGTTGAAACTGGTTGAAGAAAAGAAGCTTGCCGGTGCATCCTTCTGGAAACTCGGATTTGAAACGAGTGATATCTGGGATACCGTTACCAGGTATATCCACTGACTTACCTGCATATATATAGGAATAAATAATTCCATAAAGCAGGTTCTATGAAAAAGAAATTTGAAATTCTTATGGTTGCCTGTCTGTTTATAAGTGCTTTCTTACTTGCGCGTGCATCAGCTGCACTGACATCTTCCAGACATGCGGCTTCCTCCAAAACCTGTATCGTTCTTGATGCCGGACATGGAGGAAGCGATCCTGGAAAAGTTGGCTGTAACGATGCTCTGGAAAAAGACATCAACCTGTCTATTGTGCTAAAACTCAAAACCCTGTTTGAAAACAAAGGATATAAGGTTGTACTCACGCGAAGTGATGATACCGTTCCTGCAGATGAAAACTCGCGCAGTGTAAAAGTAGAAGATCTGCGAAACCGCGTAAAACTGATCACAGATACCAATCCGGTTATGACCATCAGCATCCATCAGAACAGTTTTCCGGATGCCTCAGTCTCCGGTCCACAGGTGTTTTACTTCGAACAGTCTGCGGAAAGTTCTGCAATTGCCTCAGTAATGCAGGATACCCTAAACAACAGCCTTAATCCTCCAAAGCCAAGGGTTTGTAAATCCAACAACGACTACTACATATTAAAAAAAACACCCACACCGATCATAATTGTCGAATGTGGGTTTCTGAGCAATGAAACGGAAGCGGCTCTGCTGGTCACAGATGCCTATCAGGAAAAACTGGTCCGCGCCGTTTACCTCGGTGCCATAACCTATCTGGAAAGCGGAAAAGACGTACCGGATACTGCCACCTAATCCGGTTCTTTGCGAAACGATGTACTAGTTACACTTGATCTCAAACTCCTTATCCTGTGCAAACTGTGCACTGTTGTAAAGAATCAGTATATCGGTAGGTGAAAACATTTCCAAAAGCCGGTCTCCGCTTACATTCAGCTGGCGAAGATCCACAACGACAAGTTTTTCATAATCTTCTGCCAGAAAAGGAAGGATACTGTTCGCAAAAGAATCCTTGATCAACAGCAGCGTTTTTCCGTTCTTTATTCCCCCGGTAATCCCAAGCACTGCCTGATTCCCACCGGTAAAAACGCTGTACTGGTCTGCTGTTTTCAGGAAGGAAACATCATACAGTGTCTTTGTCTTCTTTTCTCCCATATTATAAACAACACGCAGTTTATCCGCCGGCTCATAAATCTCAATTTTGTCTGCCTGTCTGGCATAATTTATTTTTGCATAAGTTGTTCCATAGAAATCTTTACTGATGCAACGGAACTTCTTTTTCCCCTGTGCCCTCTGAAGATCTCCACCAACCGCCTTTGTGTATTGTTCATAGGCATACCATGCTCCCAGCGTCGTCCAGTGATGGTCTGTCCGGTAATAAATTTCTTCCTCTTTATGTGCATCCAGTACGGGCTCCACGGAAATCAGTACATCCTCTTTTTCCAATTTCTGCTGCAATGCATCATAAAACTTCTGCTCCTTATAATGCGGGGCAAATGCCGGAAGTTTTTCCCGGAGTACCCACGACTTTGTCGGCACCATCATCACATGGACATCCGCGTTCTGTTTTGCTTTTCCGACAAACTTCTCCAGAGCCTGCAGATTTTTGGAAATCTGCTGCGGATCAAACTCTTTTTCTGTATAGTGTTCCAAAAGGTAATGGTTCTTTCCGATGTAAACATTATGAATTTCATTTTTGCCCATAAACAATTCCATGTCTGTCTGGAACGAAACCCAATGATCCCTTCCGGGAAACTGATCCCGCAGATACGATTCGTATTTTTTCTGGAATCTTCCATCCAGAACTTTCGTTATACTTATTTTCGGGCGTGTCTGAAGTTCTCTTTTTTCAACCGGAGAATAGGTTCTCTGATGCGACAGTGCTTCTTTTCCTGCCAGACCGAGGAGAAGCACCATAAAAATCACACCCGGCAGCCGTTTGAATATCCGTATCATAATTTTCTCTATTTGTACAGTTTATTGATGGCTTTTACGGCCTTTTCATTCTGCTTTTTATATGCAGCAATCACTTTGTCCTCGGACTGTTCCTCCTGCTTGTTGCTGATTGTTCCAAGCATGATAAAGCATACATAGTTTCCTTTTACATAAACTTTGGAAGCCTGAATCTTTAACTGGTTCATCGGGTACTGACAGGTATCCTGTATCAGTTCCTCCCTGTATTTTTTTAATGCCGACCGGATTTTCTTTTTGGAAGCTGCATTCTTTGCTTTTACAATAACCAGTGTGTCTGCATTTGCACTGATCATCGGCACCTCCGCAATTGCAGCACTGTACCATTTGGAAGAAATTCCGTAGCGTTCCTTCAATTCTTTCTTTGATACTTTTTCACTTGGGATATAATCATCCCCATACGCTTTCTTTACAGCATTGTATACTTTTTGTATGGATGGGGTTTTCTTCCCTTTCTGCGTGGATGCTTCTACCGTCACCGGTGCTTCCCATGCATTTTCCGGTGCATATATTCCTGTCACACAGGCAAGCACCAGTATCATTGCCACAATTTTCTTTTTCATCCGCAATTCTCCTTCCAGATCCTGTATATTTTCATTCTTATCGTGAAACCACCTGTAATCTGGTTTCCGCACTATCCTACTACAGATCTTTTGTTTTTGTCAAAAGGGATTTTATGGAATTAATAAAAACTTCCGCTGTATGATACAACCTCGTTGTCTGTACCTGATTGGAACGGTCTTCCTCCAGTTCTCCCTGCTCTTTCATTTCACTTTCCCTCCGGATTCCGGACATCTCAAACTGCGACAAAGAAAGATCCGGTGTATATGCAACATGGATATCTGCCGGTTCCTGCATGGCATCCTGCAGTTCCTGCAGATGTTCTTCGATCTGTTTTGCGGTCTCTTCCTCGCTTGTCACAATTGTTCCAGAAATACGGTCTGATTTTACCTGAAAAGATGCCGTGATCTTTCCTGCCTTTTCTCCATCCAGAAAAATATCCACAAGACCCTTTTTCTTTTTTCCTCTTACGATTTTTAAAGAAACCCCGGTAACAGAATCTCCTGTCTGCATCGGAATCACATAACATTCTTCCTGCGATTGTTTCGCACCAATCTGAAACTGTGCGGTCATCTGGCGCATTTCCCGGATATCAATCGTGCGGACATCCGGATCTTCTACGATCATCGTATCCATCACATGCTCTGCCACATCCGCAAGCGTCTCCATGGCATCTGCAAGATCCGAAGGATTCTCAAGGGCTTTTGAAAACTGTTCAAGTACCTGCTCTTTCATCTCTGCAATCTCTGTCATGGAATCTTTGGAAACATGATCTTGCTGAAACAACCGCTCCATCATCCGGTTTGGTTTGCGCAGCATTTCCGATGCTGCCATGACATTTACCATACTGTTTGGAATATCATACCGCTCCAGATAGGTATATACGTCTTCCGGTGTTTCTGCAAGCTGCTGATACTGCGCAAGCTGTTCCTGCCGATAGCTTTTTTCTGCTTCCTGTTCCCCAACAGATTCATCCATCTGCCGGAGTGCCTCTGCCAGTTGTTCCGGAGACATATTCTGCCACTTTTCTTCTCCCAGACGGGAAAGTTTTTCCGGTGAAATATGTTCCATCACATCGCGCAGACAATTCTGCTGGAACGCAGCCGAGATCTGCTCGTCAATTTTCGGACCTTCTGTTGTGCTGTCAACTCCGTCAAAATCATCGTCCACCTGATAATCCAGACCACTCTTTTTTTCTGAACGCACAGCATGCAAAAGGTTTCGCATCGTCACGTCCGATCCCTGATTCATCAGAAATCCAAGTGCTGCCCCATCTCCTTTTTCCACCTGTGCGATCAGACGGTAAATGCCGATATAACTGCTGCGCTCTTCCTCAGAAATCTCATGATTCTGCTCCAGTTTCCACAGATATTTGCTGAACCGTTCCTGCTCCTGTGTTCCGTTCTCCTGCTGAATCTCCTGTGCCGCCTGATTCAGCTGCTCCATAGTCATATCCAGTGGATTTTCCCCACGGCGGATCATTTCCAGCGTTACTGCCGGTTTCATATTAGAAAACGCACGCTGCATCTGCTCATCCAGTGCTTTTACTTCCATAATATTTTCCGGTGTAATTTCGGTATTGTTATATGCCAGTATCCGCACTGCACGGCGGTTTGTTTCACTTGTATCCAGCTGCAGATCCTGTAAAATATCGTCCACATTGGAAAATGCTTTTGTTATAGAATCCCCCATGTCACTGCGCGGAGCAGTCATCAGTGTTTCATAACTTTCATTTGCCTGTGCAAATACGCGCTGCATCTGCGCTCCGGCATCATGAATCTCCTGAACGGAATCATCCGCATCCACCTGCCCGATTACATATGCCGGCTGCTGTTTCAGTTCGGCAAACACATCCATGGTTTCTGCCATAAGATCCACATTTTTTT
>ENA-OOZQ01001747-OOZQ01001747.1-human-gut-metagenome-genome-assembly--contig:-NODE-1747-length-12459-cov-3.028459_pt1 | contig 12459 bp, 9 predicted proteins | sample MGYA00241188_ERZ501399 | MGnify/ENA primary metagenome ERZ501399 (study PRJEB25962, sample SAMEA2042658) | human gut metagenome | biome: human gut; feature: human-associated habitat; material: faeces... | reverse complement strand
TCCGAGTATATGGAGAAGTATTCAGTATCCCGTCTTATAGGAGCACCTCCGGGATATGTAGGATATGACGAAGGTGGCCAGCTTACAGAGGCAGTACGTAGAAAACCATATTCCGTTGTTCTTTTTGATGAAGTCGAAAAAGCTCATCCTGATGTATTTAATGTGCTTTTACAGGTGCTTGATGATGGACGTATCACAGACTCACAGGGCAGAACTGTAGATTTTAAAAACACAATTATTATCATGACAAGTAATATCGGTTCAACATATCTTCTTGATGGTATTGATGAGAATGGTGGAATTAAGCCTGACGCCGAAAATCTTGTTATGCAGGATTTGAGGGCACATTTCAGACCTGAATTTCTTAACCGTCTTGATGAGATTATAATGTTTAAGCCTCTTACAAAGGCTAATATTGGTAATATTGTCGATTTGCTTATTGCAGATGTAAATAAGCGTCTTGCGGATAAGGAATTAAAGGTTGAGCTTACACCTGAGGCAAAGGAGTTTGTTGTATCGCATGGATTTGACCCGACATATGGTGCAAGACCACTTAAAAGATATATTCAGAAAACAGTTGAGACACTTGCAGCAAAGCTTATTCTTGCAGGTAATATCAGTACAGGTACGATACTGATTGATGTTGACGGAGATAAGCTTGAAGCTCGCAGCAAGGGTGAGGTACAGAAATAATAAAAATACAGCAGCAGCCAAATTCCGGTGTAAGCACAGATTTTGGTGTGTACGTGTAAATTAAATGACAGCCGTATGAATCAGATAAACTGATTTGTACGGCTGTCATATTCATAATCAATATTACTTAATGCAGATATTATATCTTTTTTATCTATCATAAATGATTTGCAGAATTCATCAAGTGATGAATAATTATCCCTCAGCTGCATATTTGTAAAAGAAAGCAGCATTACAGGGTCTTTTGGTAAAGTAGTCACAGTATCTCTCCTTATTGACGTTTTCCAATATATTTGCACATTTATTGAAAAAAGTAAAGAGTAATTTTGGTTGATAAAAGTTACAGGTCTGTTATAATACAAATATAAGAGTTAAACAATTAACAATGTATGGAGTTATATTTTTTGTTTGGTGCATTTTGGCACAAGAATGGAGATTGTTATGTCGGTTCAGGATTATATGTCAGCTTTAAAGCTGGGGAAAAAAGAGTATCATGCATGTGTCAATAAGGGAGCATATCCATATCTTCCGGTTCTTGAGAATCTTGTTTCAGATGATGAGATTGATTCTGAAGTAAGCCTTTCGGTTGACCAGATTCCGTTAAGGCTTGTTGTCGGAACATGTAATGCTTCAAGAACTAATGCATTTGCGGGCAATTTCATGCCGCTTCTTGACTGGGGAACGGAATTTTCTGCAAAATGGGCGAGTCTTAGTGACAGCCAGGTTAATGAAGGAATAAGAGACCCGATTAAAGTATATGAATATATGAACAAGTTTTATGTACTTGAAGGAAATAAACGTGTAAGTGTATTAAAGTATTTTAATGCAGTTACAGTCAATGCAGAAGTAATACGAAAGATTCCCAAAAAGTCAGATAATCCAGATGTTAAGATTTATTATGAATTTATGGAATTTTATAAATGCACAAGGCTCAATGATATATATTTCAGCGAAGTGGGAAGTTTTCCGTCACTTATGAAGCTTGTGGGAATTGAGCCGGATAAAAAGATGGATGAGGATGCCAAAAAAGATTTTGTGTCATGCTTTTTATCATTTAAGAATGCTTTTGATTCAAGAGGCGGCGACAGATTTGATTATCCGGTAGGAGACGCATTCTTGAGATTTATTCACATTTTCGGATATGATACAGTTAAAAAGATGACACCGTCAGATATGGCAAAGAATGTTGCAAAATCATGGGCTGAATTCGTATTGTTGTCAGAAGACAGTGCGGTTGATTTGAAGATGGACCCTACTGTAAATGAGCCTAAGAAAAACATTTTGAGTTATCTCCTTCCTAGGCCAGACAGCGGAAGCAAGAAACTGAAAGTAGGATTTATATATGAAAATACACCACAGGATTCGGAATGGTGTTATGCACATGAACTTGGAAGACAGTATATAGATGATACATTTGGTAAGCAGATAGAGACGATAAGCATTACTAATGTCAAGCCGGAAAAAGATGATGAGCATGCTATTGAGATGATGATAAAAAATGGTGCAGACCTTATATTTGTCACATCTCCGGCAATGACAATAGCAAGTGTAAAGATGGCGATTGCACATCCCGATGTAAAGATTCTTAACTGTTCGCTCAATACATCGCATAAGTATATAAGGACATATTATGCGAGAATGTATGAAGCAAAGTTTCTTACAGGGGTTCTTGCAGGAGCACTGGCAACACAGAATAAGATTGGATATGTTGCACAGTATCCTGTTTATGGTACAGTTGCTAATATTAATGCATTTGCACTTGGAGCGAAGTTTGTTAATCCAAGAGCGAAGATTTATCTGAAATGGTCGTCTGTAAAAGGTATCAATATTGAAGAAGAATTCAAGAAAGAAGATATTCACTATATTTCTGACCAGGATATGATAACACCACAGTGTGGTTCAAGACGTTTTGGATTATATAATAATGAAGGCGTCGGCAACAGACAGCATATAGCAATGCCTGTATGGCACTGGGGTGTATTTTATGAAAAGCTTATACAGAGCATACTCGGCGGCTCATGGAAGAAAGATGAGGATTCTGACAGCGGCAGGGCTCTTAATTACTGGTGGGGCATGTCATCGGGAGTTGTTGATTTAATCTGTTCTAACAAAGTTCCGGTAGAGACAAGAAGACTGGTTGAACTATTTAGAAAAGTTATCTGTAACAATGAATTTGAACCATTTTCTGATGAGTTATATGACCAAAACCGACATCTTCAGAATAAAAAGGGACATGAGATGAGCCCGGAGGACATTATCACAATGGATTGGCTTCTTGATAATGTAGTTGGTGATATTCCTGCAATTGATGAGCTTGATGAAAGTGCAAGAGCAATAATGGTAAGTCAGGGAATTACGAGAGAATAAATATAAGTTGGGATTGAGTTGATTATGAGAATACTTGTATTAGCAGATGTTGAGTCTAAATATTTATGGGATTATTTTGAAAAGGAAAAGCTGGATGGAATTGATCTTATACTGTCTTGTGGCGATTTAAAACCGCAATATCTGTCATTTCTTGCTTCATTTTCAAAGGTGCCTATTCTTTATGTTCATGGCAATCATGATGACTGCTATGAGATTGCACCACCTGATGGATGCATCTGTATTGAAAATAAGATTTATGTATACCGTGGAGTCCGTATTATGGGGCTTGGAGGTTCTATAAGATATAATAACGGTAAGAATCAGTATACGCAGGCACAGATGAAACAGAGGGTAAGAAAAATGTGGCTTTCAATAAAGAGACATAAAGGAATTGATATCCTGCTTACACATTCACCGGCGGCCGGAGTTAATGATGGTGAAGATCATGTTCATAAAGGATTTGACGCTTTTGTTGATATATTGGACGAATATCAGCCAAAATATTTTATACATGGTCATGTTCATAAGAGTTATAGCAATGGTTTTAAGAGAGAGGACAAATATAAAAATACAGTTGTTATAAATGGCTACGACAGGTATATAATTGACGTAGACATATAAAAATATAAGGAGGGACACTATATGGCAAAATGGGTTTACAAATTTTCAGAAGGAAATGCTTCAATGAGGAACCTGCTCGGCGGAAAAGGTGCTAATCTTGCCGAGATGACAGGACTTGGAATGCCTATACCACAAGGATTTACTGTAACAACGGAGGCTTGTACGGATTATTATGCAAGCAGCAGAAAAATCAGGGAAGAAATCGTAAACCAGATTTTTGATGCAGTTTCTTGGCTGGAGGAGATTAATGGTAAGAAGTTCGGCGATACACAAGAACCTCTGCTTGTTTCAGTGCGTTCAGGTGCAAGAGCTTCAATGCCGGGTATGATGGATACTATTCTTAATCTCGGACTTAATGATGAATCTGTTGAAGGATTTGCTAAAAAGACCGGAAATGCAAGATTTGCGTACGATTCTTACAGAAGATTTATCCAGATGTTTTCAGATGTTGTAATGGAAGTTCCTAAGTCATATTTTGAAAAAATCATTGATGAGATTAAGGAAAAGAGAGGAATAAAGTACGATACTGAACTTACAGAGGATGATTTAAAAGAGCTTATTGTAAGATTCAAGCAGGTTTACAAGGAAAATAAAAATCAGGATTTTCCACAGGAGCCAAAGGAACAGCTTATAGAGGCTGTTAAGGCAGTATTCCGTTCATGGGATAATCCGAGAGCCATTGTATACAGAAGAATGAATGATATTCCGGGTGACTGGGGTACTGCTGTTAATGTTCAGACAATGGTATTTGGAAATAAGGGCATGACATCAGGAACAGGTGTTGCATTTACAAGGAATCCGTCTACGGGTGAAAAAGGTATATATGGCGAATATCTTATCAATGCACAAGGTGAGGATGTTGTCGCAGGTGTCCGTACACCACAGCCGATTTCCAAGCTTGAAGAGGATCTTCCGGAATGTTATAAGCAATTTATGGAACTTGCATTAAAACTTGAAAATCATTATCGTGATATGCAGGATATGGAATTTACCATTGAAGAAGGTAAGCTGTATTTTCTCCAGACAAGAAATGGCAAGCGTACAGCTCAGGCAGCAATTAAGATTGCATGTGATCTGGTAGATGAAAATATGATAACTCCGCAGGAAGCTGTTATGAGAATTGATGCAAAGTCACTTGATCAGCTGCTTCATCCGACTTTTGATGAGGAGTCATTAAAAGCCGGAAATGTGGTTGGTGAGGCATTGCCTGCATCACCGGGAGCTGCTGCCGGAAAGATTTTATTTACAGCTGATGAGGCAAAAGAAGAAGGTATCGGAGGAAAAGGTGAGCGTGTAATTCTTGTAAGACTTGAGACATCACCTGAAGATATAGAAGGTATGCATGCTTCACAGGGTATTCTTACTGTGCGTGGCGGCATGACTTCACATGCTGCTGTAGTTGCCAGAGGAATGGGAACATGCTGTGTTTCAGGATGCTCTGATATTGTGATTGATGAAGAAAAAGAAGTATTTACACTTGGTGGAGAAGAATTCCACAAGGGTGATTATATTTCTCTTGACGGAACAACAGGCAAGATTTATAAGGGTGACATTAAGACAGTAGAAGCAACTGTAAGCGGTAATTTTGAAAGAATTATGAATTGGGCAGATGAGTACAGAAAGCTTGGTGTCCGCACAAATGCAGATACACCTAAGGATACGCTCAATGCTGTAAAACTTGGAGCGGAAGGAATCGGACTGTGCCGTACTGAGCATATGTTCTTTGAACCTGACAGAATACCTAAGATTCGTAAGATGATTCTTTCAAAGACTGTTGAGGGAAGAAAAGAGGCTCTTAATGAACTTCTCGTCTTCCAGAAGGCGGACTTTAAAGCCATGTATGAGGCGTTGGAAGGAAAGCCGATGACGGTTCGTTACCTTGACCCGCCACTTCATGAATTCCTGCCTACTGCAGAAGAGGATATTAAGGCACTTGCCGAAGATATGAATATTTCGGTTGATGAGATAAAAGCAACATGTGATGCACTTCATGAATTTAATCCTATGATGGGACACAGAGGCTGTCGTCTTGCAGTGACATATCCTGAGATTGCCGAAATGCAGACAAGGGCAGTTATGGAAGCAGCAATTGAAGTCCATGAAGAAAAAGGATATAATATTGTACCGGAGATTATGATTCCGCTTGTAGGTGAGAAAAAAGAATTAAAGTTTGTAAAAGATATTGTTGTAAATACTGCAGAGGCTGTTAAAGCTGAAAAGAATTCAGATATGCATTACAAAATCGGAACAATGATTGAGATTCCAAGAGCTGCACTTCTTGCAGATGAGATTGCAAGTGAGGCTGAATTTTTCTCATTCGGAACAAATGACCTTACGCAGATGACATTCGGATTTTCAAGAGATGACGCTGGCAAATTCCTTGACTCATATTATAAGAATAAGATATATGAATCAGACCCATTTGCACGTCTTGACAAAAACGGTGTTGGACAGCTTGTAAAAATGGCAGTTGAAAAAGGAAGAAGTGTACGTCCTGATTTGAAATGCGGTATATGCGGTGAGCATGGCGGAGACCCTTCAAGTATTGAATTCTGTCATCAGGCAGGACTTGACTATGTAAGCTGCTCTCCATTCAGAGTTCCTATTGCAAGACTTGCAGCAGCACAGGCGGCACTGACATATCCGGAGTGTAGACAGTCATGTAAGAGTTCCGATATTGATATGGATGAAATTAAGGAAAAAGCTAAAAAGGCAGCAGGAGAGGCGGCCAAGGTCGGAAAAGAAGTTGCTAAGGAAGCAGTCAAGGCAGGAAAAGAAGCTGCAAGAGTCGGCAAGGAAGTTGCGAAAGCTGCAGTTGCCGGAATTAAAGCCGGAGTTGCCGAAGGAAGAAAGGCTTATGAAGAAAATAAGAAAAATTAATTAAAAGTCTGTCATTAAACAAGGCTTTGGCGACTGTCATGATATCCTATAACCAACAAAAAATCGCACCTGCATAAAATTGCAGGTGCGATAATTTTTTAATATTAACGAGTCCTGTGCAGCTTACGGGCGGAACAATTCTTTTCTGCTTGACATAATCATCATAATGGATAAATATTAATATCAGGAGGAAGAGTGATGAAAAAGATTCTTATAGTGGAAGATGACAAAGATATAAGTATAGAATTAAAAGCATTACTTGAAAATTCAGGGTATGAGGCATCAATTCTTACTGATTTTAAAAATGCAAGTGATGAGATATTAAGAAATGAGCCTGATTTGGTGCTTCTTGATATTAATATCCCTTATATGAACGGAGAGATGTTGTTAAGGGATTTGAGACAAAAGACAGATGTTCCGGTTATTATGGTTACAAGCAGGGATTCAGAGGCGGACGAGGTATTATCAATGAGTTATGGAGCAGACGATTACATTACAAAGCCATATAATCCTACAATATTGTTGTTAAGAATTAATGCTTTGTTAAAAAGAGCAGCGGCATCGTCAGCAAATAACAGCACATTTTACAGGGGAATGGAAATTCTGCCTCAGAAAGGTGTTATAAAATATAATGACGGAAGAGACGAGATGCTTCTTACCAAAAATGAAATGACAATATTTATGTGTCTGTTGGCAAAGAAAGACAGAATCGTATCGAGAGATGAACTTATGACTGAACTGTGGAATAATGAAGAATATTTAAACGATAACGCACTGACTGTTAATATAAGCAGATTAAGGGTAAGATTTAAAGATATAGGCATAGAAGATGTTATTGAGACAAGAAAAGGTCAGGGATATATATTGGTATGAAATTTGGAAAGTATCTGAAAGACAGGCTGTATTCAGTTATTATTTATATATTTGTTATTATTGCGGTTATATTGCTTATGACTGCGTTTAAGTCGCAGATTGAGTTGAAAATAACGGTTGGAATTATAATTACATTATTGTGGATATCGGAAATTTTCATAGATTTTTTTAGAAAGAAAAGATATTTTGATGAGCTTGTAAATAATACGCAGAATCTTGAACAGAAATATCTAGTTATGGAAACGTTCAGTGAGCCGTTGTTTTATGAGGGTAAAATTATATACGATGTGATAAGCGATATAGATAAATCGATGGTGGAAAATGTTAAAAAATATTGTCATGCTACGCAGGATTTCAAAGAATATGTTGAGATGTGGATACATGAAATAAAGCTTCCGATAGCATCAATGACTTTGATTCTGCATAATTATAAAGAAAAATATCCTGATGTGACAGAAAGAATGACACATCACGTAAACAGAGTGAATAATTATCTTGAACAGATTCTGTATTATGTGAGAAGCGAAAATGCACAGAAAGATTACATTATAAGCGACTGTCGTATTTCCAAGCTGATTGCGGCCGTGGCGGTAAAAAATAAAGACGATATTCTTGAAAATAATATTGATTTTCAGGTTGAAAATGCAGATGCTGACGTATGCACCGATTCAAAATGGCTTGAATTTATACTTAATCAGATAATAAGCAACAGCATAAAATACCGTGATGAAAAGAAAACGGACGGCAGCGTAATAAAAATATATGTCGTAAAAAATGATAAATCGACAGTACTTAATATTTATGATAACGGAATAGGAATACCGGCCGATTTGCCAAGAGTGTTTGACAAATCATTTACGGGAGAAAATGGACATGCCTACTCAAAAGCTACCGGAATGGGAATGTATATAGTAAAGAATCTTTGTGAAAAACTGGGACACAAAATAACAATCGAATCTGTGAAAGGTGAGTATACGCTTGTAAGTATTGAGTTTTTTAAAAATGATTTTTACAAAGAGACATTAAAAAATAAATAATATTATTACGCAATATTATGTAATGTTACAAAATTGTAATGTTGTGTAATATTAGTCGAACGACCGAATTAATAAAAAGTGGTAAAACATAATTAATCTAAATGAAAGGACAGATTATTTATGGAAACGATACTTAGAATTGACAATATTGAAAAGTATTATGGAAACAAATCGAGCCTTACAAAAGCGATTGACAATATTTCTTTTGAGGTAGAAAAAGGCGAATTTGTATCTATAATGGGAGCGAGTGGCTCTGGAAAGACCACGCTGCTTAATTGTATCTCTACACTTGATAAAGTTACGTCCGGCAGAATATTTGTTGGCGGATATGATATTACGGGATTAAATGGAAATAAGTTAAACAAGTTCCGAAGAGAGGAGCTGGGATTTATTTTTCAGGATTTCAATCTGCTTGATACACTTACAGCATATGAAAATATTGCACTGGCACTTTCTATTCAGAATGTAAAAGCCGGTGAAATTGACAGACGTGTGAAAAAAGTTGCAAATGAACTTGGAATTTATGAAGTGTTAAATAAATATCCGTATCAGATGTCAGGTGGACAGAAGCAGAGAGTTGCAAGTGCTAGAGCGATTATCACTAATCCAAAGCTGATTCTTGCTGATGAACCTACAGGAGCACTCGATTCAAAATCTTCAAGAATGTTACTTGAAAGTTTTAACTATCTTAATGCAGAACTGGAAGCAACAATACTTATGGTTACACATGATGCGTTTACTGCAAGTTATGCAGACAGGGTAATATTTATCAAGGACGGCAAAATTTTTAACGAGATTAATAAAGGCGACAATACCCATAAAGAATTTTTTGATAAAATTATTGATGTTGTAACACTGCTCGGAGGAGATTTGAACAATGCTCTTTAAAATTTCTGTAAAAAACATCAGAAAGAGTTTTAAAGATTATGCCGTTTATTTCTTTACTCTTATACTTGGTGTTGCGGTATTTTATGTATTTAATGCGATTGACAGTCAGACAGTAATGCTTGATGTCAGGAAGAACGTTTATGATATAATAAAGCTTATGAATGAGATGCTTAGCGGTGTGAGCGTATTTGTGTCATGTGTTTTGGGCTTCTTGATTATTTATGCAAGCAGATTTCTTATCAAAAGAAGAAATAAGGAATTTGGGATTTATCTTACGCTTGGAATGAGTAAGAGAAAAATATCGATAATTCTTTTCTTTGAGACATTATTAATCGGCATTGTTTCACTTGTTGTGGGACTTTTTCTCGGAGCAGTATTATCTCAGTTTATGAGTATCCTTGTGGCAAATCTTTTTGATGCGGATATGACAAAATTCAAGTTTACATTTTCGTCAAAAGCATGTGTGAAAACACTCTTATATTTCACAATTATGTATTTACTTGTAATGGTATTTAATGCTGTGAATATAAGCAGATGCAAGCTGATAGACCTTCTTAACGCAGGAAAAAAGACAGAGAAAGTCAAAATGAAAAATCCTGTTATATGCACAATCGTATTTGTAATCGGAGTGGGAATTCTTTCGTATGCGTATTGGATGGTAACTGCCGGATTTTCAAATATGGATATGGCGGATAAGATAATTATTCCTATTGCTATGGGCTGTGTTGCTACATTTTTGATATTCTGGTCGCTGTCGGGACTTCTTATAAAAATATTTACAAGTATTAAGAGTGTATATTACAAGGGCGTGAACAGCTTTGTGTTAAGACAGTTTTGCAGCAAGATTAATACAACGGTATTTTCAACAACGATTATATGTTTAATGCTTTTTATCACAATAAGTGTTTTGTCGGCTGCTTTGTCAATGAAAAATTCAATGTCTTCAGATTTAAAAAAAATTTGTCCTGTAGATATTCAGTTTACAAAAATCAGCTATGAAGCGTTAAGAGAGGCTTATGCGACAGCGGATAAGGATAGTGATGATTATGAAAAGACAACAAAAATCCTTGAGGATTCAAAGCTTAGTATAAGTGATACGCTTAAAAATAACGGCTTTGACGTTGATGAGTATTTAAAAAATATGACAGAATACAGTGTTTATCAGACCGGGCTTGAAGAAATGGATACATTGGGAATTCTGGCAGATGAAATTTGTGAAAAATATCCGATGGTTTCATTTTTGTCACCCGTCAATTTTATGAAATTAAGCGATTATAATAAAATTGCAACGCTTTACGGTAATGAAACTTATTCGCTTGGTGACAATGAATATTTAATTGTTGCCAATTTTAAAACAGTGGCAGATATAAGAAATATGGCATTAAAGGCAGGTACAAAGATTGATATAAACGGGAAAACATATTCTCCGAAATATCAGGAATGTAAGGATGGATTTATTGAACTTGCTTCGCAGCATATAAATGATGGAATTTTTATCGTACCCGATGACGCATTGACAGACTCCCAGCTATATAAATGCGGAATGACAGCGGATTATAAGGCTGATTCAAAAGAAGAAAAATATGATATAGAAAATAAACTTGATGATATATCGAAAAATATTTTTAATCAGACGAGTTATCTTTCATATAATTCAAAAATTGATTTGGCAGAGGCGAGTGTAGGACTTGGTGCACTGGTAACATTTATCGCATTGTATCTTGGAATTATATTCCTTATAAGCAGTGCAGCAATACTTGCTTTAAAAGAATTATCTGACAGTGCGGATAATAGGGAAAGATATGGAATGATTAGGAAAATCGGTGTTGATGAGAAAATGATTAACATGGCGTTATTTAAGCAGATTGGAATATTTTTTGCTTTTCCGTTGCTTCTTGCAATAATTCATTCTGTATTCGGAATTAAATTCATTAATTTGATTCTTCAGACAATGGGTATGAGTTCAATGCTTGCGTCGGTTGGTATAACATTTGTATTTCTAGTTGTTATTTACGGAGGATATTTTATTATCACATATCTTTGCAGTAAAAGTATTATAAGACCATAATAATAAAAAATAAGCCGGGCAGTATAAGCTGTCCGGCTTAAAGTATTTTTATTGTTTGTGTCTGTGGATATGAATTTCCGGAATTGCCATATTTTCATACTGGGTGTCGATGTGTTTACTGTCTGAATCCTGAGTGTCTTCATTGGCAGGGGGTTCATTTTTCTTTTTACCTGTATGAATTTCCGGAATTGCCAGATTATCATAAGTCAAATCATAGTCGCTTTTTTTTTCAGAATGTTTTTTACCAAACTTAAACATAATATACCTCCATTATAAAAAGTTAATGAAAAATGTAATTACTAAGCTGTTAATAAAATCTGCAAAAAGGCTTCCGATAAGAGGAATAAGAAGATAAGCCTTTACAGAAGGTGCATACTTATCACATATTGCCTGCATATTTGCCATGGCATTAGGTGTCGCACCCATACCAAAACCGCACGTTCCCGCCACAAGAACTGCTGCGTCATAATTTCTTCCCATAATATTAAATTCGATAAAATATGTAAAAATACACATAAACAATGCCTGTGAAGAAAGCAGTATTATGAGAGGAAGAGCGAGTGATGCAAGTTCCCACAGTTTTAAAGTTATCATTGCCATACCGAGGAAAAGTGAGAGTGAAATACCACCAAGGTCATTAATTTCACCCATGTGTATTGTACCTTTTCCGGAGTATTCTGATATATTTCGTATAAGTGCTGCTGCAATCATTGCTCCGATATATATTGGAAATGTAAGTCCGGTCTTTGTAAGCATCCATGAAAAAATTGTTCCGAGACCAATTGCAAGTATAAGCTGGAATACAGCTGAGGCATACATGCTTGTGTGACGCTCATGTTTCTTTTCATCTTCAACAAGAAGGCTGTCATCTTCAGGAACTACTGTTGATAAAAGATTTCTTTTTTCAATGAGGAGTTTTCCCAAAGGACCGCCGATAAGGCTTCCTGCGATAAGACCGAATGTTGCTGCAGCTGTACTTATTGTTGTTGCTCCGTTTACATTAAAATCTTCAAGTACGGGACCGAAAGCACC